>Ga0315330_10002989_pt1 | contig 11595 bp, 12 predicted proteins | sample M140m34915metaG_FD_203453 | JGI IMG/M metagenome (GOLD analysis project Ga0315330, IMG submission 203453) | Ammonia-oxidizing marine archaeal communities from Monterey Bay, California, United States - M1 40m 34915 | ecosystem: Environmental > Aquatic > Marine > Intertidal zone | place: USA... | reverse complement strand
ATCTGCCTCTTCTTTATTTTTTTGTTCTAAAAATATTAGACCCTTAAGATAATTTAATTGGGCTCTGATTAGAACTTCTTGTACAGAATTATCATTTTTTGAAACAGAAACAAACATTTTTTCAGTGTCGTTGTTATTAATTAAAATATCCAAATTTGTTAAACTTTCATTGAAATTTTTAAGTTCAAACTGAAGAAAAGATATTGTATATAAAACATCTATTCTATCCGTTTTAAGATATAAAGATTCATATTGATCTAGAGCTTGTTGTTTCAATCCAAGATTTTGAAGTGAAATACAAGAAATTTCTAAAGCAAACAAATTAGAAGGTTGCATAGCTAAAATCTCTCTTGATATCATATAAGATGGTGCCCACTGAGAAAGTGTCAGGTATTCTCTCATTAGAGAGTCTTTTAAGAAAACATTTTCAGGTTGTAATGCAATCATTTTATATAAAGCATTAATTGCAACTGATGGATCATTATATGTTTTAGCTTTAATATATATAGAGTTTTGTAAATCAAATTCACTAACCTGAGAATAAGATTTACTTGATATTAATAATGCTAAAATTGCAAGGAATATTATTTTTTTCATTTTTTTAAATTTTTAGTTTCTAATCCTAAGGATTTCCCTAATGTTACTAAAAGCTCAAGAGCTTCCTCTCTGTTATTTTTAATTTTACCATCTAAAATTTGATTTTTAATTTCATTTTTTAATTCTCCAATGATTTTTGATGGTTTTATTGCAAAAATATCAATTATTTCCTGACCAGATATAGGTGGTTGAAAGTTTTTTATTTTATCTGACTCCTCAACCAACCTCATTTTTTCCTCAACTATATCAAAATTTTTTAAATATTTCTTAGCCTTATCTGGGTTCTTTGTTGTAATATCAGCTCTACATAGTTTCATTAGATCATCTATATCATTTCCTGATTCATATAATAATCTCCTAACCGCAGAATCTGTAATATGATCCTTAACTAAAGCAATGGGTCTTAAATGTAACCTTACAAGTTTAGCTACATACTTCATCCTATAATCAAGTGGGAGTTTTAATTTTTTAAAAATTTTAGGAACTAATTTTGAACCTAAATCTTCATGGCCATGAAATGTCCAACCAACCTTATCATTATATCTTTTGGTATGAGGTTTAGCAATATCATGTAATATAGCCGACCACCTTAACCATAAGGATTCCGTTTTTTCACATATATTATCAAGTACTTCAAGAGTATGATAAAAATTATCTTTATGTGAATGATTATTTACTTTATCTACCCCATGAAGATTACTCATTTCAGGAAAAATATGCTTTAAAAGACCTGATGAAAATAATAATTTGAATCCGTATGATGGTTTTTTTGATAAAATAATCTTATTTAATTCAGATGTTATCCTTTCCTTACTTATAATTTCAATTCTTTTCGAGTTTTCTATAATTGACGAAAATGTTTTTTCTTCAATATCAAAATTTAACTGGGATGCAAATCTTATTGCCCTCATCATCCTAAGAGGGTCATCCTCAAATGTTTTTATTGGTTCGTCACAAGTTCTGATAATTTTATTTTTTAAATCATTTATTCCATTGAATTTATCAATCACATTTCCATAATCACTATTCATGGATATGCATATTGCATTAACAGTGAAATCTCTTCTTCTCATATCATCATCAAATAAACCAGGCTTTACTACTGGGTTTCTAGAATTCTCAGAGTAAGATTCTTTTCTTGCACCTACAAATTCAAGTATATAATCATTATTTTCAATCGATGCAGTTCCAAAATTTTTAAATATAGACACATTAGAAAAATCTTTATTTTTAGAAAGTTTTTTTACTAAATTATATGGTTCTCCTAGAGTCATGACGTCAATATCCTTTCCTTTTTTCCCAAGAATAAGATCTCTAACAAATCCCCCAACTAAAAATGTTTCAATATCAATTTTATCTCTTTCATCTTTGAGAACTCTAATTGAATTAACACTATTTATTTTTTCCCTTAAATTCATTTTACGTACAAAGTTATAATTATTGTTAATTCATCTTAATAAAATTAAAAATTATAAAACTTTATAATTTTTTACGCTAGATTTATGTCCCGTTACAATAAAATCATATAATAAATGAAAAAGTACATATTCGTAACGGGAGGAGTAACTTCATCTCTTGGAAAAGGGATAATTTCTGCCTCACTAGGACTGCTTTTAAAAGCAGTAGGTTACAGAGTAACAATTCAAAAATTTGATCCCTATCTAAATATTGATCCTGGAACAATGAGTCCTTATGAACATGGAGAATGTTACGTCACAAAAGATGGTGCAGAAACTGATCTTGACCTAGGTCACTACGAGAGGTTTCTCGGTATCACAACCTCTCAAGATAATAATGTAACTACAGGAAGAATATATAATAATGTTATATCCAAGGAAAGAAAAGGTGAGTTTTTAGGAAAAACTGTTCAGGTTATACCCCATATCACCGACGAAATAAAGAACAGTTTTTATAAAATTGGGAAAAATAACAATTATGATATCATAATAACTGAAATTGGAGGTTGTATAGGTGATATTGAGTCTTTACCATTTTTTGAGGCAGTCAGACAAGCAAAATTAGATTTAAAAAGAAAAGATTTTCTAAATATTCATTTAACATTGATACCATACCTTTCAACATCAGGAGAGCTAAAGACAAAACCTACACAACATTCAGTAAAAAAAATGTTAGAGGCAGGAATTCAACCAGATATTCTTGTTTGTAGAAGTGAGCATCAATTGTCTAAAGAAATTAAAAATAAATTAGCCCTTTTCTGTAATGTTTCTAAAGACTCTGTAATTGAATCTATTGATGCAAAGTCAATATATGATGTCCCTGTACTAATGAGGGATGAAAAACTTCATTCAATAGTGTTAGATTCTTTAGGCATTAAAAAGAAAAAACCGTTAAGGTTAAGTCGTTGGAAAAAGTTCTTAAATAATCTTCATTCATCAAAAAACTTATTAAATATTGCAATTGTTGGGAAATATGTAGCTCTACATGATGCCTATAAATCTATATCTGAGTCTTTAATTCATGCTGGTGCAAATTTAAATTCACGTGTCAACATATCTTGGTTATTATCTGAAGATATAAATGATAAAAATGTTTATAAAAAGTTATCAGGAATAGATGGGGTCATAGTTGCTCCTGGTTTTGGCAAAAGAGGAATTGAAGGGAAAATATCTTCAATTAAATATGTTAGAGAAAACAAAATTCCATTTTTTGGTATTTGCTTAGGCATGCAATGTGCATGTATTGAGTTTAGTAGAAATGTCTTAATGAAAAAAGAAGCAAATTCAACCGAGTTTAATGACTCTACTAATTATCCAATAATTGATTTAATGGAAAAACAGAAAAAAATTGTAAATAAAGGTGGAACTATGCGTCTTGGTTCATATAGATGTAATCTGTCAGAAAAATCAATTACAAAGAAAGCATACAAAAAGGATGTTGTTGAGGAAAGACACAGACATAGATATGAATTTAATAGTTTATTTAAAGATGATTTTAATAAGAATGGAATGATGACAACAGGAATCAATGAAAAGCTTAAATTAGTAGAAGTTATAGAATTAAAAAATCATCCATGGTTCATTGGAACTCAATACCATCCAGAATATAAAAGCAGAGTTTTAGAACCTCATCCACTATTTATTAGTTTTGTATCAAAAATTAAATCATTAAAAAATGGATAATGACAAATACATAGGTTTTACTCTTATCATGTTACTCATTATAACATATTATGTTTTTTTTCCACCTGGACAATCAATTAATAATCAAGATCAAGTTAGTAACACAGAAAAAGATATTGTCATTAATGATGAGGATATAGAAGTAAATCAAACTAATGAATTTACTTCCCAAGAAGAGGGGGAGAAAATAACTTTAGAAAATGATTTATTTACCGTAGAATTTAATTCTAGGGGTGGAATTATTGAGAATGTTTTTTTAAAAAATTATACGAATAACAATTCAGAAATTGTACACTTATACAATGAAAAAGAAAGTATTATAAATTTTAAACTATCTAATCAAAATATCAATTTTGATAATATTCTTTTTAGTTATGATGTAAATAAACAAACAGATAATAAAATATTAAATTTTACTTCAATCTCTGATAATGGTAAGAAGATTTCAATAAAATATCAGATTGATGATAATAGTTATCAAATAAATCAAAGCATAGCACTAAATGAAGGATTTGAAGATACAGATTTTATTAATTTAAAATGGAAAAACAAACCTTATCATCAAGAGCTTAATACTAATAATGAAAAAAATCAATCAACTATTAACTACCTTGATGAAAATGATAATTTTGATTACTTAGATTATCCTTCAACTGAAGATGAATCTATCGAAATTTCTAACCCCATTAAATGGATATCTTTTAAACAACAGTATTTTATATCATCAATTATATCAAATGATCTTTTTTATGATTCAAAATTATTTTCTCTACATGAAAAAGGCGATGAGTTTGTCAAAGATTTTATAATTGAATCAAAAATTAAGTTAATTAATAATTCAATCAACTTAGATTATTATTTTGGCCCCAATGATTATAAAATATTAAAAGAAATATCTACTGATTTTGATAAAAATATCTACTTGGGTTTTGAGACGATAGGAGTTCGAACCTTTAATAAATATATCTTAATTCCAATATTTAATTTTTTAAAGAATTTTACTGAAAGTTATGGTTTAATTATTCTCCTAATGGTTATTGTAATTAGATTCATAATAACTCCGTTTACTTATAAGTCTCACATCTCCATGGCAAAAATGAAAGTATTGAATCCAGAGATTCAAGCAATAAGAGAAAAACATGAAGGTGATATGCAAAAATCTCAAGCAGAAACTATGGAACTTTATCAGAAAACAGGGGTAAGTCCATTAGGTGGTTGTTTGCCAATTTTATTTCAAATGCCAATTTTAATATCTGTATTTTATTTTATCCCAAATATGATAGAGTTTCGAGGACAATCTTTCTTGTGGGCAAATGACCTATCCACATATGACTCGATACTTAGGTTACCATTCACAATTCCATTTTATGGATCCCATGTAAGTCTTTTTACAATTTTGATGGCAATATCTATTATGTTAATGAACAAAACTAATATGCAAATGCAGGCATCAATGGAAGGTCCAATGAAATATTTTCAATATTTCATCCCAATAATGATGTTATTTTTCTTTAATAGCTTTTCCTCTGGATTAACCTATTATTATTTCTTAACAAACATTGCAACATATGGCCAGATGAATATCTTTAAGAAGTTTGTAGATGAATCTAAAATCAAAGATGAAATTGAATTAAACAAAAAGAAAAATGTTAATTCAAAAAAATCAAGTTTTCAGATTAGACTAGATGAGGCAATGAAAGCCAAACAAAATAAAAATAAAAAATAATTTTTATGGGTAAAATTATTTCAATAGCAAATCAAAAAGGTGGGGTTGGAAAAACAACAACATCAATTAACCTTGCAGCAAGTCTTGCAGCAATGGAACACAAAACTCTTTTGGTTGATGCTGACCCACAAGCTAATTCAACATCAGGATTGGGGGTATCAAAAAAAGATATAAAAAAAACTGTATATGAATGCATGACTAATAAGACATTAATTACAGATGATGTCTTAAGAACAGATATTGATTTTTTAGAACTATTACCTTCAGATATTGATCTTGTAGGTGCTGAAGTTGAGATGGTTGACCTAGAGAATAGAGATAATAGAATGAAAAACTGTTTAAATAACATCAGAGATGAATATGACTTTATAATCATTGACTGCTCTCCATCTCTTGGAATTGTAACAGTAAATTCATTAGTTGCATCTGATTCAGTAATTATTCCAGTTCAGTGTGAATACTTTGCTTTAGAAGGGTTAGGGAAACTTCTTGAAACCATAAGACTAATTCAATCTAAATTAAATAAAGAACTTACAATTGAAGGCATATTAATGAGTATGTACGATGTTAGGTTAAGGTTAAGTAATCAGGTAGTTGAAGAAGTTCAAACACATTTTAAATCATTAGTATTTGATACAATTATTCCACGAAATGTGAAGCTAAGTGAAGCACCATCATTTGGTATTCCTGCAATATCATACGATGCGAATTGTAAAGGATCGATAAGCTACCTAAATTTAGCCAAAGAATTAGTAGATAAAAATGAAAGCATCAAAGTATCATGGTAAATAAAAGAAATACTTTAGGAAGAGGATTAGGTTCTTTATTAGGTGGTGATGAACAAAAAATTAAGAATAATTTATTTGAAGAAATAGAAATTAATAAAATTGAAATTAATCCAGATCAACCAAGAAAAAAGTTTAATGATCAAAGTCTAAAAGAACTTTCTATATCAATCAAAAATTATGGAATAATTCAACCAATTACTGTCAGGAAATTATCTGAAAATAAATTTCAATTAATATCTGGAGAGAGAAGGTTTCGTGCCTCAAAAGTTGCTGGATTAAAAAAAATTCCATCATTTATTAAAGATGCAGAGGAGAAAGAAATGCTTGAACTTGCGCTTATTGAAAATATTCAAAGAGAGAATCTTAACTCAATTGAAATCTCAATATCTTATAAAAAATTACTTAATGACCTTAAAATTAGTCAAGAGGAGCTAGCAGATAAGGTTGGGAAAGATAGGTCTACAATTAATAACTATCTTAGATTATTAAAGTTACCCCCTTCTATACAAAATGGGATTTTAGGAAATAAAATTCAGATGGGTCATGCTAGATCACTTATCACTATCGAAAAAAGTGAAGTTCAATTAGAGATATATAATGCTATTATTAAAAAAGGATTATCTGTCAGAAAGACAGAGGAATTAGTTAGATCACTAAATAAAATTCAAAAATCTAAAAAAGGAGTTTTTAAGTCTAAAGAAATTGAAAAACTTGAAGGTAAATTATCCTCTCATTTTGGAACCAAAATTTTCACCTCAGGAAATAATTCTCAAGGAAAAATAATAATACCATATAAATCAACTAATGATCTAAATAGAATACTTGAAATTTTAGATATTATATAATGGCAAGAGTATTTCTAATTTCATTAATTCTTTGCAATCCATTATTCTCACAAGAAAATATAGATCCTTTAGATAGTATAAATAAAAATATTAAAAAAGCAACAAGATTATCTGCTCTGGTACCTGGTTTAGGTCAAGTTTATAATAAACAGTATTGGAAGATACCTATTATTTTTGGTGGGTATTCAGTTATTGGTCATTATATAAAATTTAATAATGATATGTATCAAGAATTTAGAACTGCTCTAGTATACGAAACAGATGAAGATGTATTAACTGTTAATCCCTACCCTAATTTTGGTCAAAGTTCATTAGAAAGAAACATGGACTTCTGGAGAAGAAATAGAGACTTACTTATAATTTTCTCTGGAGTCTATTATCTTCTTAATATTGCTGATGCGCATATTTTTGCACACTTAAAAGATTTTGATACAAATGATAATATATCACTTAGAATTAAACCAAGTTTAAAAAATATTAACAATACAAATGTTGTTGGGATTTCTCTTAATATAAACTTCTAATATTGTTTAATATTATTTGTGAAAAAGTGCGTTTAGTTTATGTATTTAAATATTAATTTTACAGCATGAAAAAAGGTCCGGTAAGAGAATGGTTTGATGCATTGCTTTTTGCGGTAGTTGCTGCTACTCTTATTAGGTGGGCTACATTTGAAGCATTTACCATCCCTACACCTTCAATGGAAAACACCTTATTAGTTGGAGATTTTTTGTTTGTTAATAAATTAAATTATGGTCCTAGGACCCCAATGACTCCGCTTCAGGTCCCTTTAACCCATCAAAAAATATGGGGTACTAATATACCATCCTATCTTGACTGGATAAAACTTCCTCAATTTAGACTTCCTGGATTTAGTAATATAGAAAGAGGTGATGTGGTCGTTTTTAATTATCCATCAGAAATAGACAAACCGGTAGATTTAAAAACTTATTATGTGAAAAGATGTGTTGGCTTACCTGGGGATACAATTTCAATAGATAATGGAGATATATTAATCAATAACGAAAAAACTACTGAACCAGAAGGCCTTCAAAACCGTTATTTTTTAAGTACACAGACTACAATAAACGATAGAATTTTTAAAAAATATAATATTTGGGAATACACAAAAGTTACTAATGGTTACTATATAAATACAAATCAGGAAAACGCTGAAGCAATTGGTAAAGAATCATTTGTAAATGGTATCTCTGTTTACAGGATGGACAAAACAATCGCCGCAAATAGAATCTATCCAAATAATAATTATATATGGAATACAGATTACTATGGTCCCTTATTAATACCTTACAAAGGACTTAATATTGAAATAAATAAAGATAATCTATCAAAATACGGAAGTGTTATTACTGACTATGAAAAAAATAATGCAAAAATAGAAGATGAAATTCTTTATATAGGTAATGAAGTTGTTGATAACTACACTTTTAAACAAGATTATTTTTTTATGATGGGTGACAATAGGCATAATTCCGAGGATTCAAGATTTTGGGGATTTGTACCTTATGACCATGTTCTTGGTGAAGCTTCATTTATTTGGTTCTCTTATGATTATAAGGAAGATAATTTATTTAAAGCTATAAGGTGGAGTAGATTTCTTAATATTATAAGATAAAAATCACCAATTAATTTCATTTAAATCATTTAAGAGTAGATATTGATTGGTCTTTTTAAAATGATAATTTTTAAAAAAACCTTTGTGAGCAGAGAAAGGTGATGGGTGTGATGATTTTAATATTAGATGTTTATTCTCATCAATTAATCTTCTTTTTGATTGAGCATATTTACCCCATAAAAGAAAAACTACATTTCTTTTTTCTGAAGAAATATTTTTAATAACAAAATCAGTAAATTTTTCCCATCCAATATTAGAATGAGATCCAGGTTCTGATTTCCTAACAGTTAAAATTGAATTAAGTAATAGAACCCCCTGATTTGCCCATCTAGATAAGTCACCATCAGAATATTTATATTCAGGATAATTATTTTTTAATTCAATAAATATATTTTTTAGAGAAGGAGGTATTTTTATATTTTTTTCTACTGAAAAAGATAATCCATTAGCTTGACCTTTTCCATGGTATGGATCTTGACCAATTATAACAACCTTCAATGAATCATAAGAACATAAATTAAATGCATTATATATTTTATCTCCTTTAGGGTAAATGGTATAGTTTTTATATTCATATCTAATTTTTTCAACTAAAAGCTTAAAATAATCCTTAATAAAAAACTTTTCCAATACATTATTCCAAGATTCATCAATTTTTACTCTCATTTTGGATTAATTTTGAATTAAATATTTTTAGTTTATGAAAGATAGAAAATTAATATATATACTCTCTTGCTGTATTATATTTTTCATTTGTATATCAATATATTTTATTTATAATAATTATAAAAATGAAGAAATAAGGACTAAACAACAAAACGAACTTGATGAGTTATACTTAGACCTAGATTCAGTATCTAATGTTTTAAATGATAAAATTTTAACTATTTCTCAGTTGGGTGGTGATATTGACTCCTTACTTATACTTAAGGAAAATATAGAATTAGAAAAAAGAGAGTTCAGAAGCAGGGCATACGCACAGATAAACAGATTACAAGGTAAAGTTGAAGGATATAGAGAGTTACTAATAGCTCAAGACGAAGAGATAGAAAAGTTAAAAAAATTAAATGAACAACTTTATGAAGAGAACAAAGAACAAAAAGTTGAAATTAATAACTTAAATAGTACAATAAGTACTATTAATATGTCAAATAAAAAACTTGAAGAACAAATTGAGGTAGCGGGTAGACTCGAGATAAAAGATATACAAGTTAAAGGAATATATAGAAATGGATCTGAAAAATTAAATTCGTTTAAGGAAAGGTCACTTTCAAAAATAAATTTAGAATTTACTGTACTTGAAAATTCTCTTTCAAAAATTCAAGTAATTGGAATTTACTTAAGAATTATGAAGCCTTCAGGTCAAGTTTTATACGATATTTCAAAGGGTTCTGGCTCATTTACCTATGAAAAAAGAGAGATGTTTTATTCAATTAAAGATGAAATTCTTATTGATAAATCTGAGATGAAATATAATTTAGAATACATAAAAAGTGAAGATCTAGATAAAGGAACTTATAAAGTTATTTTATACACTAATGACTATGAAATTGGAAGAAGTGAATTTATCATCAAATAATTATTTTTTCTCATTCAAAAGATTAGATTTGCAACTCATTTAAGATAGAGTTATGAATAAAAATTACGAGACAGTATTCATAATTAACCCCGTTCTATCTGAAAAACAGGTAGAGGATACTGTCAAAAAATATAAAAAACAACTTGACTCAAATAAAGTTAAGTTTATATGCAACGAAAGTTTAGGTTTCAAAGAGCTTGCCTACCCTATTAATAAAAAGAATTCTGGTTTTTATCATTTATTTCAATATGAATCTAGTGATATTAATGTCGTTAAAAACTTAGAAGTAGAACTTAAGAGAGATAGATCGGTATTAAGATATATGACCGTTTCTTTATGTAAAGACGGCATTGAATTTAATGCTAGAAGAGCAAAAGGAGAGTTTAATAAGAAAAAAGAGAAAAAATGAGAAATCAATTTAATTCAGCCTTACAAAATGAATCTATTGACAGGTCAAGTAAACTAAAGAAGTTTTGTAGATTTAAAAAGAGTGGTATTAAGTACATAGATTATAAGGATCCAAACTTCCTAAAACAGTTCATCAATGACCAAGGAAAAATTCTTCCTCGAAGGATAACAGGAACAAGTTTAAAGTATCAAAGAAAAGTAACTCAGGCTATTAAAAGAGCAAGGCATTTAGCTATTTTACCGTACACAACAGACTCACAATAATATGAAGCTTATATTAATAAAAGATGTTCCTGGACTTGGTTTTCAAGATGAGAAAGTAAACGTAAAAGACGGATATGGTAGAAATTACATAATACCTAAAGGACTTGGTGTACTTGCTAATAAATCCAATTCTAAAGTATTAGAAGAGAAACTTAAACAAACAGTTAAGAAACAAGAAGAGATTTTAAAATCAGCTGAAAAAACTGCAAAAAAAATTGGAGATTTAATTCTGGAAATTAAATTAAAATCAGGTGCTGATGATAAAGTTTTTGGATCAGTAACAACAGCTCAGATTACTAAAATGTTATCTGAAAAAGGTTTTGAAATTGACAAAAGGAATATAACATTAAGCTCAAAAGTCAATTCTACTGGAGAGTACACAGTATTCTTAAAATTACATAAAGACGTCACCCATGAAATAATACTAAATGTGACAGGTACAAATCCTAAGAAAAAAAAGAAAAAAGTTAAAGAAACAAAAAAAGAAGAATCTGAAGATCAAAGTAAGGAATCAAAAAATACTGAAAGTGATTCAATTGAAAAAGCTGAAGATAAGAATATAGAATCTGACAGCAAATAAGCAAAAAAGAGCTATTTTTTTTAAAAAACTTT
>Ga0315330_10002979_pt1 | contig 11620 bp, 9 predicted proteins | sample M140m34915metaG_FD_203453 | JGI IMG/M metagenome (GOLD analysis project Ga0315330, IMG submission 203453) | Ammonia-oxidizing marine archaeal communities from Monterey Bay, California, United States - M1 40m 34915 | ecosystem: Environmental > Aquatic > Marine > Intertidal zone | place: USA... | reverse complement strand
ATGCTGGTGGTGTTACAACTTCTCCTTCTCCTTCTCCTTCTCCTGTTGTTGCTGTTCCTCCTTGGTTATCTCCACCTAGATTTTGATCCTGTGGTGTTACATCTTCTTCTCCTTCTCCTTCTCCTGTTGTTGCTGTTCCTCCTTGGTTATCTCCACCTAGATTTTGATCCTGTGGTGTTACATCTTCTTCTCCTTCTCCTTCTCCTGTTGTTGCTGTTCCTCCTTGGTTATCTCCACCTAGATTTTGATCCTGTGGTGTTACATCTTCTTCTCCTTCTCCTTCTTCTCCTAATTTGGATCCGGGTACTTCTGGCATTAATATTTCAGGTCTTTCTTGCATTACAAGTGTTTTCCTAGTAAGTTTAGTTAAATTATCAGCTCTTTCTTGTTTATCAATATCTCTTAATTGAGTTGCATCAGGAACAGCAAATATTATTACATCATAAAAACCTCCTCTTCCTAATCCTTTTCCGGCCTCGATATTAACTTGTTTTATTCCTGTATTTTGCAACAAATCAGGATGTAAGGTAAAAATATGGGGGTCAAATTTTAATTTTTGTCTTTGTGGTAATAAATTATTAAGTTCAATTAATCTTTGACATGCTCTTGTAAATTGCCTTCCATTGTGTCCAAATACAAAACCAGATCCAGTAGAATCTGGTGGATTAGTTATTCTTATTCCCATTGTTAGTAATGTATCAGGTTTAATAGAACCAAATTCTTTGTCTCCTTCTGGATGAACTAATACTTTACGAATAACAGGTGTTAATCGGCGTCTTCCGCCACCTTCTTTTACTTTTCCTCTAATAATAATAACTTCTCTCTCACGAGGGGCTGCGACGACAGTTTTTTCTTCTTTTTCTTCGTCTTCTGTTTGATGTTTTGATGCACCGTCACTCTCTTGAGGATCTCCACTTTGTCTTCTTTCTTGTCCTCTGTTCCGTCCACGGCCTTGACTAATTACCTGTCGGCGTGTCTGCTTCCATACATCAAATAATCTCTCTTGATCTTGAACAGGAAATGGTCCATATGCAAGAGTAATCCCAGGGTTAAAGTCTTCAACTGGGGCCCTTGTGACACCATCTGGAACTACTGTTATTATTGGTTCGATGAATTGATTTCGTCCTCCATTCTGATTAATCAGAATTCGACGGCCTCCTAGTTGAGGTTGTGTCAATGGAACTAATTTCAAACCGGCATGAGGAACTTTCCCTTGAGAATTTGGTCGCCCTTCTGCTACTGCATTTTGCTCGAATGATAAAGTATTATCTCTTTCTTCCATATTTACCTTTATTTTAATAGTTGTTAGTATTTCATCATCACGAGTAAAAGTTAGTACATGAGTAGAACCAGGAACAAGGCTTAACGGATTAATACGAGCTGTATATTGATGAAAAATCATATCATCTACATTACCTGAAGGAGATTCATACTCTTTAAAAAGTAAAAATTGATACTCTTCTTCTGGCTGTGCAGGTAATACAGGTGCAGGTGTAGGAACATCTTCTTTTTTTTCTTCTTCTTCCGGCTGTACAGGTAATACAGGTGCAGGTATAGGAACATCTTCTTTTTCTTCCGGCTGTGCAGGAACATCTTCTTTTTTTTCTTCTTCTTCTTTTTTCTCTGCTTCTCCACTCACAACAGGAACATCATCTGGTGATTGCAATTCAGTGCCTGCTCTAATCTGTGCATTTAAAGCACGACGCTGTATCTCTTCGGGAGTAAGAGGAACACATTCACCTCCATCATTACATTTTTGTCCATCGTTACAATTTTCATCAGTCTGGCATGGACGAAAATCTTCTACTCTTGTTACACAAGTTCCATTGTGACACATTGGTTTAACAGGATCTGTACAATCTTGATCACTTCCACATATGATATCTGCTTCTTCTCCTCCATCTGTTTGACCAGGAATAGAAGGTAGATCTCTAGCATCTGGTCTTTCAAATGATTCGTCTGAGTAATCATCTTCAACGCAATCTCCATCAACACATTTTTCCCCTGGGTCACATTTCACACCTGCACAAGGGTCTTCAAAGTCTTCTTCATATTTCTCTTCTGGTTCTTCTTCGCCAAAAAGACCTCCAATATCAACAGACTCTTCTCCCTCTTTTTCTCCAGAAGTTGGAGTTTGTTTTCTATTTTTTAATATTTTTCTAGCATACTCTTTTGGTCTACATTTTCCTCTGGCATTTGGGTCATTTTCACTTCCAGCAGGTTTCAAACATAACCTATCAGGTAAACATTCTTGATTAGTTTTACATCCGGCGTTGTCAGCCCGGTTTCTTTGAAATGCTTGTATTTTTTCGGCAGCAATTCTCTCTCTTTCTCTTTGTTGTGCATCTATCATATCTTGAGAAGGTTGAACAGGATCTGGTCTAACTAATGGTGAATCTTCGGGGTTAGGTCGTTCTGGCCAAACAACTCCTGGTGGTGCTCTATCAGGATTTTCTTTAAGAAATCTTTGTAATTTTATACAATTATTCATAGTCATTCCTATTTGAGTTTCATCACCATCGCCTTCATCTTTTCCTATAGGTAAACTATTGAAAAAGTCGGGAGTGGTTGGTCTAATGCCAGCTTCTTGTAATAATTGCATTCCATATATTTGAACTAAATTTACATTTACGCTTTTGAGAAATTGTCTTGTTTTATTTTCAATCCATGCTCGACCGAATCCCGTTCCTGCTCGTGCATCTTCTCTTATTTGCGCTAATGTCATTTGGATTTTCTCACACCAATTTCTGGAATCTCCAGGATCTTCAGGTTGTGCAGGTAATACTGGTCTAGGTGTAGGAACATCTTCTTTTTTTTCTTCTTCTGGGACTTCAGGCTGTGTAGGTAATACTGGTCTAGGATCATCTTCAAGTTCATCGTCATCATGTTTTTTTGATCCCCCAGGCCGCTCCGTAGATGTTGGAGGTCCTTGCGTTGGTTGTATTATTTCAGTTGCTTGTTGTCTAGTGAGATTTCCTGTTAATTGTGCTCTTAATAATTGATTTCTTAATTGACAAAATTCAATATGTGAAATATTTCTATTTATAGTTTGAATTCCTTTAAAATTTTTTTTATATGAACCACCACCACCTTCTCCACTGCTCTCAAATAATTTTGTAAAGTGTTTGAAAGAAGTGATTACTCCTTGTGCTTTACCACCATTATCCTGTAAAGCATTTATAAATTCAGTTGATGTAAATTCGTCAGGTTTTGTTACTTTAGCTAATACATAACTAGTAATTCTACTATTATCTCCATAACTTTTGGGAAAAATATAAAATAATTCATTCCTTGCACCTCCCTTTTTAAATCTATATTTTAAGGATTTTCTTCTTAAATTTAAAGGTTTTTTTCTTCTTCTAAAACTTTTATTTTTTCTTCGTCTTCTTTTCTTTTTACCGCCTTTTTTTCTATATTTTCTTCTACTCTGTAACTTTGAATTTCTAATTTTGTATAATTTCTTTTTAGTTAATAACATTTATATAAATAAAAACAGATTTTTTTATTGTGAATATAATATAATAATGCCTTGCCCTACAAATGCACCAATAAATTTATCAACATCTATTAATCAACCATGTACAACTAAATGTAATTTTGAATATAATTATGGTTTGTCAAGATGTTCAGTTACAAATAACACAACATATTTAGATATTGCATGTTTTGATGGAATTAATAAATTAAAATGTGATATGATAGGAGGTAGTTTAATAGTAACAAGTGTAAGATTATATGCTCCATCTTTAAATACATATGATGGTTTTGCAGCAGATGCTGAATTAATAATAACCCATAATGCGAACGGTCGATCACTTTATGTATGTATTCCTGTAATATCTAGCGAACAGGAAGGATTATCTGCTAAATGGTTTAGCAAAGTAATCCCTTTTGCACCAACTAAAAAAGGAGGTAGTGCAACAACTCAAGTAAATGTAAATAATTTTACATTAAATGATGTAATTCCTCAAGCTGCATTTACAATATATGAAAATGGAACCTTTGACTGGAATTGTGCTGAAGATAATGTAATAATATTATTTCATAAAAAGGTAGCAGTAACTATGAAAAATAGAGAATATAGAACATTAACAAATTTAATTAAAAAAGCTAATTATTCGCGCGGTACTCCAAAATATTTAACTTTTAACAAAAAAGGTACAACAGCTGGTCCGGGTAAAAAAGCAGGAGGTAAGGGTAAAACAATGACTTGTAAACCAGTAACATATCCAGACGGAACTCCTATAACAGATTCGGCTCCAGCTAGAATTAATTGGATGAAATCAAGTGCAGAAGTGCCATCTTCAGGAATAGGATCAGGAGCATTATATTGGATTTTAATTACAATATGTGCAATATGTATTGTTGCCGCGTTAGGTTATTTATTTTATTACGCATTTCGTCGTCGGCGCGCGCTTGGTGCTAATAATGCAAGTTCTGGTAATATTGGTGGAAATGGTTAAATATAATTTAGTAATTATAATTATATTTAATTAGAATCAGCAGCATCGTGATTATCGCCTAATACAGGTTTGAATCCTGGTGGTGTATTATCTCTTTGATTTGTTGAAGGGAGCATCTTACTAATAATTTCTTCTTCAACAGTTACGGGAAATTCATTCATAGCCGAAAGATGGTTAGCTTTTTTTGATTCATTTGGTAAATAATGTTTTGTAGCAATGGTGCCTGTAGCATCACCGGATCTTTGAATTAATACATACGCAGCTATTAATCCAACAACACCTGCCAAAGCATTAATTGATAAAAGAGATAAAGCTAATAAAGCAACAACGATTTTACCAATAGGATTATCAATTAAATCCGCAAGAACTAACGGTATTTTAATATCAAATAAAACAAATATACTTAATAACACAGTCAAAACAAGATGATGTTTATCTTTCATTAAAGATTTAAAGAACTTTTCCATATATCATAATAATATATTTTTTATTATGCGTAAAATTGAAAAAAAACTATCTAAATAGAACAGATTAATTATATTATATGTCTGACGATGAAATTGCAACATATCTTGGTTATAAAGGATATACAATTTATAAGAAAAATATAAGTGTTGAAGAACAACAAATGTTAAGAAAAGAATTAAATGTAAAGGCGTTTGTTCCTAAAAGTTCGTTAATAAAACCACAACCATTTCCGGTATATAGAGAATCTAAAAGTAAATTATATGTTCCTAGATTTTATGGTATGGAAGTATATGGAGAACCAGATGATATTATTATAAATGAAGGTAAAAAAATTAATGTAAATTTTAAAGGCGAATTAAGACCAAAACAAAAACCAGTAGTTGAAAAATATATGAAACATATTAAAACAAAAGGAAGTGGATTATTGGCACTTCATACAGGGTTTGGAAAAACTTGTTTAGCATTAAATATAATTTCTAGGATAAAATTAAAAACAATAATAATTGTTCATAAAGAATTCTTATTAAGACAATGGATAGAAAGAATTGAACAGTTTTTACCAAATGCAAAGGTGGGTAAAATACAAGCAAAAACAATAGATACTGAAGGGAAAGATATTGTAATTTGTATGTTACAAAGTTTAAGTATGAAAGATTATCCAAAAGATATGTTTAAAGAATATGGATTTATGATTGTAGATGAGGTGCATCATTTAGGTGCAGAAGTATTTAGTAGAGCATTTTATAAAATTGTAACAAAATATGCATTAGGATTATCTGCAACAATAAGAAGAAAAGATGGATTAACAAAGGTAATAAAATGGTTTTTAGGAGAGGTTGTTTGTAAATTAGAAAGAAAAGGGGAAGATAATGTGTTGGTAAAAGTGATTAATTATGAAACTCAAGATGAAGATTTTAATAAAGTAGAATTAAATTTTAGAGGACAAGTAAATTATACAGGAATGATAAAAAAAATATGCGAATTTAATAGGCGTAGTGAATTTATAATAAAAGTATTGAGTGATTTAATAAAAGAAAATAAAGATCAACAAATAATGATATTAGGTCATCAAAAAAAACTTTTACAATATTTACACGATGCGATAAGACATAGAACAATAGCAACAGTAGGATATTATGTTGGTGGAATGAAAGAAAAGGATTTGAAAATTAGTGAAGGTAAAAAGGTTATAATCGCAACATATGCAATGGCAGAGGAAGGATTAGATATTAAAACTTTAACAACACTTATAATGGCAACTCCTAAGGTTGATGTAAGACAATCCGTTGGTAGAATTTTAAGACAAAAACATAAACAAGCAGTTGTTGTTGATATTGTAGATTCTCATAGTTTATTTCAACGACATTTTACAAAAAGGAAAACATTTTATAGAAAATCAAAATTTAAGATAGAACAAACAAATATGCAAGGATACCAAAATGGTAATTGGGAAACAATATTTGATCCTGTTAATAAAATAAAAAAGGCTTTTAGTAAATCATCAAAAAAAAATGAAGATAAATTACTTCAAGGAGTATGTCTTATAGGAGATTAAATAGTTATTATTATATTTATATTTAATGTTATATCTTAAATATAAATATCTATTTCTTGAAATGATTATAATTATCTCTGCAATTTATTTGTCTTGCAAAACTTCCTGGACCGGTTGCCCAAGGTAATCCAGATGGATTAGGTGTAGAAAAACTGGGGGTAATTGGTATATTGCTTCCAAATTGTGCATATTTACCACCTCTTTGCCTTCTACTTAATGTTTTTCTTCTCTTTTTTCTTCCACCTCTTTTAGTTCGGCGTTTGTATTTTCTTCTTCTTTTTGTGCGTCTTTTTCTTCTAGATTTTCTTGTTTTATTTTTTCTTCTTTTTCTTTTTCTTTTTTTAGTGCGTCTTTTTCTGTATTTTTTACCTCCGCACATATTAGTTTTTTTATTTATACTAATAGGAGCATAACTACCTTTTAATTCGGATGTAAATCCTGCTCCTTCTTTAGTATATCCATAACTAAATCCTTCTGTATCTGCATCATAATTGTGGCCTCCTCCGTTTTGTTTATTACAACTATTATAATGAACAAGTGGTATTGGGTGTCCTTTACCAAATCCGGAGGTAACGGACTCAGCTAAAGAACCAGAAGTAGATCCATAACCAGCTCCTGATTGTCCATTGCAAACTACCCCTTTTCTATTGTTTATTCTAGTTTGAATAAATTGACTATTTCTTTCATTTACTAAACTCATTATATATATATTCTTGTATTATTTTTTTTTATAACAAATAATTTCTCTACGCGGAGAAATATTATTATTTGTTATTTCAATGGGTTGCCATGAATCAAATTTTTTTATAAATACGCACTTCATTTTTATTTCTTTTTCTAAATTAACAAATTTATCTATATTTATATTTTCAAATTCTTCTTCGTCATCGCTTTCTTCTAATAGATCTAAATTATTATTTTCTTTGATTGTCCTAAATAATGAATTCATCATTACACTACTTTTATAAGAAGGGATACATGCTTCTTTATATTTTTCTATTTTTGTTCCATTTTTATAAAATAATTCATATATATCGTCTATAATTGTAGCTTTTACTAAAAATGTTTTGTATATAATTTTTTCAACTTTTATGAATTGATTTAAAAATGGTTTATTTGAATATAATACCCTATGTTGAATACAATATATATCATATGGTATAGTTTTAATTATTGATTTTAAGTCATATATATTTTTTGCAATAATAGGTAATCCAAATATAATACTATGTTTTAAGTAAGTAACTTGTTTTAAATAATTATGAATAATATTGTATATTTCTTTCATAATAATATATTGATTTGTAAAAATTAAAGTATTTCCTCTAGAATAGTACAAATTTTCTATATTAAAAAATTGTTTATTTCCTATTTTAAATATTGTCCCGTATAATATAGTTCCTTTTCCACTACATAATGATTTATCAAAACAACATACATTTATAGTAATATTTTCAATTGAATTATATCGTTTATCTACTTCTAATAAAAAACAACAATTATTTCTTTTATAAGTTCTAAACCATGCAAAATATTTTTTCCCTTTTGGAATTGTTAAACATATATCGGAATGAACTTTTTTATGTAGCTTTTTTTCATAAGAAAGTTCTAATTTGGGAAAAAATTTTAGTATTTCAGTTTGTTCTTTAATTGACAATTTCATTATAATATTCTTTTCGGTTATTTCTCTATATCCATTTAATAAGTTGTAAAATTACTAGTTGAAAATACATTTTCAGCAGTTTCTATACCATTATTGATATTCTTTTGTTTCTTATTTTTTGAAGATGTTAAAGTTTTTAAATAATTTTTTAATTCAGTTTTCATTTCTGTGGTATCTTCTTTAGTTTTTTTTAGAGAACTATATATTTTTTTATATTGTTCTGTTGGTTTGTTTACTAAATCTTTCGTTTTTGGAATTGTTAAATTATTTTTGAAGAATATATAAATATAATGAATACTTATAATTAATACTATTGAAATAATAGTTTGTTGGATTATCCAAAATAACATATATATATTATTTGCATATTAACATTTCTATAAATGAACTTACATCTTTAATAAAAAATTGACAATCTTCGTCAATATTTTTTGTCGATAAAAAATATAAATCGATAATTCTATTTTTTATTTTTTCAATTACTAAAAAATGTTTACTGGACCCAATATTAAATTTAATTTTTTCTAATATAATATGATTGTTTTCATATGGAATATAAAATGTTTCATTTATTTTTTTCTCGACAAGATCTAATCCAATAAGATTATAATTTTTATAAAAGTTTTGCTTAATATTGCTATTTTTTTCAATTATTTTATATTTTATTAACTTATCTTTTTCATATTTATAATAACCATTTGTAGATATTATAATACTATTTTTATGAATACTCTTATTATATTTATTTTCAAGATTAGATAATAAATTTGTGTTATTTCTTATATCTCTTAAGTTTATTTCAGGAATATAATACTTATGCATTTAATAATATATTTTAGAAACTATTTAAACCCATTTGATAAAATGAATACAAATGGTTAAAGTAATTATTGTAGATAAAGGTGGCAACTTGAAAGAAAGTGATATAAAAAATTTCGATATTGAAACACTTTATAAAAAATGTAAATTTAGAAAAAATGATAATTTTGATAAAAGAGCTAATTGGAAAACAAAAAATCTTTTTGTTTCTGTTTTTGCAAAAAATAAAGGTAGAGCAAATAGTGAAAATAAATATGATTTACCTCCACCAATAGATAATGAATTATATTATGGATCTATGATATTAATAAAACATACAGAAGAAAATATAAATAATCAAAATATTGTAGATCTAAGTTTAGATGATTGGCAAAAAATATATGAAAAATTATTTGGAGGATTTGAAGATCTTGGAAATGAAGATAGTTATAGTGACGAAGAAGAAATACCAGAACATTTAAAAACAAAACAAGGTTATTCGAAAGAAGATGGTTTTATAGTATCTGATGATGATTCTATTGATGAGGATTATATACCAGAAGAGGATGAAGAAGAAGAAGAAGAAGAAGCCCATACTACTACAGATGCAGAAGAAGAAGATGGAATGGGTCAAGAGAGTTCTATAGAAGATGAAGATGAAGAAGAAGATGAAGATGAAGATGCAGAAACAGAAGAAGAATATGAAAGTGATTTAGGATCTGAATTGAGCGAAGAAAGTTATATTGATAGCGATTAGGATTAATAAAATTGAAAATGATATAAAATTAATATTTAATTATTAATTAATGAGTTATATTATTATAAACCCACAAGAATTTCGACAAAATCTGAGAAACAAAATTAATTCTTTTGTTAAAAATAAGAATCGTTCTATTAATCTTGAAAAAGCAATATTTAATTATACAATCAAAGAATCAAAAAATAAGAAGATTGTACGAAAATGGGACAATAAATATTTTGTTCAAATATATTTGGATAGATTTAGAAGTATTTATAACAATATAAATCCTAAAATGTCAAGTTGTAATAAACAGCTCCTGAATAAATTCAAAAAAAATAAAATACACGCGAAAGAATTAGCATTTATGAGTCATCAAGAAATGAATCCTAAAATTTGGAAGGAATTAGTTGCTGCAAAAATTAAACGCGATAAAAATCTAACACAAGTTGATATGTCTGCTGCAACAGACGAATTCAAATGTTATAAATGTCAAAAAAGACAATGTACTTATTATCAACTACAAACTCGAAGTGCAGATGAACCTATGACAACATTCATAACTTGTTTAAATTGTGGAAATAGATGGAAAAATTAATTATTTAACGACAATTTTATATTATAATATATTTTTTTATTATAATATGATGGATAATTCATATAACACAATTATAGATACAAATAAAGCTCAAATAGGACAAGTAACTAGAATAAATATTACAAATGATGGTATTTTTCGTGTTTTTTATAATGATATATCTGGTAATATGAGATGTGGTCTTAGTAGACAATCAAATTATAAACAAGTTATATTAGATACTTCAACAAATAGATCTAATTTTGATGTAAGTAATATTCCTTTAAATAATTTTGAATCTCCTCTTTATGGTGGCACATTTCATGGAAACGAAATTAGTGGAAACATACAAAAATCACATAATTTTTATACATTTTTATATAGAAATACTCAAGGAGGTTCTGTTGGAAGTACTAATATAGGGCCTTGGAGATATTTTACTGAATTAACATTTCAAAATTTTATTAAACAAGGCGATACACCAGTGGATATTTCCACTAGTATATATAATACAACAGGGTTTTCTTCTATTTTGGCAAATGGAAAAAATTCTTTATATGATCCTTCAATGCAACCTGTATGGTTTAATCAATTAGGTAGTGGATGGGGTATTAGTGATTTTTCTAATAATTTTCAAGAAATTGGTATATTTATTCCAGATGTATTTAATTTATATGGTCAAATTGTTTCTTCTGCTCCTCAAAATTATTCATTAAATAATAATAAGAATAATTCATATTCTTTTACAACTCCTAATATTAAAACAATGAGTATATCTACTAGTATTTATGGTGGATATAGTTCGAATGGATCTAATAATATACCTCCTGGAATTAATTATAAACCTTATTATTCTGCATCTATTTCTCCAAATTATATTAGAATAGATAATAAAGATAATGCAACTCCATCCATTAATGGAGATATTTCTTCAAATGATACATACTATAAAGGAAGATGGAGTATATGGGTAGATTGTTCTTCTTCAACTGATACTTCTGGCAATATTTATTTGGCACGAAAATCAAATAGTTATTATCCTGATGTTTATCATAGCGTTTATGATCATTTTAAAAATTCATCCGTTGGTGCAACTAACATAGATATATCAAATGTTTTTGTTGATATTGATATTGATCCGTCAAATAATTCTATAATTAACAATGGTAATTATAATCATATTTATTCTAGACCGTATTTTTCTATATGCAGTGATGCATCTAATTCGATATTAATTGGTAGAGCAGCTTATGATTTATGTAAAAATAATCTAGGAGTACTTGTATCTGGAAGTCAACCAGGAGTTACTGATGATGTGATAGGCACTCTCAATTTAACTGAATTTTCATTTGCTCAG
>Ga0315330_10002976_pt1 | contig 11627 bp, 5 predicted proteins | sample M140m34915metaG_FD_203453 | JGI IMG/M metagenome (GOLD analysis project Ga0315330, IMG submission 203453) | Ammonia-oxidizing marine archaeal communities from Monterey Bay, California, United States - M1 40m 34915 | ecosystem: Environmental > Aquatic > Marine > Intertidal zone | place: USA... | reverse complement strand
CTCCATGATTGATAGGTCAGCTATCCTTAAAAGCTCAGTACCTGCCATCTGAGATGTACCTACTACCCTCTCTCCCAATTCAACACTTAGAAGTGAAACCGTACCAGTCATAGGGGCCACTATACTGGTTTTTCTAAGATTTTCTTCAGATTCATCAACGGTTGCTAATGCACTTCTTACTACGTATTCACTTGCTTTTACACTTTGTTTTGAAGATTCTAAATCTTGCTTTGAAACTTTAAAATTTGTCTCTGCAAGTTCAAATTCAGAGTCAGAAATAACATTCTGATCAAATAGTTTCTTTTGTCGATCAAATTCTAGACTAGCTCTTAGGTATTGAGCCTCAGCCCTTGATAAATTTGATTTTGAACTTGAGAGATTAGCTCTGACCTGATTATAATTTGCCTTTGCTCTCTCAAGAGCATTTATAAAATTATCAGGTCTAATTTTTACTAGAAGTTTTCCCTCGTCGACAAAGTCACCTTCCATGATATTTAATTCAATTATCTCACCAGGAACCTCGGGACTTACTCTTACCTCTACCTCTGGTTGAATTTCTCCTGAAGCAGTAACCAACTCAGTAATAGATCCTGAATCTACCAAATGAGTTTCTACTTCAATAGGCTTAATTCCTCCTATCCAACCCATCTTCCTACCAACTAATGAAATTGAAATAAGTAGAACAATTAAAGAGCCTGCTATTAATAATACTTTGTTTTTCATAATTAAAAAGTTAATTCTTTACCTTGATAGAAATCTAAAACTTTAAGTTTGAATATATAATCATATTTAGATGATAACATATCATTTTTTGCCCTAACAAGATTGTTATTAGATATTTGATATTCAGTAAAGTTAATACTTCCTAGATCGTATTGACTTTGAATTATTCTAAATGATTCCTCAAGGGCTCTTACTTGTTTTACTGTAGCAGAATAAGACTTAGATGCAGCTAAAGCATCATTATATGATGTTTCAATTGTCTGTCTTACCTGATTTTTAGCCTCTATCAAATTTATATCTGAAAGCTCTTTATTTAACTTTGCCCTCTTGATATTTCCTGAAGTCGTATACCTATTAAAAATTGGTATAGAGATAGAAAAACTTAAAGATTTACTTAGATAGTCTTTCCATTGCTCAAAAACAGTAAAGTCTTTATCAGATCCAACTACATTTGGAACGAGAGACATAGATGATACAGTCTCTAAAGGATTACTTGTGAGATAGCCAATAGTTGTAGGTTGCATCGAGAAACCATCATAAAAATCTCGTTGTCTATTTGCATAACTAGAATAGTTAGAATTAAAGCTAGATGATGCAGAAATAGTAGGATATCTACCTCCCTTAGAGATCTTTAAGTTATACAGACTAGATTCTGCAGATTTCTCTGCACTTTTTATCTCGGGCAATAATGATATAGCAACATCATATATTTCATTTGGATTAGAATCAACTACTGTAGATGGGTTTAACTCAACGACTGGCCTTTCAATACTTATATCTTCATTATTTTCAAGAAGAAGAATTTGTTTTAATTGTAAAATAGATAACCTGTATCCATTCTCTTGCTGTATAACTGCTAACTCATCGCCAGCAAGTTGAGCCTCTAAGTTTAATTTATTAGTTACTGCAATTGATCCTGCTTCAACTAATTTAATGGTTCTTGATAATTGTTCTCTAGTAGACTGGTACTGATACCTAGCATTTTCAAGCCTATCCATAACGAGCATAATGCTTAAGTACTGGCTAACGACACTTAACATTACATTATTTTTAGTATTTTCTAAATCAAAAACACTTTTTTCAAGTAGAGACTTTGACTGTTTAATAGAATTTCTTACTGAAAAACCAGAAAACAGTGTAATATTTGATGATGCTCCAATACCTGAGAAATTTGAAGTGGTAGATAAAAAGGTATTTGTAGTAGGGTCTACTGACCTACCCCAGTTATTACCATAATTGGAAAATATATTAAGAGATGGTGTCTGCTGAAGTTTAGATTGTATATGTCCAACTTTTTGTATCTCATAATTAAGTAGACTTCTCTTTAATTGCAGATTATTTTCAAGTGCTATTTCAATACACTGCTGTAAGTCAAGTTTTAAAACTGATTTATTCTGAGTATACGAAACTAAGGGGATTAAATAAACTATAAATAATTTGAATATTCTCATTTAATCTTTTAGATGACATCAAGGGCAAAACCACTTGCCTTCATAGCGCAAATATAAACTTTAATAGGAAGAAAAAGATTCTTTATACAGAAACCTGTCCTTTAATGTGTGGATGTGCTGAATAATTTTCAAGAGTAAAATCTTTATACGAAAATGAAAAGATATCATTTACACTTTCGTTGATCTTCATTTTGGGTAGAGGATAGGTCTCTCTACTTAATTGTAAATTGACCTGATCTAAATGATTTAAATAAATATGTGCATCTCCAAATGTATGGACAAAATCTCCTAGTTTTAAATCACAAACTTGAGCTATCATCATAGTCAGAAGAGCATAGGATGCAATATTAAATGGTACACCTAGAAATACATCAGCACTTCTCTGGTACAATTGACAAGATAACTTATTATCGTTAACATAAAATTGAAAAATAGTGTGGCATGGAGGAAGAGCCATATTTTCAATTTCAGAAACATTCCAAGCACTAATTATATGTCTTCTCGAGTAAGGATTATTTTTTAATGTTTTTATCAAATTTTTAATCTGATCATGAGATGTGCCATCTTTCCCCTGCCAACTTCTCCACTGAACGCCATAAACTGGTCCTAAATCTCCATTTTCATCAGCCCACTCATCCCAAATCCTTACCCCATTATCATTTAAATACTTTATGTTATTATCTCCATTCAAAAACCATAATAACTCATAAATAATAGACTTAAGATGAATTTTTTTTGTGGTAATTAAAGGAAATCCATCTTCTAAATTAAATCTCATCTGATGACCAAAAATACTTATTGTACCTGTTCCTGTTCTGTCAGATTTTTTATCTCCTTTTTCTAAAATAGTTTTAAGAAGTTTATGGTATTGCTTCATTTTGATTTATAAAGTTTATTATTTAAAAATAACAGATAATCTTTTGTATTTTGTTTACTTGAATAATTTATTTTAATATTAATTTAAAATGATTAAAAAATTAGTTCTTTTATCAGCAATAATATCATCAATCTTTTTTTTATATATAAAAAATTCAGAGACTTATGAACTAGGTATTTGGAATGTAATCCCAAGTAATTCTTTATTAGTTATTGAGGTCAAAGAACCCCTAAGTAGATGGAAAAAATTTTCTAATGAGTTTAATAAAAATGAGTTTAAACAACTTAAATATATAGTAAGCAAAGATCTAAATGATTTTGATGAATTTTTAAATAATAAATTGGATATTCTATCAGATAATAATGAACTCATTATATCTCTATCTAAAACATCTAACAATAATTTTGATCTCTTATTTTCTTCTTACAAAAAGAAATTAGATTTTGATTTCATAATTGGAAAGCTAAGAGATAGTTTATCATTCGACTTCTCTACTAGAATATTTAATAATCATAAAATTTATGAATTTTTAAATGGTGACAATTTATTCTCAGTTGTAATTCTAGGCGATGTGATATCGGTATCAAAAAATAGCATACTTATAGAAGATGCAATCAGAACCTCGAATAGCAAGGATTTACAATTTAAGTATGTGAACAATTCTTTATTTAATCAGGTTATGGTCAAAAATGATCTAGGAAATATTTTTATTAATTTTTTAGAACTTTCAAAATCTTTTCATGATCATGAACATTTATTTAATATTCTTCCAGATAAAACTTTTTTGGACTTCAAACAAAAAGAAAATATTTTTTATTTAAGTGGTTTTTCAACTAACAATAAAAAAAAATTAAATGATAGTATCTTAATTGATGATGATATGGTTAGGGTCATCCCCAAAAATTCAATCTTTTTTACCAATTCCGCTATAAGTCATAATATAAAAGGAGATGTTTTTGAATATGGGAGGTTTTCATTTAAGAGTTCATACTCAAATTTAAATCACGATATAATTGTTTTTGATATATTAAAAAATGATTTCTTAGAGTTAAATGAGAATGATTTTAAAGATAAAGGAATAGTTAAAATTCAAAATAAAATCCTATCAGAAGTACTTGATAGTTTAAAATATAAAAGTGAAAACATATTTATTTATAAAGGAAAAAAACAATTTTATGTTTCCTCTAGCTATAATTCCCTCATTGAATTTGAAGAGATTTATACATCTAATAACTTCTGGAGGAAAGACTTAAAATTTTCAAAATTTTTATCAAATCTTAATAAAAAACAAAACACAACAATCATTATTAATTTTAGAGAGCTATCTAAAAACTATTCTTTTTTAGATAATAGTATTCTTAAAGAAATTGATATAATATCAATTCAGCTAAGTTCTATAAACAACAAGTTTTATACTACTATAAATTTTAACTCTAACTCTAACTCAATTCAGATAAAGAGTGACAGCAATCTGACTTTTAAAGCAAAAAATAAATTAATATCAAAACCTCATATTTACTTTAGTCATGTTGACAACTCTCCCCAAGTAATTACTCAAGATGAAAATAATATTGTATACCAATTAGATAAGAAACTAAATAAAGTTTGGGAAGATTCTATTGACTCAAAGATTATTTCGAAGCCTATTGCTATAGACTACTATAATAATAGAAAGAAACAGATTCTCTTTGCTACAAAGAATAAAATATATTGTTACGATAGGTTAGGAAATATTCTCCCGGGGTTTCCAATAGAAAACCCTAATAAAAATGATCAAATTGATGATATAAATATTATTGATTACGATAAATCAAAGAGATATAGAATTTCATTATCGTCAGGAAATAAAGCATTCCTAATAGATAAGTATGGAAAGCTACTTAAGGGTTGGGACCCATTAATAATGGAAGATCTATTAGTTGAAGCACCAAAGCATTTTAGAGTTAGAGGAAAGGATTATATATTATTATCACTTGAAAACGGAGATATATTCCTTAAAAACAGGAAAGGCTCAAACTACAGTGGGTTCCCTGTTAAATTAGAAAACAAACTATATGAAAAAATATTTGTTGACTTAGGTCAAAATATTAAGAATACTTCACTAGTAGCCCTAGATGAATTGGGAAAAACATACTTTATAGGTATAGAAGGTAAAATAAGAAAAGAGAACCAAATGTTTAGAAGAAGTAAAAATTCTAAATTTAAAATATTAACAGATCCTCTCGAAAGAAGTTATGTAAGGCTATCTGTTGATAATGATATTATATATTTTAAAGAAAACACATTAAATTTTAAAAATAACAGTGGATTTATGTATCAGTTTTATAGTTTAGGTCAAGGGAAAAGCTTCCTTGCAGTAACCGATCCAAAAGAAAAATTATCCTATTTTTTAGATATGAATCTAGAAGCAAAATTCAAAAATATATTAAATGAGAGGGAGGTATCAGTCTTACATATCAAAAACATTTCTTATATCTATACAACATTTAATAAAACATTATCTGTGATAGAAATAAAAAATTAAATACTTTTAAAAAAACTAACTAAAGTTCTATGAAAAACTCATTTATATTCATAATAATATCATTATTCTTTTGTGTAGATTCATTTGCTCAGAAAAAGAACAAAAAAAATTCTCAGTCTACACAATATGAAATACCAAACCTTAACTGGAGGTCTATAGGACCATACAGAGGAGGTAGAGCATCATCAGTAACCGGTGTTTCTAATTCGGAAAATACATATTACTTTGGTGCTACTGGTGGTGGTGTTTGGAAAACAACCGATTCAGGACAAAACTGGAAAAATATATCAGATGGTTTCTTTGGGGGGTCTATAGGAGCAATATCTGCTAGTCAATCTGACCCTAATATATTATACGTTGGAACTGGTGAAAAAACAGTTAGAGGAAATGTATCTCCAGGATATGGTGGATTCTGGAAATCAGATGATGCAGGAGAAACTTGGAAAAAAATGAATTTAGATATTGACCAAGTGCAAGTAGGTAGAATTGCTATTCATCCAAAAAATCCAGATATTGTTTATATAGCTATTATAGGTGATTTATTTAAGAATAGTAAAAAAAGAGGTGTTTATAAATCATCTGATGGAGGGCAAACATGGAAACATGTTCTATTTTCAAATGAGAGATCTGGAGCTGTTGATATTTCCATTGATAAAAATAATCCGAGAATAATTTTTGCCTCTACTTGGAATATAAGGAGAACACCATATAGCTTAGAAAGCGGGGGTGAAGGGTCAGGATTATGGAAATCAACAGATGGTGGTGAAACATGGAATAATATTTCAGGAAATGATGGTTTACCTAGTGGACTCTGGGGTATAAGTGGAGTATCTGTTTCACCGGTAAATTCAAAGAAAATTTTTGCTTTAATTGAAAATAAAGATGGGGGTTTATTCAGATCAGACGATGGAGGAAATTCATGGAAAAAAGTAAATGAGGACAGGAATTTGAGACAAAGAGCTTGGTATTATACTAGAGTATATGCTGATACACAAAATGAAAACAGAGTATATGTAATGAATGTTTCTTTCTGGAGATCGGAAGATGATGGAAAATCTTTTGATAGGTATAGAACACCGCACGGTGATCATCACGACTTATGGATAGATCCAGAAAATAATAATAGACTTATAGTTGCCGATGACGGAGGAGCTCAAGTAAGCAATGACGATGCCAGTAATTGGTCTACCTATATGAACCAACCCACGGCACAGTATTACAGAGTAGCTACAGATAATAGCTTTCCTTACAATATTCTTGTTGCTCAGCAAGATAATAGTACTCAAAGAGTTCCTCACAGAGTTAATTCTGGTGGAATCTCAGAGAGAGACTGGGAATCATCTGCTGGAGGTGAAAGTGCTCACCTAGCAGCAAAACCTGATAATCCTGATATTGTTTATGGGGGAAGTTATGGTGGTTACCTCACTAGACTAGATCATTCAACAGGAGAAGTTAGATCTATAAATGTATGGCCTAATAATCCTATGGGGCACGGAGCTGAAGACATGAAATATAGATTTCAATGGAATTTTCCTATATTCTTTTCTCCGCATGATGCTAACAAACTCTATACTACATCAAACAGGTTTCACGTAACATATAACGAAGGTGAAAAATGGGAAGTATTCAGCCCTGATCTAACTAGAAATGAAAAAGAAAAGCTTGGGCCATCAGGAGGACCTATAACTAAAGACAATACAGCTGTAGAATATTATGCTACAATTTTTGCTGCTTGTGAATCTCCATACGAAAAAGATTTACTTTGGGCTGCATCTGATGATGGTTTAATTCATGTTTCTAAGGATGGAGGAAAAAATTGGGAGAATGTAACACCAAACAATTCTCCAAAATATCTTATGTGGAATAGTGTTGAACCTGATCCATTTGTAAAAGGAGGTCTTTATGCTGCAGGAACATTATATAAGACTGGAGATTTCCAACCTTATCTGTATAAGACTAAAGATTATGGTAGAACTTGGGAAAAAATAACTAATGGCATTCCGAATAAGCATTTCACAAGAGTTTTAAGAGCAGACCCAAATAAAGAGAAACTTCTTTATGCTGGAACTGAATCAGGTATGTATATATCTTTTGATGACGGTATTTCATGGAATCCATTTCAACTTAATCTACCACTTGTTCCTATAACAGATTTAACAATTAAAAATAATAACTTAATTGCAGCAACTCAAGGTAGATCATTATGGTTAATTGATGATTTAACTCCTTTACATCAGCTCAATGATCAAGTAAATAACGCATCATTTAAATTATTTAAACCTATAGACAGTTATAGAATGGGCAGAGTAAGTAGAGGAACACCAAGAAATGCTGGAAAAAATCATCATAACGGTATTGAAGTTTTCTTTAATGTAGATGATAATTTATTAAATGAAAATACAACCATTTCATTACAATTTCTTGATAAAGAGAAAAATTTAATAAAAGAATTCAATAATAAATCTGATGATAACAAACTAGAAGTGAATAATGAAAAAAATTCATTTATTTGGGACATGAGATACAACGACGCTAAAGGCTTTGACGGATTAATTATGTGGGCAGCAAGCCTTCGAGGCCCTATAGCTTCACCAGGAAAATATCATGTAAAATTAATAGTGAATGATGAATCTGAGGAACAGTCATTTAATATTTTAAAAGACCCAAGAAGTAATTCAACAGAAGGTGACTTAGAAGAACAATTTAATTTTTTACTTAGTATAAGAGATAAGGTATCAGATATTCATCAAACAATAATTGATATAAGATTAATTAGATCTCAACTAAATGATTTAAAAAGTAAAATATCAGATAAATATCCTGAAGTGCAAAGTACAATTAATGATATTATTTCAAGAATTACTTTGGTTGAAGAAAAATTATATCAAACAAAAAACAGAAGTGGTCAGGACCCACTAAATTTTCCAATCAGATTAAACAATAAACTTGCTCATTTAACTAGTGTTGCTTCAGTAGGTAATTTTAAACCAACTGATCAAATGTACAATGTTAGAGATGAATTAATTGGACTCATTGATGTTGAACTTAAAATGTGGAACAACATAAAAGAGAATGATTTAGTAAAATTAAATTCTACTATATTAGAAAATAACATTCAATTAATTACTATTAATTAAATTCGCCTAGATTTAATTAATTCTTAATGAGTAATATAGTTGCTATTGTCGGGAGACCTAATGTTGGTAAATCTACCCTTTTTAATAGATTAGTTGAGAAAAGAAAGGCCATAATCCATGATGAGAGTGGTGTTACAAGAGATAGACATTATGGTATTTCAGATTGGAATGGAAAAGTATTTACAGTTATAGATACAGGAGGGTATGTAGAAAGTTCAGATAATATCTTCGAAAGAAAAATTAAAGAACAGGTAATTCTTGCTCTAAGTGAAGCGTCTATTATTTTATTTATGGTTGATTGTAAAGAAGGTTTAACATCTTTGGATTCTGATTTTTCTAAAATAATTAGAGAGTTAAATAAGGAGACAATTCTTGTTGCAAATAAAGCTGATAACCCTAATTTAGAAATGAATTCTAATGAATTCTATGAGCTTGGACTAAAAAAAATTCCAATTATTCCTATTTCTTCTGTTAACGGTTCTGGAACAGGAGAATTACTTGATATGGTTGTCAGTAAAATTGAAGATGTTGATGAAAAATCAGAAGATAAATTACCTAGAATTTCTATACTTGGAAGACCTAATGTGGGAAAGTCATCTCTTACAAATTCAATCCTGGGAGAAGAAAGAAATATAGTCACAGAAATTTCTGGAACTACTAGAGATTCCATAGATACTGAATATAATTTATTTAATAAAAATTTTATTATAACGGATACAGCTGGCATCAGAAAAAAATCTAAAGTTAGAGAGAATATAGAATTCTACTCTGTTATGAGATCAATACAAGCTCTAGAGAACAGTGATGTTACAATAATAATGATTGATGCAGAACAAGGTTTTGAAGGTCAAGATATGAATATTTTATCTCTTGCTGTCAAATACAAAAAAGGAGTGGTTATTATGGTAAATAAATGGGATCTAATTGAGAAAAATAACAGCACACTAAAAGAATATGAAGAACATATTCAAAATAAAATTAGTCCCTTTGATTATATCCCTATCATATTTTCATCAGTATTAAAAAAACAAAGAATTTTTCAAGTTTTAGAAAAAGCCCTTGAGATCTATGAAAATAGAAATCTAAAAATATCAACATCTCAACTTAATAATAAGATTTTACCTGAAATTAAGAAATATCCTCCACCCTCAAATAAAGGTAAATATATTAAAATTAAATATATAACTCAGCTACCAACTAATACTCCAACATTTGCTTTTTTCTCCAATTTGCCTCAATATATCAGAGAATCATATAAGAGATTTTTAATGAATAAATTACGCGAGTATTTTACATTAGAAGGAGTTCCAATAACAATAGTTTTCAGAAAAAAATAAAGCTTTAATAATTAATTAAATTGTATTTTTGAAGATGAAATATAATTTTAAGAGTATTGAGAGAAAATGGCAAGAATACTGGGATAAAAATAAGACCTATAAAACAGAGATAAATAATAAACCCAAATACTATGTCATGGATATGTTCCCATATCCTTCAGGATCAGGACTTCATGTGGGACATCCCCTTGGTTATATAGCATCAGATATCATATCTAGATTCAAAAAGTTAAAAGGTTATAATGTACTCCACCCTATGGGATTTGATTCATTTGGTTTACCTGCTGAACAGTATGCTATAAAAACTGGACAACACCCTAAAGAAACAACTGAAAATAATATTTCAAAGTTCAAAGAACAACTCAATCAACTGGGTTTATCATTTGACTGGGATAGAGAAGTAAGAACAAGTGACAGCAAATATTATAAATGGACACAATGGATATTTTTAAAACTCTACAATAGCTATTTTAACGATAAAAAAAATAAAGCTGAAACTATAGAAAAATTAGAAATTCCTGATGATTTATCAGCTAACGAAAAAATTAAATATATTGACTCAAGGAGGTTAGCATATATAGACGAAGTAGATGTTAATTGGTGTGAGGAATTAGGTACTGTCTTATCCAATGAAGAGGTAATTGGTGGAGTAAGTGAGAGAGGAGGTTTTCCTGTGATAAGGAGGCCAATGAGACAGTGGGTAATGAGAATAACAGATTTCTCGGAGAGACTCCTTAAAGATCTTGATACTCTTGATTGGCCTGATTCAATTAAATTATCACAAAAGAATTGGATTGGTAAATCCACTGGTGCTGAAATATCTTTTCCTATAAATAATAAGATAAATATAAAAGTTTTCACTACCAGACCAGATACAATTTATGGTGCTACTTATTTAGTACTTGCACCAGAACACAAAATGGTAGAGAATTTAACAACGGATGATTATAGAAATCAAATCAAGGATTATGTAGATAATACTTCTAAGAAGAGTGAACTTGAAAGACAAGAAAATGAAAAAAATAAAACAGGAGTATTTACAGGATCTTATGCTGTAAACCCAATTTCAGGAAAAAAAATCCCTATCTGGATTTCAGATTATGTTTTATCTAGCTACGGTACTGGAGCAATTATGGCAGTGCCTGCTCATGATGAAAGAGATTATGAATTTGCCTCTAAGTTTAACCTCAAAATTATAGAAGTCATCAAAAACAATACTGATGAAAAATGTTATACAGGTGATGGGAAAGTAATAAATTCAGGAGATTACAATGGAATAAAAAATGAAAAATTTAAAAAAATAGTAACCGAAATATTAGAAAGTAAAAATCTAGGGAAAAAAACAGTAAACTATAAATTAAGAGATTGGATATTTACTAGGCAAAGGTATTGGGGAGAACCAATCCCTATTTTACACTCCATTGGTAAGCAATTCCCAGTAGATGAAGAAGATTTACCTGTTAAATTACCTGAGGTTGAAAGTTACCTACCAACAGATGATGGATTATCTCCACTAGCAAGAATTGATGACTGGGTTAAGGTAAAATCAGGAGATATAGAATATGAGAGAGAGACAAA
>Ga0315330_10002972_pt1 | contig 11636 bp, 7 predicted proteins | sample M140m34915metaG_FD_203453 | JGI IMG/M metagenome (GOLD analysis project Ga0315330, IMG submission 203453) | Ammonia-oxidizing marine archaeal communities from Monterey Bay, California, United States - M1 40m 34915 | ecosystem: Environmental > Aquatic > Marine > Intertidal zone | place: USA... | reverse complement strand
ATCGTTTATTTTCTTAGGGTCTGACTCTTGGAATGATATCAGTGACAAAGCTTTACCGTCGTGGAGTATAATTCTCTGTTCTAAAGGTATTTTATTAGGATATACGATTGTTCCTGACATATATGAGTTTAAACCTTGACTTAAATATATAACATTATATAAATACAAATCCTTTAATATAAATGCCAGACCACTTTCCATTAAAAGGTGAAATATGGGCAAAGCGTACTGCCACGGCAATTGGGAAAACGTATATGAAGAAGCATCATGTATTATGTTCAAATGTCAATGAGAACAGCAACGATAGGTGCAAAATCGTTAGCGTCAGTGGAAAAACTATAACGTATATACTTCCAGGAAAGATGGAGGGTAACAACGGGGGCGAGAACCGAAAACACATCAATACCTTTACAAAGGACTGGACGTTTCAAAATCCCTACATCTTCCCTCAACGAGGTTCGCTTTGGGTAAGAAACAACGTCGAGGTTCCGGGTGTACGGGAGCTCTACATTAAAAATGAACTCGGACTTGGCAGATTTGGCCGACGGGAGCCAGTGGTACTACAAATCGTAGAAGGAATAAATACCACTCAGTACGACTACGACAATGGAAGTTTCCAGACGCGATTTAGAATGGATTTGTGTACGGTAAGAGTATACAACACGGACGAAGATGACTTACCATACGGTTGGAAAGCAGGACCCGGATGGAACGGTGTCAAAGTCAAAGTTCCAGTTATTGACAAGAACTTCATAACTTTTTCGAGACAAGGTGGTAATAGCGACCAAGGTACACCCATTGGGTATAGATTGAGGCGGATGGACCTGTCCAAGTATTACACATACGTAGGTATTGTTCCACAATACTTGGATAGTATCGCAACTATGAGCAATGCCGTTAGTAGTCTTCGATGGAGGCCTAGACTAACCCGTCTTCCAAGAGTTGGAGAAATATACAAGGTAAAAAATGGAGACCTTACACATGGTCAGATGGTGACCTCTGTTGCTTGGTCCAGGGACTTTAGAGACATGCATGCGTACGCAACGCACGACGCAGAAGCCATGGGTTATGAATTAGTTATTGATGGGTCATATTCATCCGTCAAACATCATCGCAATATACTCGCAGCTAAGAGAGGACCATGTACAGAGTACATGCCACTGTTCGCAACGTTTCCATTTCCTCCTAGAATGCGAGACCATCAATCGATGGTAGCCATTGAATACGACCGTGAGGTTCATTACCCGGAAGATAAACCTACATTCATAGTAACCACCGTTCAATTAATAAAGAAGGGTGAAGAGTGGGTGTATTGGGGAGACCGGGCTTTATTGTGGGAGATAGGCGAGTTTGAAAAACTCTTGACAAGGCAAATGCTGGATGACAATCACTTGGAACGGTATAGAAAAATGATTGCGTATACGTCCCATGGTGTCGTAAACGGTGAACGCAGTGCTGTACAGCCTGCTGATTTCCATCTAAGCCTCCGGCCCCGGGGAGAATACACCACAGCGCATATGGCCAACATAGATTACCCCACGGACAAGAGGGAGGAGGTCGAGGCGCTCACACACCACAACAAAGAAGCCAAGATATTTGGTGGACAATGGCCACCCTGGTGGGTAGATGATAATGGAAAGGACCAACGGGGTGTAGGAGGTTCAGGTTCTGTCGATTGGCCACGTCTAGGAAGGATGTTTGGCACTGTCGATGGTGAAATTAATCGTGTGTGTGAGATAGAATACAGCACCCCCTATGGCCCTAATGTGACATCGATATCCACGTTCAATGCCAATGGAAAGGAAATTGTTCGGTCAAAAAAAAATATGAAGAATTTCTTCGATTACAATACAGAATTAACCAGCATGTACTTCGATACTAAAAATCTGCATTGGAAAGAATTCCGAGAGAGAAGAAAAATTTTTTTGGAGTCGTTGACACACGAGGACTGGGAAATACGCAAAGACCCAGATAAGGTAGGTTATATTATGTCCTTACCGTCCAATGAAGAGGGAAACGCTATGTTATGGCTTGAAGGTCCTTTGATATTATTAAATGAATTTAGGAACATGATGAATGACCCAGACCTTAAAGGACGAGTGAAGCCAAGGACTCGTCAGAGTTACGACAATGCTATAATAGAGTTTATTCCAAAGCCGGCCCCACCAAACAATGGGAGAGTCAGGCCTTGTATACATAAGCTAATGACAACAAAAGGATACATAAAAAAAGACCCCTGGCGGTCAAATTCCGGAACACCCAAGGCATTCTACGACTATATCAAGCCGGATAATTCCGAACATCTTTTAAGCGTTGGTAGTAAGTACAAGTGGGTTAAAGATGACATGGATAGCCTCAAGCGAAATGGACGAATAAAAGACATCAACACGCCTGGTGGCTTCCCTTCTACAAATGAAATAGTGGTTCTAGGACCAGCTTTTTCGTTCGCATACGGTATGCAATTGGACAACTCTAACAAGCAATATTCTGTTTGGGTACAGAATATACCAGGATGGGGTGGTGATTGTGGTGTGTATAAAATGCCTGTCGCTTTCTTATTGGCATCTTATCGGTATAACGGGTTCCGAACGCTTAAATTTAGTGTCGTAAACATACCCAAAGCAGTTGTTCTCAACTTGTGTCTTATTGAGGACGACTCGTACATCGCCAAGGAACGGGCTCAGTTTAATAACTACGATGCCTATCAAGTCATTCTGCCTCCTAATATGGAGCTTTACAAGTGGCCAAAGACCGGAGAGACCTGGCATCATAAAATAGTTCCGCAGATGACTATGGGGCCAGCTCCAAACAACAAATACATAGGGCGCACTAGGAATATGGGTTTTGACAATCGGCGCTTTGACCTCAACGCAACGAATTATGTCAATTGGTCGTTATTAAGCCAAGATGGTATGCGCGTTCCTACAAGTACAAGCTACTTTGCCCATAATCGGGAGACTGGGAGTCTTTATCGTTTTCTTGGAGACTATTCCCAACGGATAACTGAGGATATGAGCTGGGGACACAAGTTCCAACTCTTTATGAGGGCGAAGAGGTGGCGCGTTGAAATCGGTAGCGTTTTTTTAAATTGGGGTACTGGACGTTTGTATCATGTTACAGGGATAAATGAATCAGATGGTAAACGGGAATCGTATAATTTCCAAGTGCTACACAAACCAACCTACTATGCGTTTGAGGAAACGCGCAATTTGCGTAAAGACCGTTGGGAAATTACCATCAAGGTCGAGGATGACTTTGTGACATGGGGTCATGGAATGATTTTTCTTGGGGATGCGAAATTCGCCAATTGGCGTGATGTAGATAAACCCATCATAGGGTCTACTTACATATTGAAGGGACCACCAAGAGGCGACATGGGTCGTTCCGACTACGTTAAGGATAAAGACGGGTGGCGCCCGTTGGGTAGACCAAGAGACCGGATTGGCGATGGGGGTAACGTCAATAAGATATACCAACGAAAATTAGGACACTTGAGAAGAACAACGGCTATCAATTTAAACGACGGTCACACAAAAGGAGTGACCGGTCCCCGTAATGAAGTTGTCATCTTGGATACATTCGAAAAGAACGAAACGGTGTACGTTCGATTCAAATTTCTACTAAAGAAAGCTAGTGTAGAGGACGTGGTGATGACCGAAGTGGATTTCTATTACCTGTTTAAGTGGAGGGACGCCGAACTTGGTCGTGAAGAAAGACCACAACTAAAATCACATCCCACCTTCAAGGAAGAAAGAAAATTTGCACAAGCAAGGAGACGCAACATGGAGTCCAATAGACTACGGAACGAGAAAGAGGCTTTTTCCAGGAAAGAATATAACTGCGTTATTTGCTTTGAGGGTACCACCGACCCTTCCAGTTATGTATTGAATAGCGAGACCAATGAACCACAAGGATATCTATTCACACATGACCACCATTGGACAGCAGAACCTCATATCATATGTGGAAGCTGTGCAATCGCATTGTTAAAAGATGACGATTCTCGTGAGGGAAGTTACGAGATTGCTCAAAACGCATCTGACGATTTTGTAAAGGGGGCGGCAATGGGAGAGCAAGACAACAACGGATTCCCTTTAGGTCCGATAGAACCATACAAAATTAAATGTCCACAATGTAGAATTTATCACACTTTTCGTCGTTTAGAACTACAGGCGAATCGTAACGAGTCACGTGGTTCCAGTAAGAGAGATAGGCAGGGCGGACAAGTTTGGGGAGAGTTAAATAAATTAACATTAAAATTTTAATTAGTCCATGTAGTATTACACACCGGTCCCACTATGTTTGGACCATAATGTTTAGTAAAGTTTGTATCGTTGCATATTGCCCATCTTAATGCGAATGCGAGACCCTTGTACGGTAACAATTCTCTCAATTCTTCTATTACTTCGTTCGTATTGCTTACGGTCTCGTTGACTTTGTGAACCATGGCTCCGGTAATACAGGTGATAATCAATATCAACACCAGTGTGAGCCCTACTGATATATAGTTACAATAGAACATTCTTCTGTTCGTTTTCTTTCCCATATCGCCAGGGATGAGCGGTTTATCGATAGTTGAATCGTTTAGTACGTCCATTTATTGGATTGAATCTACCTTTATACTCGAATATATAAGGGTGTATGCAACTACCAATGCCAAGAGATGTAACGATTATTACTTTACTCCAGGAGATAAAGTACCTGAGGCAGCAGATAGCGAATACACCAGAGTTACATTACGTTGGTTTAGTTCAATGGGAATCAACAAGACCACAAGTACCGACAGGGAGATATACCAATTTAATGCCACCGGATTAAATTATTTCCATATCATATCCCACACACCGCGAGACCATGGTTTGAGTTTGAGAGAGTATCGTTTTCTACCAGCAGCGTCATAAGGTAGTAATCCATGACCAAGTAACATGTCAGCTATTTTGTTACCACATTTGGAAACTAATTGACCCCATTCTATCATTATCAATTTAACGTCATTATTAGCGAAAAACTTATTTATTTTTTCAAACATTTGACATTCGTGACCTTCTATATCTATTTTCATTATTATGGGACCGTTGTAATCAATATTAAATGAGTCGAAGGTGTAGGCATTTGCAAAATCAACATTCTCAACACCGTCTAACGATTTATTATCTCTCACCGAAGTACCACCAGCATTCTCTCTAGGCGTTGAAAATGAAACCTTGGTGGCCGTATTAGTTATAGCATATGGATATATTGTTATCAAGTTGTTCCATTTGTTCCAATTGATAGTTGAACAAACTCTATCTAAATTCAATAACAACGGTTCAAATGCTATAACTTTATGGCCATTAGCCGCCGCTACGAGACCATACATTCCAATATTCAACCCAACGTCTACAAACAATGCACTGTGATATTCCTTCAAATATTGGGTGAATAAATTAATTTGGTCATGTTCCCAAACACCCGAACGTTTAATCATTCCAGATACATGTATATCTTGTTCAACTGGGTGTATAAACATTTTGAATGGTGGCCTTGTCCTGGTCATCACTCCTTCGCCATTGGGTGTGATTGAAGAACAATCGTATTCTTGTTTATCGTCGAGAGAATTTTTCGGTACACAGTCCTTCTCGCCAACGATAACGTCTGGAAACTCCGCACATAGGGGGCTCATCGCCTCTCGTTTCTCTACACAGTGGTTCAATTGCTTCATATCGATGGCTTGATTCAGTCCTTCTTTTCTACTATTGGTCCAACGGTGAGGTATCATCCAATCCTTGCCATATTTTTCGGTTAGACGAGTGCGGTAATCTCCGGTACATCTCATCATAACACCTTCAAATAGGCAGGGCCGTGTTTTAGTTAACCGGTCTACAATGTGAATATCAACCATAACGTGCGACTTGTACGAACCTTCTATTTCAGTTTGTGGCCAGGGTAAACCGGTCAAATGTACGGTCATTCTATCGAATATGTTGTCCGTGTCATGTCTATGCCATTTATCGAGCGCAGCCTTCACTAGGAAAGGTTCGGGGCTCTCAACGGTGATATCAATGTCGTAATCGTATTGAATAAATTCTCCACAACGGACTGCTCCAAGTAGCGTTCCGCCCTCTAAAGAATATGCTATACGAGACTCATCTAGAACTGAGACCAGGCTTTTCAACGCTGCCACTGTGTCGGTTCGGCAACAGGTCGGAGTTTCTATCCCCTCGTTGTTCCATGTCGCCCAATCTCTACAATCGCATTCAACTAGGTCTTCTGGTTCCGGCGCTCTCAACGCGGGTGTCGGGTCTTCAACTCTGACAGGTTGTCTTAGTTTACCGGATGTAATAACATGTACTTTCTGTTCCCAGTTGGTATAGTGGCCAACATGGTCCCAAGCGGACATAATGGCCATTAGAGCGAGTAGTGATAGTGTTACAGAAAAAAATACAAAGTCTGATAAGTACATTTAATATTAATTCATAAGATATATACCCTTTAATCGCCACTGCCAGGATTTGGTTGCACAGCCTTACGCTTTATGTCGTCGATGAGCGCGGTTGTCTCCTTTAGCTGGTCCCTCAATTTCCGCTGTTCCGCTTCTAACGAACCCAACTCTTTCTTCTTCTTTGCTTCTTCCTCCTCCGCCTCAACCAATGCTTGTTCTTCTTTCTCTTGGGCAGTTCTCAGTTCATTGTATTCGGTCACGTCATCTATATGGTCTTTTCTTACTTGCTGCCCGGTCTCGTCGTAGATGTCTCTTAACGCAGCCTGTTGCTCAGAGGTTAGGGCATTTGGTCCATATTGATTGATAGGGTTCTTTGTAATGGTTTGTGTTAATATATTTTTCGTTCCAGACAACCAAACATCCATATTGTCATCTTCGTTGAACCCATTAATGGTCCATTGCATACACGTCAGGTTTTCCTCTACGGTATTCAAACGCCCTTTATCCTCATCCAGCTTTAATCGTTCACAATAGGCAACGACATGTAGTACAGCGCCTTGATAAATGTCGTTGTCAGAGTTTAGTAAACGGGCAAAGACCAATGGCCCGTATAACTTATCGGAATAGACGCGATATTCCGGCAAGTAAGCTACCAAGAAACGTTCGTGTTTTTCCCGTAGAGAGCGACATGCTTCCCACACGGAAGTTCCTGCCGACCAATTTTTCGGGTCAATGGCAGACATATCCAACACCCGCATATAATTAAAGTACCATTTTAACAGGTCGGACCATCGCCTGCGCTCTCCACGCTCCCCATACAGTTGTTCGTAGGACAGTGATTTTCCTTTAATCTTGTGTAACAACGGCATATCTTCCCGACGCGAGGGGAATATCTCAACTGTCCTACCTTTGTTATATTCCTTCAAAGGGTGTGCTTCAAAGGCTTTCCACGTACCATCCGCAGGCCCATCCGACTCGAATATCTTCAACTGCCATATTTGTTTCTTGAAGACGGCTGATGTCGCCGCTGCCCCTTGTTCCCATATCGTTTCAAACGCTGTTATTTGAATGTCCTGTGCGACCCAGCTGCGGGTCCGTATAGTTTCCCATTCACTGTATATCCTCTCGAACTCTTGGTCGCGACTCATTAAGTTACGTTGCCTTAGTAAACCATAGAACATGCAAAATTTAAAGAACAATTTGCGTATTCTAAGTCCCCAATCGAAGAATTGCGACCCATTGGAATTGATGTTGTGTATGGCACCTGATTCTGTATTAGATGCACCATTGTATAGACATTGTAGAATGTAACGTATGGTTCTGCCTCTTTCCCCAGCAGGTCTGAACCTCAGCATAGTATAGAGAATCTTCTTATCTTCGTCGGACGTATTAATCCCAATCGGATTAGCTCCTTTGAAATCTTTCTCTTCCTTGTATGCCATCTGGAAGAAGGCCAATCCTTTCCGGAAGAAGGACCGTGCTTTGTTAACGGTCTCCATAGCCTTCTTTGTCTTATCAGTCAAGGTCCAGGAACTGTTTCTCGCCGTTGGTATCTCCGCCGCTGGTTCTCCACCGCTGAGCTTCATAATATCAGCTATTAACTGGTGGAAGTGGCCCGATACCCCAAGCCTCTTGTTGAGGTCAGGGTCTTTACTGTTGTGGAATTCAAAATGCATTTTCTCATATTCTATGAGAGGTTTGTGGAGATATTTGAACAGAATCGACCACAAATTGGCGCGTTCATCCCAATGGCGTGCCACAGACTCTACCGCGTCTTGGTTATCCTCCTGTTTAGCCTTAGGTTTGACCCGGCGTATGTAGGTATGATGGTCGGTTAGACTTTGGTTGGTGAATACCTTTTCCATAGCCCTGACTGCCCCGTGACCATATTGATACGTGGCCCCATGGGTCATGAACCGTATCTTACCCCATACATCTTCGTCGCTTGTACGTGAGATACCATCCGTGCGCTCGATGACATTCTGGAAATCTTTGCGGTAAAATATCTGATACTTCTCAGCGTGAGAGTTGTTCACCATATCAGACTGTACGTTATCCATAGCCCTACCAATAGTCACTGTTCCCAAATCGTTTAAATCGTTCGTATAGCGGTCTATCTCAGTGAAGGCATTGAGCACCTTACGTCTCAACGTTTTTGTATCCGATTCCAAACGCTTGCGGGAGTTGTATTTACCAAGCAGCCTGGGTATGTCGGCACGCACCTTGACAATACGCCCTAGAAATGCCGCACGAGCATACCATATCTGTTTGTGAGATATTCTCAACACTTCTCGCTTGGCCTCGTCAATCACCTGTCCCGTGCCTGGAAAGTGTAGACAGACCCAGTATTTACTACCCGGCCAGCCTATACCTTTCAACCGGTCTCCAATAGTGGCTTTTCTCGACTGTGGTATCCATTTAGGGTCCATGTGTAGATAGTCTAGTCGAGGCTCCAATTTTTGTTTGATAGCATTTTTTCTGTCCCTTCGTTCCAGGCCTGCGACTCGAAGACGAAAGTTGTCATCAGTCTCGTTCAACATTCGTTTTAAATCTTCACGCTTGACGGGAGCATCAATATGCTTTAAACACATCCAATAACAATAATCCATGGAAGTCAGTTCCTTGATTTCTGGTTTATACGCTTTGTAGGAAACTTGTGTGGGCGGTTGTTTTTCTACCGGTACATCTTCGGTAGAGACACTGGTATACAGGACCCACTCTACATCCGCAGGCTGTACGACAGTCTGGGTAGCCGTGTTAAAGTATTCGTTGTTTCTACGCTCGAAGCCATCCTTCAGCCTCCATATTCTCCCGTCTATTTCTGGTACATACTGTACCAATTCACCGGGCAAATACTCCTTGTATGGGCTCCAATCCTCTATCGCCTGCTTCGGGTTCTGTTGAAATATACTAAAGTATTCCTCTTGTATATCTTCCGTACCGAATAGAGCCATAGAACGTTTACACCATTTATTTATCTCTTTGACGGGCAATACACGCTCATCGTCTTCTAGTTTACCCATTTGTGGGGAGCCCAAGTTGAGTATGGCTCGCAACGCGCTACCCCTCCACATACGGTCTGCTATCCTAGTAAACTCCTGGTCCTTCCACTTGAGTCGTAAGTTGATAGCAAATTCGTCTATCTCATCGCTTCTAAGTTTGCGAGCTTCGAGGCCCTTTTTATTATAGAATTCATTAGTGTTCATATTGTATAAAAAGAATAGCCATAAATACTGTTAAATTAATTTACGATTGGAACTTATCACCCACCAAGATTGTGCAAGGTCAATGACCGAACTGATACAAGCAATTACCATAACCAATATAACCGGTGGGTTCGTCCAAGGATTCATCAGTGGGCTGTAGTTTACAACGGTTACCCATTTGCTGTATGCCTCGCCTGCTACGTTGAGATACTGGAACGTTGCAATCCATGTCATTCCTATTTTCATTACCAACCACGCCACAACGAAAAATAACTCCAACATGTTGTTATCTTTTTGCTGCCGATGTGCGACACTAAACACTGGCACCGTTGCGACTAACATGTGTATTTGGAAGGGATTGCGCAATTCTGGGTAATGTGTAGCCATAGCCAACAACGCTGTACAAATCAAAGAAGCCTTGTACAGCTTTGGAATCGTGCTCGTGTTGCAATGCTTATCACCGTACTCCAACCATACCACATCTGAGAAATATAAAATGGGTACAACGTATTGTGCCACGCCGGTAAATGCTGCTAACAATGATATTCCCACTATGGCATTGGTCGCAGTGTCATGGTAGTATTCCATGTCACGCTGGTGACTGCCAATCTTCTCCTTTATCGGTGTCATCCTCACTGGGTTTCTCTGTCGTAGATTTTCTGCGTGTAAGCTCATTGTCTAATAATGGTAGGACGGTATCGGGGGGATATAGTCTTAATCTCACATGTTCAGCGGATTTTATCATACAATAGTACAAAAGGAAGAAAAATAAGATAAGACCAATCCCCATCCCCAACCATCTCCAATGTTCAGGTTCATTCCACATATATTAATTCTATTACTTGTTAATATATACGCTCAACTACATGACAATGAATTTTTCCAAACCGAAACCATATTACAGAATAGTATCGTGTTGACCTTTAGACCCGATACTTCGTGTAAGTACGACGTAGTGATAAGTGTATGGCCTCCAGCTATCAACATTTCCGGAGAGGGGGTCGGAACGGTTCTATTCTACGAAGCACCTACCTATATCGATATGGAGCGCATGTCGGTACATCGTAAAGAGGACTTGGTGCATATTGTATTACCAAAGCGAATGGCTAAGCTGGACCATCTACCTTCCGATGCCAAAGTCATGAAAACGGTCTACCTAGAAGTTGACCCCCAAGAGCAACTTTCTCAACTCCTATAAAAATGGTGAGTATAAAGCTTGTTTATTAGTCAACAACGATGACCGTAGATTTCAAACGCCATAGACTCAACCATGCGCCATACTCTAAAATGGCTACATGGATATTTATTTTCCTACATTTCTTTGCCTTTGGTTGTCATTTCTTCTCTTGGTTATTCGGTAATATTTACATGCCGAACGACGTTCTAGTCACGCCCGTGGCCGAATTGATGACTGTTCAAACAGAGATTGTTGGACCTTGTTTCGGTACAGGCATTGAACCAATACTTAACGATGGTCAAACCAATGCTTGTGCTGGCGCCCCAACACGCATGGACGATGGCACTGGAGCAATAATCGCAGCCAACTACCCCATCACCATCGGGGCAGCAAGCCAGCCTCGATGTACCGGTGTGGAGATAGCCGATGGATTATCATGCGGTGTAGACGAACGCCACGCCGACATTGACTTTGCTATCGGTTCGGAAGGGTCGGACAAGCAACGATTTAAAGACATCAACATCTTTGGTTTGTTTGTATGGGTAGATTTGTTATCCATGGTATTCCACATCTATGCAATAGTGATGACTATTACATCTAGGTTCAGGTCAGTGTTCGCAGCCGTAGAACAGTTGCCCAAGGTACTATTCAAGGATAAGTTATTGATGACGCATATAGAAAGAGAAGAGATGGAGAAAGAGATTTTACCCCAACCAACTAAGAATCAATTGCACGCACCAAACTACCCACGTGCTCCAGAATACAACCGCCGGTGGTTGGACATTGCGCTGAGCTTCGGTGTGTTGACCATCGCAACCGCAATCGCTGTGGG
>Ga0315330_10002969_pt1 | contig 11651 bp, 14 predicted proteins | sample M140m34915metaG_FD_203453 | JGI IMG/M metagenome (GOLD analysis project Ga0315330, IMG submission 203453) | Ammonia-oxidizing marine archaeal communities from Monterey Bay, California, United States - M1 40m 34915 | ecosystem: Environmental > Aquatic > Marine > Intertidal zone | place: USA... | reverse complement strand
CACATAAATAATTTTAATCGAGAGAACGGAAATAGAACGCGACAAAATATTTTTCAATAAAAAATATATAATAATTTAAGGTTAATTTATTAATAAGAAAGCGATTTACTAATTTTAAAAGATTATGAATTAATAATTTTATGAGTTAAGTTCCTGATAAATGCTCTTATCACCACCAAAATAACTTGAGAATATATGTTGGTAAACTTTCATAGCATTTAGTTCTATTTCATTATCAGGATAACTTTTTTCTGGTAAATGCATTAAGCATTCTCTAATAATTGTTTTAATTTGAGCAGTAATCTGCTGACTTTCTCTCCATCTCTCAATTTTAAGTTTTTGATCTTTCAATTTTTTAAGTGTTTCAATTGCAACTTCCTTTACAGTTTTTATATCATTTTTATCTAAATTATCTTTTTTTAATAAATCATAAATAGCTAATGTTTCTTCATCTAAATTTTCTCTTATAGCTCTATCTTCTTCTTTATTTAGTTCACTTACAAATTTAATTAAATCCTCAAAAGCCTTACGAACAGATTCTGCATCTTTGCCTTCATTATATTCCTGAATTATTTTTAAATATTTTTTATAAAAATCTGCTCTTTCAGGATTTTTTTCTATCATTCTTTTTAATTTTTTATCAATTGCATCTTTAAGATCAAATACAGATTTATTTATAATTTTTTTCTTAAATACTTCTTTTAGTTTTCCAAAATCAAGTTTACTTAGGTCTATTTCAATATTTTCTCTATTGTTGTCTTTTCTTATTTCAATATATTCTCCAACATAATCTTGTAGTTTTTTCATAACTTCAGTAATGTCAGTTTTTTTAATTTCTTGATTTAAACTTTTATAAATAGCTTCTATTGCATCAAATTCTTTAGTAAATTGTTTAATTTCTTTTTCAGGATAAAGTGCATTAAATTTATTAATTACAATCTTGGCTTTAATTTCAAATTCAGCTTTTGTTCTTTCATTTTGACAAACAGAATTTATTGCATCTTGTAATAGTTTTAATTTTTCAACTGGAGAGGCCTCTATAAGAGCATCTAAATTAAAGGATAAATCTGAAAGTAGTTTTTTTAAGTCTTTAATAGAGTTTTGTATTTCAGAAACTAGTTGGTCAATATTTTTAGTAGGTTTTTCAGGGTCACCTGGGCCACCTGGTAGACTATTGCTTCCTTCGCCGTAAATGCTATACGCATGCTCTAGTTGTTTATAAACATTTCCATAATCAACTATTAACCCTAATGTTTTCTCATCATCATAAACTCTATTAGCTCTAGCAATAGTTTGCATTAATGTATGTCCTTTAACTGGTTTATCTAAGTAGATAGTTGATACACCAGGAGCATCAAAACCTGTAATCCACATAGCACAAACAATAACAAGTCTAAAAGGATTTTCGTTATCCTTAAATTCTTCATCAAGTTGTCTATTAACCATTTTTCTTCTGTGTGTTTCAATATCAAGTTCAAGTTTTTTAAATTTATCTACCTCATTTTGCTCAGGGCTTACAACAACACAAATTTCAGTGCTGGATATTTTTTTTGATTTATCTTTTAATTCTAATTTTAAATCTTCATTATTTTCAAATTTAATTTTTTCATCCAATTCTATTAAATAATCCTTCCAATATTCTGAAATAAAATTAAACATTTTAACTGCTGTTGGTTTGTCAAGAGCTACAAATATTGCTTTACCTTGATATTTACGATCATTAAAATGCCATACTAGATCTTTTGCAATTGATCTTAGTCTTTTTTCTGAGGTCATTATTGGATAATTACCCTTAAGAGCCTGCTCTACTTTTTTTCTTTGGTCTTGATCTAGATCCTCTTTATTTATTATTTCAGTCAGTTCGTCATCAATTTCTGGATTACCAATATTTAACTTATCACCTCTATTTAGATAGGTTAAAGGTAAGGTTGCACCATCTTCTATTGATGATTTAAAATCATAAATAGATATATATTCTCCAAAAATATTTTTAGTAATTTCTTCTTCTCCACTAATAATTGGAGTGCCAGTAAAACCAATGTAGGATGCATTTGGCAAAGCTTTAAACCTCATATTCCTTGCGTAAACTCCGCCTTGAGTTCTATGAGCCTCATCTGATATGACAATGATATCTTTTCTCTCACTCAATAATGGATATTCTTTTTCATCTTTGTTAGTAGAAAACTTATGAATTAACGTAAATACATATTTATGATTTTCTTTTAATAGGTCTCTTAAATGTTCTCTTGATTTAGCTAATAGACTTTGATCTTTAACTGCACCAACTGCTGTAAAATTTTTATAAATTTGTGTTTCCAGCTCTTCTCTATCAAGAACAATGACGACCGTATAACTTCCATTAAATTTTCTATGAATTTTTTCAGCTAAAAAATACATAGAATAACTTTTTCCACTTCCCTGTGTATGCCAAAAAACTCCTAATTTGCCTTTTAATTCTTCAACTGATTTAACATTGCTTAATACATTGTTTACACCAAGGTATTGATGATTTTTTGCTAAAATTTTTATTATTTTTCCATTTGTATCTTCATATGCAATAAAATTTTCAAACAAATCGATTAATCTATTTTTTTCACAAGTACCTTTAATCATGGTTACTAAATTTACATCAGGCTCATCACTCTCATTAATTTTTTTCCATTCATGAAAAAATTTAAATGAACTTGTGATTGTTCCTATTTTTGATTGAAGACCATTTGCCAAAATAACAAAAGCATTTGTATTAAATAAATTAGGAATTGTATCTTTGTAATCTTTAAGATTGTCATCGTATGCATGTCTCAAATCTTTCTGGGTAGATTTTAATTCAAAAAATATAAGTGGTATGCCATTAACAAATCCTATGATATCTGGCCTTCTCAAATACAAATCACCTTGAACTTCTAATTGTCTAACTGCAATAAAATGATTATTTTCTGGGTTTTTAAAATCGAAAATCCTAATTTTTTTTGAAACTAGTTCACCGTCTTTATTTAAAAATTCTACATTGACTCCATTTTTTAAATAAAGATACTTATCTCTATTTAATAAAGCAATTTTGCTATGTGCATTTTTTTCAGATATTTTGAAATAAGCATTATCGTAGGCTTTTTTTGGTAAACCTGGATTTAATTTTTCTAAAGCTGGAATTAAGTATTTTTTAAGAATTACATCTGATTTATTTTCTCTTCCCAACGTGCCATCTGAACCAAAAGTTTCGTTTTTATATGCTATTTTAATATCCCACCCTATATTTTGTAAAATATCTACAGTGGCTTGTTCAACTAAATTATCTTCATTATATTGGCTGGTCATCCTTAAAATTTATCCAAGTTTATTAATTTTTCCTAAAAGTACTCTTGGCAACAAAATCTCCTTCATACGAAGTAGTGATTGATTTAACTGTATTAATAAAATTGATAATTCAAATTTATCATTTTCAGTCTTATTGTAAATTTTTAATGTCTCATTATCTGGTAATAAAAATTCTAATTTTTTTACAACAGAACCTGCATGTAAAATTGTTGTTCCTGTAGAGTAAGCCTCAATCATTTTCTGTATAGATTGGGATTTTAATAAATTATAAATAAACACATTGGAAATTTCTTTATTAGATTTAGAATATGCTTTTCTAATACCGCTTGAGTAAGATCCATTTAATCCAAATTTAACCATTCCTGGAGAACCATCTAAGCTGATCAAAACATCCTCATAATCAGCTTTTATCTTTTTACATAAATTTATTGGGACATATAATTTTGAAGATCTTTTGTTTAAATCTCCAACTCTTAAAAATTCAATATTCTCATCATTTTTTTCATATTCATAAACATCTGCTCCTGGCTCAATTCCCTTTTCTAGCTCAATGAATTGATAAAGCATGACATTCTTCCACCCAAACGGTAAATTACTTTCTAAGTTAATTTTCAGTTTTTTATTTCCTATTCTTAATCTATAAAAATATTCCTCAAAAGTAATTTTCATTGATTTTTCTAATAGAGATAAAATTTTTAAATTATTATCTATTAATTCATCATAGCTTTCTAAAATACTCACAATTTTATTTTGCTTTGAAATTTCAGGAATAGGAATTTTAAGAGATAATAATTTTTCAACACTTAGATTGTCTTGAGTTGAACCTTGTGATATTTGCTGAAAAGCACTCTGAAAAACTTCAAAATAATATTTTATGTACTTTATATTACAAATTTTATCATTTGGAATGAAGCCAACTATGCTATCTGGGAAACATGCTTTAAAATTTAAAATTGCTGTATCTGCAATATTAGCTGCTATTGTAATTAACAAGGTTTCCTTATCCCAGAGTTTACTTTGTGAAAGACCTTTTTCATTATATGTTTGAGAATAATTATCTAGATAAAATTTAGCTTTTTTTACATCTGCTGTTTGAATAAATGGATATTTTCCATAATACAGACTTGGATCATTTCTTGGTCGATGTTTTGACTTTCCTCTACCTATATACCCTAGTTCATCTAAACTTAAGATTTGAACATCATTACTCATAACGGTTTTTTTGTATTTTTTTAATTAAATTAGTGCCTTTTAAAGATAAATCTTGGATTTCATTATTTAGCTCAGATAGTTTTTTTTTATAATCAAAACTCTCATCTATTATTATTTCAAATCCCACATATTTACCTGGTGTTAAACTATAATCATTTTCAATAATTTCTTTTAAATTAACAATTTTGCAAAATCCTACGATATCCTCATAAAAATTATTTTTAAATTTATCTTTAAGCCAATTATTTTTTGAAAAATTTACTTTTTCTCCTCTAAAATTTTTTATAATGTAACTTAATCCTTCAAGTTGATCTTTGCTAAAATCGTTTAGTTTAGCTGTTAATTTTCTAAATGTATTTCTAGCATCTATCATTAAAATTTTATCTTTATTCTTTTTGTTTTTATTAAAAAACCATAAATGACAAGGTAAACCTCTGGTGTAAAAAAAATTATTTGATATAGAAATGATTGATTCAACATGGCCAGTTTCAATTAGTTTTTTTCTAATTTCTTTTTCACTTTTTCCAGCATCTGTTGCTGAAGCTGCCATAACAAACCCTGCTCTCCCCTTATTATTCAAATAAGAGTAGAAATATTGTATCCATAAATAATTAGCATTATCCCTATTTGGTAGACCGAAAGGCAACCTAGGGTCATTTTTTATATAATCCTTTTTTTTATCAACTTTATCAACATTAAATGGTGGATTGGCCATCACAAAATCACACTTGCCTATTAGTTTATGTGGATCTGAATAAAACGTATTTGACTCAATTATTTTACCCTCTAAACCATGTATAGCTAAGTTCATTTTTGCTAATTTAGTATTATTTGTTTTCAGCTCAGTGCCAAATACTGAAATTTTTTCATTTAATAACTTTTTTTCTTTATCTCTATAAAAATGAGCTGTTTGAATAAACATACCTCCAGATCCACAAGCAGGATCATAAATAATACCTTTATTAGGCTCTATAAAGTTTACTATTAATTCAACAAGCGATGGTGGAGTAAAAAATTCTCCTCCTTCTTGAGCACCAGCTCCTGACATTGAAAATTTCATTAAAAAATATTCATAAATCCTTCCAAAAAAATCACCTGAAATTTTTTGAATACTTTCCCTGTTAAAAATTCTTATTAAGCCTCTTAAAAGATCATTATCAAAACTTTGATAGTTTTTTGGTAGAATGCCAGATAAATCTGGATGATCACTTTCTATTAACCTCATAGCTTTATTAACTGCCTCACTAATATCTTCTGACTCAGGAAGATTAGCTAAATACTCGTACTTAGATTCATCTCTAAGATATAGAGAAGATTCTCCTAAAAAATGATCTTTGGTAATTTCTTTTTTACCAGTCCGAGGATTAGTGGGTATATTTTTTTCAATTTTTTTTAAAGTTTCATTAAATCTATTTTCAGCAAACCTTAATAATATAAGACCTAAAACTGGATCTTTATATTCTGCAGCAGTTAATTTTGAATTAGCTCTGAGATCATCTGCTGCATCCCAAAGTTCAGTTTCAACATTTTTTATTTCTTCAGAGTTCATAAAAAATATTTTATATTTTAAACCTAAGTAAATTGTAAGTGAATAATCATAATTTCTCTTTTTATTAAACCTGTCGTTAAGACTTGTTATGAATTAAGGATTCTTAGAAAGATTTTTAATAAAGTTAACTAAAGTCGTTAAATGGTATTGAAAAGAGTGAATTTCTTAACGACTTATTTTAACCAAGGATATTATTTGTCGTTAAATATGTAGCAAATGCAAAGAATTTTAACGAGTTAATTCATTATCAATTGTATTTTTACAACATCAATTTTTAGTTTGTAACCCTTTTCATTTCTGAAACTAGTTTTTTAAAGTTTTGTTTTAAAACTTTATGACCTTTAATATGTTTATAATAACACTTTCCTAGACTTTCATAGTACCAATAAATTTTTTTTGGATCAGCATTAAATCTAGTCCATATTTTTTTACCTACACGATGATAATCATCGATAATGCATGAAGCATTATGAGTTTTATCACATATAGAAACTAATAATGATGATTGAGGTTTTTTTTTTAAATCTAAAATGTATTGTTTTTTTCTTTCAAACCATGGTGGTTTTGGAATAACTTTAGTGTCGGTGCAATCTTCAACTATTTTTGCAACTTTATTTCCAAATTTCTTTTTAATTAATTTAAGTGTTTTTTCACCTCCTTGATCTTCGACAGCATCATGTAAAAGACCTGCTATTGCCTCATCAGTATCTCCACCATTTTCAATTACATGATTACTTACGGCGGATAGATGAAAGAAATAAGGAATTTTAGTTTTTTTTCTGAATTGTTTCGAGTGAAGTTTAAAAGCAAAACTTAATGCTTCTAGATATTTCTTTTGATTTATTTTTTTATTCATTCAACAATTCTTAACAAAGGTTTTGTTTCTTTCTTTTTTGAAGTTCCATCATATATCTGTCTATCAAGTATCTCATCAGTTAATTTATGTTTTTTTCCTTCCCCATCTTCATAATAATTTTCCACATTATTATTAGGATCAAAACAAATAACCATATAACCATTATATTCTTTTAAAGGAAACTTGGTTATGAAAGGAATTTCATGTGATTTTAGATACAATCTAAATTCTCTAATAAATGTATGTGGATAAATCTTTTCTAACTTATCAATTTGATTTTTTATTAACTCTTTTTGAAGATTAGAAATATCTTTTTTTAATATTTTAATCTGAATTTTTAGTATTTTATCTTTGTTTTTTACCTCTCTTATATAAGAAATATATCCACCGCTAATCATTTACTTTTTAATAATCTAATTGTTTTTTTGTATAGAAATAAAGGTAAGACACCTAATAACAGAAATTCCCATAACATTTAAAACTATATTAAATAAATATGTTTGAATTAAGCCTGGGACGACTAGTGATATTTTTTAATCAATATTGATTTCTATACCCATTAAATTACTAAGTTCTTTGGTAAATTTTTTAAAGTTATTTGGATAAACAGCATAACCAGAACAATACTTTGCTTTATCTTGATTAATTATTTTTAAGTTCCAATACGCTTGACAGGTTAAAGGTTCATATTTTGGTTTTCTATGGGGGTATTTATTGTGCCATTTCCATACATCCAGTTTCTCTATATTTTTCCAGAAGTTCTGTTTCTTAAATTCATCTATTTTAACTTTAATAGAATCTCCCTCTCCACTCTCATCTATTAAACCCATATTATCTTTTAATAATATATACATCCCACCACCATAATAATCAGAACTAAATTCGATAATCTCTTTTTCTATCTCAAAAGATTGTCCTTTCTCCATCTTAGAACCAAATAGAGTGTTCAATGCATTTATTACTTTTTTAAAATTATGAGGATACTCTGAATGTCCCTTTGAAACTTTTACTTTACCCTCTTTATTTCTTAAGTGTAAGTTCCACATATGACCGTCACAAATTTGACCAAATGAATAATTTTTATCCCAATTCCAAACATTTAATTCATCCATTTTTTTCCAAAAGTTTTTGATCTTTCTTTCAGTTAGTTTAACTTCTCGCCCCTGAAAACCTTACTCTATAACATTTCCTTTATTGTCTGCTTTAAGTTCTAAGATTTCTGGTCCAGGTGATGGGAAAGAATTAGCTTCATAAAATATGGATTCTTTTTTTTTCATTACTGTTTATCAACGATTTAAATAACCTTATAAATATGATGTATGTCCAAAACAAGCATTCCAATCAGGTGTCTAGGTGATGGAATTAGCTAATACTAAACAATATCCCATAAGCATTAGCAAGCAACAATGAACAAGCAACTAGTGGTAAGTAGTGAGGATTGATTAATCTACATTCCTGACGTATATAATCTGTTACCACTTACGCCCGCACAGTCCATTCCTATAGAGTCACAAATTACAACTCTTTGAGGTTTTTCTCCGAACACACTTGCGTTAGCTTTACCGAAGAATCCACCACCATTCATCATCTGAACATTTAATCCAATTATTCCAACTGCAATTACTGTTAATATTCCTTTTGTGTATTTATCCATATTTCTCCCTTTGTTTTAATTGATATTTAACCCCATTCTAACATAAAACTTCTAGGAGTTTTACCGTGAGCTTCTTCACATAATGTAAATTTTTTAGTGTAATTTTTAATCAATCTAGCTTTTTCTTGTATGGTAAGAGTTCCAATCTTTTTTCTTACTAACATTGAAATAGTTTCTTTTACTAATAGTTCTTGTTTTTTTACTTCCTTTTCTGCATTTAACATTTTGTCTGTAAATGGTTTTAAATAAGCTTCTTCTTTTTTATCGTACTCATCCATTGCTTTTCGATAATCTTCAAAATTGTAATTAGCTATATTTTCTCTTGTCGGGGATCGAGGTCTAGGGTTATCTGCCCAATATTGTTTATAGGTTTTTGTAAAAATATCAGCTACTTCATCATACTTTAATTGAAGTGCATTTTTTTCTGAAAGCATAATTTTATAAATTTCATTATCTTCATAGTAAGACTTATCTATATTTTTAATATTACCATATGCTATTTGAGTATCGGCACACTTTTCTAAAGCTTTATCTATTTCTTCATTTGTATAAGCATTTCCACTAAACAATAAGCTAACAGTTATAAGTAATAAAATCTTTTTCATTTTATCTTAAAGTAAATCAAGTGAGAATTTAGTTAAAACTATTCCAATTAATACAAAATAAATAATAAAAATTAAGCAAACATAAAAATGTTTTAAATATCTTTTTTGACTTTCAATAAAATTTATAAAATTAGTAAATCTCCCATCAGATGAATCAAGTGCTAGATAAAAAATTGAGTAAAGAGCAATTACACAAACAGTCCAATTCAAAAAATTTAACCAAGACCTATCCCATTCACTGATTATTAAAAAATAACCAAAAAGCCACATAGGGTAAAATAAAATTGAAAACGTAGGAGGAAAAAACCATTTTTTTATAAGTTTAACCATAAAAATTATTTTTAATTATCAAGCAAATAATTCTTTTTCATTTTCATTTGCAAGGAAACGTCTCTTTTAAGTGTTTCATAAGAACCATTGCAACTGGATACTTGTCTATAGAACGACCTTTGTCTTTAAATATTTTTATTTGGTGCTCTAAAAAACTGGCTATATTTTTAGAGTTAAATGCTAATGTTTCTGGTTGGCAATATAATTTCTTTCTTTTGGTATAATCTAACTCAACATTAGCCATCGCTATTCCTTCTTCTATAAGTTTAATACTTATATCCATAACCTTATGCATTTCTTTGTTGCTAGATGATCTATTTTCAATGTATTTACCCATCATTAAATCTGCGTGAACATTTCCACTAAAAACAAAACCAAAAATTAAAATTAAAAAAATCTTTTTCACTTATGTCTTCTTATACTGGTTTCGTATGAAAACTATTATGTAAGTAATAATGAAAGCTAGGAAAAAATCTTCAAAGTTATCTCTACCAATTCTCCAATCTCGAGCATAAAGAACATCAAAAAATAATTTGAAACTAGAACCATCTGGGCCAGGGGCTTCAAATAATGCAACTATAACCACAAACAAGAAGCCTCCAACGTATGCTGTTAAAAGGTCCAGTAAGTGTCTTTTAGTATTTTTATTTTGTATGAGTTTATTTCCTGGATTTGAAGCCAACATCATAAAGATAAGTAGGCAAAAAAATGAACCTAGAATTATAGCGAGCATATGACAGCCTACCAAAAAACTTCAATCTACTCAAGGATCTAGCCACCGGCCACCGGCCTCCAGAAGCATATAACTGTTACCCTGAATTCAAAAATGTTGTCCTGAAAAAGATCCAGGTATCAGGGATTTACTGATATATTTAGACAAACATAAGCTAACAATCTTAGTTTTTGCCCATCATTAAACACTTAAAAAACTTTATGAGTATTAAAGACTGTCGTAGTAGTCGAAACGACACTTCGACTACTTCGACAACGGGTTATATTAAACTATATCATCTCTAAACGTTTTAATCTCCAATAAAGAGTAATTTCCATAGGTAATACCTGATTTAATTGAACCATCCTTGGATATTCTCTCCATTGTTTTTGAAATATTTTTTGCCTCTTTTTGATTGGCTTTAAATCCCATTCTTAAATAAACATCCTTTGGCATCACTTCCTCTTTTCCCTCAGACAATAAATATTTCATATGATCTAAGATTTCTGGTCCAGGTGATGGGAAAGAATTAGCTTCATAAAAAATTACTTCTTTTTTTTTCATTATATTTTTACCTCTGAAAATTCATCCTTAATAGAATTTAATAATTTGTCTGACATCTCACTATTATTAGATTTTAAATTTTCTATTGATGAATTTAAACTATCAATAAATTTAGAATTATTTACGATACTATTATAATCATCAATTTGTACTTTAAATTTTTCATAAGTAATTTCTTTTAATTTTGTAGAAAATATTTGAGTTAATTCACCTTTAGACTCGTGACCCGAAAAAGGATCAAATAATTTTGGAATATAAACAATATTCCACGGTGCCATAAACATAAGTGCATTTTTAGTATGTCCAAAAATATGGGATACCTGATAATTGCTAATTAAATTTGAATTTTTTAATTTTCTTTTTGAAAACCCTGTTAAGTTTTCTAAAATTTTTGTTGGATGAGCATTATTTGAAGGGTCTTTTTTTATATTTGAATTACCAAAGAGGCTTTTGTGCACTTCAAGCATATATTTTGTGCCCATAGCATCTCTACCCATACCTCTAATATATACTTCTTGATTGGAATAAACTTTATTTTTTAAAATATCCCATTCACTTATAACTTTATCATTTGGAACAAAGATTATGTCATTTAATCCATATTCAATAAAATCTTCATTAGAAATATTAAATTTTTCTAAAAAATTTAAGTAAGAGTCTCTGTTCACTTATTCCTCAACAATATTTTCATATTTCTTTTATTTTCTTTAAATTGAATATTCTTTCTTGCATTTGCTCCTGAAGGATGAGGAAACCCTTTTAAAAAACAAGCTAATTTAAGATCATATTTATTGTTTAAATATTCAATTGTAGATGAAACAGTGTTGCCTAAAGGAATGATAATGGCTTTCTTT
>Ga0315330_10002968_pt1 | contig 11652 bp, 20 predicted proteins | sample M140m34915metaG_FD_203453 | JGI IMG/M metagenome (GOLD analysis project Ga0315330, IMG submission 203453) | Ammonia-oxidizing marine archaeal communities from Monterey Bay, California, United States - M1 40m 34915 | ecosystem: Environmental > Aquatic > Marine > Intertidal zone | place: USA... | reverse complement strand
TATATTAGTAGTTTAAATCTTAATACATTTTTATGTATTAAGATTTAATCTTAACAGTCTGTATTTATCCAAATTGAGAATATTTTACTAGTACTACTTATATTTAATAAATAAATTATTTATTTGAAAATATGCCAACTATTCAACAACTAGTTCGTTCGGCACGAACAAAAGTATTAAAACCAACAAAATCAGCCGCATTAAAACAATGTCCACAACGTCGTGGTGTTTGTACACGTGTATATACAACAACACCGAAAAAACCAAACTCAGCGTTAAGAAAAGTTGCTCGTGTACGATTATCTTCAGGTTTTGAAGTAACAGCTTATATTCCAGGTATTGGCCATAATTTACAAGAACATTCAGTTGTTTTAGTAAGAGGTGGTAGGGTAAAAGACTTACCAGGTGTTCGATACCATATTGTTCGTGGAACATTAGATACAGCTGGTGTAAAAGAACGTGGTCAAGGCCGCTCTAAATACGGTGTTAAAAAATAACAAATTAACTAAATAGAAATTTATGTCTCGTAGACGTACTCAAAAGAAACGTAGTGTAATGCCAGATCCGGTTTATGATAGCCGTCTAGTAGAATTAATTGTTCGTCAAATTATGCGAAAAGGTAAAAAATCTTTAGCATACAAAATTATGTATGAAACTATGACACAAATTGCTGAAACTACACAACAAGATCCATTAGTTGTAATTGAACAAGCAATTCGTAATGCAACACCATTAGTTGAAGTAAAAGCTCGTCGTGTTGGTGGCTCTACATATCAAGTACCATTAGAAGTATTACCTGAGCGTGGTACTGCTTTAGCTATTCGATGGATTTTAGCAGCTTGTCGTGTAAAATCAGGTCGACCAATGACAACTAAATTAACGTCAGAATTACTTGAAGCATCAAAAAATGCAGGTAGTGCAATTCGTAAACGTGATGAAGTACATAAAATGGCTGAAGCAAATAAAGCATTTGCAAAATATCGTTTTTAATTAAAACGAGAATTATTAAATCAAGATCAAATTATTTAATTTTTTGAAAAAAATATACAAAAGGAAATTACAATGGCACGCGAAAAGTTCGAACGTAATAAACCGCATGTAAACATCGGTACAATTGGTCATGTTGATCACGGTAAAACAACATTAACTGCTGCAATCACAATGGCTTTAGCTGCTGCTGGTGGCAGTAAAGGCCAAAAATATGATGATATTGATTCAGCACCTGAAGAAAAAGCACGTGGTATTACAATTAATACTGCACACGTTGAATATGAAACAGACAATCGTCACTATGCACACGTAGATTGCCCAGGACACGCTGATTACGTTAAAAACATGATTACTGGTGCAGCACAAATGGATGGTGCTATTTTAGTTGTTTCAGGTGCAGATGGTCCAATGCCACAAACAAAAGAGCATTTACTATTAGCGAAACAAGTAGGCGTACCTCATATTGTTGTTTTCTTAAATAAAGAAGACCAAGTTGATGATCCAGAATTACTAGAATTAGTAGAATTAGAAATTCGTGAAACATTAGATAAATACGAATTCCCTGGTGATGATATTCCAATTGTTGCTGGTTCAGCATTATTAGCATTAGAAGCTTTAACAGAATCAGACGCTATGGCTCGTGGTGACAATGATTGGGTAGATAAAATCTACAAATTAATGGATGAAGTAGACTCATACATTCCAACACCAGAACGTATGACAGATAAACCATTCTTAATGGCTGTTGAAGATGTATTCTCAATCACTGGTCGTGGTACTGTAGCAACAGGTCGTGTAGAACGTGGCTTAGTTAAAATTGGTGATACTGTTGAAATCGTAGGTTTACGTGATACAAATACAACTACAGTAACAGGCTTAGAAATGTTCCAAAAAACATTAGACGAAAGTGTTGCTGGTGATAACGTTGGTGTATTATTACGTGGTGTACAAAAAGAAGATATTGAACGTGGTATGGTACTTTGTAAACCAGGTTCAATTACTCCACATACAGAATTTGAAGCACAAGTTTACGTTTTAACTAAAGAAGAAGGTGGTCGTCATACTCCATTCTTCCCAGGTTACCGTCCACAATTCTATGTTCGAACTACTGATGTAACAGGTAAAATTGAATCATTCCGTGCTGATGATGATAGTGAAACACAAATGGTAATGCCAGGTGATCGTATCAAAATGAACGTATCATTAATTCAACCAGTTGCAATCGAAACAGGTATGCGTTTTGCAATTCGCGAAGGTGGCCGTACAGTAGGTGCAGGTGTAGTAAGTAAAATTACTAAATAGTTTTTTTATAATTTTATCGAGAATTTTCTCGATAAAATTATAAAAATTTTTAATTAAATATTTTAATTTGAATAACAAAACAAAGTTATATTATGACTAAACTTCACGAAGTTGTTGAAAATATTAAATTTGGAACAATTAAACAAAATATTCCAGAAATCAAAATTGGTGATTTAGTAAGAGTAGGTGTTGCAATTCAAGAAGGTAACAAAGAGCGTGTACAACCGTTCGAAGGTACAGTAATTGCACGTCACTTAGCTGGATCAGATAGTACAATTACTATCCGTAAAGTATTACAAGGTACAGGCGTTGAACGAGTATTTCCGCTACATGCACCTTGTGTAACAAGTATTCAAGTTTTACGTCGCGCAGATGTATCACGTGCAAAATTATATTATTTACGTGAAAGAACAGGTAAAGCTACACGTTTAAAACAAAAATTTGAAGCATTACCTGAACCATGGAAAGCAGAAAATTAAATTCATTAAATTAACCTTATGAAACAATCATTATATTATACAGTTCCAGGTGCAAGGCGTTTAAGTAATTATATCTGGGGTGCAATTTTAACAATTGGGGGAATTGGATTCCTATTAACAGGCTTATCTTGTTATTTTAATTCTGCACTTTTACCTTTTATTAAAATTGATACAATTCAATTTTTTCCTCAAGGTTTAGTAATGTGCTTTTATGGGGTTCTAGCCATTTCTCTAAGTATTTATATTTGGTTAATCATCCTGTGGGACTTAGGTCAGGGTTTCAATGAATTTAATACCGAAACGGGTGAAATTCGAATTTTTAGATGGGGTTTTCCTGGTAAAAATAGACGCATTGATTTAAAGTATTTAATTAGTGATGTGCAAAGTATTCGTGTTGAAATTAATGAAGGATTAAACCCACGTCGTGTAATTTATTTAAAATTACGTGGCAATCGTGAAATTCCTTTAACACGTGCAGGCCAACCGATTAGTATTCAAGAACTTGAAAATCAAGCAGCAGAGTTAGCTCGTACATTACAATTCTCATTAGAAGGGATTTAATTTTTTTTTGTTAAATAATTTATGGCAAAACGAGCAGTTGAACAAACTGGTTTAATTCCAAGATCTATTATTAGAACTTTTGAACGATTCAAGAAACAACTTTTTCCTGGTGTAGAAATGTTGGTTATTCAAGAATTTCGAATTTCTCGTTATCAAGTTATTGTCTCGATTCAAGCGTTGTTAATGCTTATTTTTATTCCAATTTTAATAAATGTAATATCAAAACACTTTATTATTACACCATTTGTTAAATATATTTGGAATAAAAATAATGTGGATATTTTCTTAAATATTCAACAACAAGAATTAGCTTTAACTGAACTAAAGCAATTTGAAGAAAAACTTTATTTTGAGAGTTTATTAACTGACTTCGCTTCCACTAATTTAAGTACACTTCAATTTCAAAATGAAATTAGTAGAAAAACTGTTGAAATAGCAAATTTATATAATGATGAAAGTATTGAAGCAATTAGTAATTTATTTTCAGATTTTTTATCTTTAGCGAGTTTAGCAATTGTTTTTATTTTTAGTAAAACGCAATTAATTATTTTAAAATCATTTTTAGCCGAATCTTTATATAGTTTAAGTGATACAACTAAATCATTTTTGTTAATTTTAAGTACTGATTTATTAGTGGGGTTCCATTCCCCACGAGGTTGGGAAGTATTTTTAAAATGGGTTTTTTATCATTTTGGTCTTCCAGAAAATACTGAATTCATGTCATTATTTGTTGCAACTTTCCCAGTATTCTTAGATACTATTTTTAAATATTGGATTTTTAGATCTCTAAATAAAATTTCACCGTCAACAGTTGCAACTTATCACAACATGATTGAATAAGTTTGAACAAGATTAAATTCTTGTTCAAATAAAATTTTTGTTTAAACTTTTAATTTTAATTACGAACTGTTAATTATTAACTAGCTATGTTTAACTCTATTATGATGATTTCATCTAAATTTATTAGATTTACTAAATCAGAATAAATTAATTAAATAATCAACTATATTTAGATTTTATGATGCTAGACTTGGTGAAATATCCAGTAATTCGCACAGAAAAATCTACACGATTAATTGAAAATAATCAATTTACATTTGATGTAGATATGCGTCTTACAAAACCACAAATTAAGAAATTAATTGAAGAATTCTTTAATGTTAAAGTGCTGGCAGTTAATACACATCGTCCTCCACGCAAATTTAAACGCATGGGCGCGAAATCAAATTATAAACGTGTAATTGTAACTGTTGATTCAAACGACAGCTTATTAAAATAATTTTATTAAATAATAAAAATATCATATGGCAATTAGATTTTTAAAAGCTGCAACACCAGGAACACGACATGGTTCGGTAAGTGATTTTTCTCAACTGTCAAAGAAACGACCAGAGAAAAAATTAACATCTTGGTGGTCTCGTTCAAAAGGACGAAATAATAGAGGTATTATTACAACTCGACACCGTGGTGGTGGCCATAAAAGGCTATATCGACAAATTGATTTTGCACGAACTAAAGTAGGTTTATCTGCAAAAGTTGTTAGCATTGAGTACGATCCAAACCGTAATGCACGTATTGCATTAGTTAATTATCAAGATGGTGAAAAACGCTATATTTTACATCCTGTTGGTTTAAATATTGGTGATACGGTTATTACAGCACCAGATGCAAATATTACAGTTGGAAATTGTTTACCACTAAAAAATATCCCATTAGGTACAGAAGTTCATAATGTTGAATTACAACCAGGTGGTGGTGGTCAATTAGTACGTTCCGCTGGAACAGTTGCACAAATTGTAGCAAAAGAAAACAATTGGGTTACTTTACGTTTACCTTCGGGTGAAGTGAGATTAGTTTCTCAAAATTGTTGGGCAACAATTGGTCGTGTTGGTAATGTTGAATTTTCAAACTTAACATTAGGTAAAGCTGGCCGTCGTCGTTGGTTAGGTTTTAGACCACATGTTCGTGGTTCAGCAATGAACCCAGTGGATCACCCACACGGTGGTGGGGAAGGTCGTGCTCCAATTGGTCGTGCACGTCCAGTAAGTCCTTGGGGTAAACCTGCATTAGGTGCAAAAACACGTAAAGCTAAAAAATGGAGTACAAAATATATTGTACAAAAACGTAAATAAAACGTTATAGAAAAAAAAATAAATATTCACTAATATGGGAAGATCGTTAAAAAAGGCACCATTTGTAGCTGATCATTTACTTAAAAAAATTGAACGTGCAAATGTTCAAGGAGATAAAAAAGTAATTACAACTTGGTCACGTTCATCAACAATTGTTCCAGTTATGATTGGGCACACAATTGCTGTACATAATGGACGTACACATATTCCAGTATTTATTACAGACCAAATGGTTGGACATAAATTAGGTGAATTTTCACCAACTCGTACATACAAAGGTCATATTAAAAAGGATAAAAAATCAAAACGTTAAGAAATTATGGGACAAAAAGTACATCCTTTAGGTTTTCGCCTTGGAATTACACAAAAACACCAAAGTTATTGGTGTACAAATCGTGATTTGTCAGCTGTTTGGATTCAAGATGCAAATTTTTTACGTAGTTTTATTACAAAAAATTATTCGAAAGCTGGAATTACAAATATTGAAATTCGTCGACGTCGTTTTGGTTCATCATCTTTAACAATTGAAATTTTTGCTGCTCGACCAAGTTTATTTGGTAACCGTGAAACACAAAATTTAGATGAATTACGTGATTCATTAACAACAGCACTAGAACGTTTTTATCGTAAAAGAAATCTACCAGATCCCGGCAAATTACAAATTAGTTTATATGTAAAACCGTTATCAAATCCTGATACTCATGCTGAGGTTTTAGCAGACCGTTTAGTTGAAGATCTTGAACAACGTAAACCATACCGCCGTGCAATGAAACAAATTGTTCAACGTGCTCGTAAAGCAGGCGCAAAAGGTATTAAAGTTCAAGTTTCAGGTCGATTAAATGGTGCTGATATTGCGCGTGCTGAAGATGTTCGTGAAGGTGCAGTACCACTACAAACATTACGTGCAAATATTGATTATTGTTCAAAACCAGCAAAGACTATCTATGGATTATTAGGTATTAAAATTTGGGTCTTTAATGGTGAACAATTAACAAAATTAGATAATCGTTCAACAGACGCATAATTGAAAGATTAATACTTTAATTAGGAACATAAAAAATATGTTAAGCCCAAAAAGAACAAAATTTAGACGACATCATCGTGGACGTATGCGTGGTAAAGCAACACGCGGTAATACGTTAGCATTTGGTGATTATGGATTACAAACAACTGAACGTTCATGGATTACTTCACGTCAAATTGAAGCTGCACGTCGTGCAATGACAAGATATGTAAAACGTGGTGGTAAAATTTGGATTCGTTTATTTCCCGATAAACCAGTTACAATGCGAGCAGCAGAAACTCGAATGGGTTCAGGTAAAGGTACACCCGAATACTGGGTTGCTGTTGTAAAACCTGGTAAAGTTTTATATGAAATTAAAGGTGTACCAGAAACAGTTGCTCGTGTTGCTTTAACATTAGGTGGTGCAAAATTACCAGTTAAAACAAGAATTCTTGTTCGTTCAAAATAATCAATTTATTTAAATAGATAAAAAACAGTATGATTCAACCACAATCTTACCTCACTGTTGCTGATAATTCAGGAGCACGAGAAATTATGTGTATTAGAGTACTAGGTAGTGGGAAAGCAAGAGCAGCAACAGTTGGTGATGTTATTGTTGCTGTTGTAAAAGACGCAAACCCTAATATGCCTATTAAAAAATCAGATATTGTTCGTGCTGTAATTGTTCGTACACGAAAAAATGTTCGTCGAGCAAACGGAACAAGTATTCGTTTTGATGAAAACGCAGCCGTAATTATCAACAAAGAAAATAATCCACGTGGTACACGAGTTTTCGGACCAGTTGCACGTGAATTACGTGAAGGAAATTTCACAAAAATTATTTCATTAGCACCAGAAGTTATTTAAAAATTTAATATGGTACAAAGATTAGATAAGTTCTATCAAACAACCGTAGTACCACAATTAAAAGAACAATTTAAATATTCAAATACTAATCAAGTACCTGAATTAAAGAAAATTGTTATTAATCGTGGTTTAGGTGATGCATCACAAAATTCTAAATTATTAGAATCTTGTTCAAATGAATTAAGTATTATTACTGGCCAACAAGGTGTTACAACTCGTTCTAAAAAAGCCATTGCTGGTTTTAAAGTACGTGAAAAAATGCCAATTGGTTTAGTTGTAACACTTCGAAAAGACCGAATGTACGCATTCTTAGATCGCTTAATCAATTTAGCCTTACCGCGTATCCGCGATTTCCAAGGTATGAACCCTAAAAGCTTTGATGGTCATGGAAATTATAGTTTAGGTTTAAACGAGCAACTTATGTTCCCAGAAATTGATTACGATAAAATTGATCAGATTCAAGGAATGGATATTTCCATCATTACAACTGCTAGAACAGATGAAGAAGCTCGTGCTTTATTATCAAGTTTTGGTATGCCCTTTAAGAAAAAATAAATTTGTTTTTTTTGAATTTGAATAAATAAACCAAACAAAAAGAAGTATGGTAAATGACACAATTAGTGATATGCTAACACGTATTCGTAATGCTAATTTAGCATCAAAAAGCTGTGTAGCAATTCCAAAAACGAAAATTCATATTAATATTGCAAAGATTTTAGAGCAAGAAGGTTTTATTGAAAGTTTCTCAATGCCAGAATCTGAAGATCGTGAATTTAATGTAAATTTAAAATATGTTCCTGTAATTGGTAAAGGAAACACAAAAAAACCATGTATTACCAATTTAAAACGAATTAGCACACCTGGTCTGCGAATTTATACAAATTCAAGAGACATTCCACAAAGTTTTGGCGGAATGGGTATTGTTATTATTTCAACGTCAAAAGGTTTAATGACAGATCGTGACGCTCGTAACGCTAAATTAGGTGGTGAAATTCTTTGTTCAGTTTGGTAATACCAATTATATTTCTGAATAAATTTATATAAGGAGGCCTTTGAGTCAAAAAAATATTGATTTAATTGAAATCGAAGGAACAGTTACGCAATGTTTATCAAATGGTATGTTTCGTGTAAAACTTGAAAATGGTTTTTTAGTTTTAGCACACGTATCTGGTAAAATCCGTCGAAATTATATCCGTATTTTACTAGGAGATCGTGTTACTGTTGAACTCAGTCCATATGATTTAACACGAGGCAGAATTACATTTAGATTGCGTGCTGGTAAAGAACAGAACACTAACGAAGAGAGTTAAGATTACTATGAAAGTACGTCCATCAGTTAGAAAAATGTGCGATAAATGTCGTTTAATTCGACGTAATGGCACAATTCGAATTATTTGTAAAAATCCTAAGCATAAACAACGCCAAGGATAAATTTGTATTTATAACAAATCAAAATAAGTTGATATATGGCAAAAAAAGTTGAAAGAAATGCGAAAAAGAAATTTCGCGAAAAAGTAGGTCGTGGTGTAGCACATATTCATTCTACTTTTAATAACACAATTGTTACTATTACAACTGTTAATGGTAGTGTATTAGCTTGGTCATCTGCTGGTGCTTGTGGTTTTAAAGGTGCACGTAAGAAAACTCCTTTTGCTGCGAAACAAGCTGCTGAAACAGTTGCACAAACATGTGTTAGTCAAGGTATGAAAGAAATTGCTGTCCAAGTAAAAGGTGCTGGTGCAGGTCGTGAAGCCGCATTGCGTGGGTTGTTAGACGCAGGTCTACAAATTACACGTATTCGTGATATTACACCAATTCCACATAATGGTTGTCGTCCACCTAAAAAACGACGCATTTAGGTTTTATGGTTGTTAAAAATAATAAATTTGTTTCCTCAATTGAATCACGTGTTCAAGCAAACAATGAATTATATGGTAGATTTCATCTTGGATGTTTTGGTATTGGACAAGCATTAACAATTGCTAATGCATTACGTCGTACATTATTATCAGATATTCCAGCTTTTATTATTACAAAAGTTGAAATTGAAGATGTTCGCCATGAATTCGATTCAATTGAAGCTATTCAAGAAAATATTCTTGATGTTTTACTAAATTTAAAAAAATTAACTTTAACCTCTACAGATTCTAAATCAATTGATAATCATCTAAATGATAAACAATATACAGCTTATATTAATTTTTCTGGACCAGGTGTAATTACCGCAAATGATATTCATTTTCCAAATGATATTATTCCAGTTTATAAAGATACGTATATTGCAACTTGTAGTAATACAGGTACATTTAATGCAAAATTAACAATTGAATTTGCTGATCCTTATGGTTTAGATAAACCTGAAAAGCAAAATAGCAATGAACTAATTTTAAAAACTGTTCCGAAACCTATTAAACAAGTGAATTATACAATTCAAAAATTATCAAATTTTCCAGATCAAGAATATATTTCTTTAGAGATTTGGACAGATGGTAGTATTGAACCTAATATGGCTTTAAAATATGTATTGGAAAAGTTAACAAAATTATTTTTTAATTTTGCAAATTTAACAAATGACATGGATTTAGTTTTACTGAATGAATCTGATTAGAGAATAAATTAACGACAATACTCAAACAAATAGACAATGAATCAATCAAACGATGCAACAATTAATGTAATTAAAGCTGGTGGGAGAAAAAATGCTCAAGCACGAGTACAATTAATTCCAGGTTCAGGCAATTCAATTACAATTAATGGTAAATCAGCTGATGAGTATTTTCAGCAAAATGCTGTTTATTTACAGTGTATTTATACTGTTTATGAAATGGTTAAAACTGAAAAGAAATATGACGCTGTTATTACTGTCGATGGTGGTGGGTTAAGTGCACAAGCTCAAGCAATTAGATTAGCTTTATGTAAAGCTTTTAGTACATTATTCCCTAATCTTCGTCCATATTTTAAAGAACGTAAATTTTTAACACGTGATGCACGTATGAAAGAACGCCGTAAATATGGTTTAAAGAAAGCTCGTAAAGCACCACAATTTTCAAAACGATAATTTATTACATATTTATAAATTAAACTTCTTAACTTTATAAAATTAAAAAAGGATTAAAATATGTCAACTACAACAAATGAAATTTTAGAAAAATTAAAATCAATTACTTTATTAGAAGCTGCTGAATTAGTTTCACAAATCGAAGAAACGTTTGGTGTTGATGCATCAGCACCTGCAGGTGGTGGTATGGTTATGGCTATGCCAGGTGCAGCTGGTGGTGATGCAGCTGCTGCTGAAGAAAAAACAACTTTTGATGTTATTTTAGACGATGTGCCGGCTGATAAACGTGTTCCAGTATTAAAAATTATTCGTAACTTAACTTCATTAGATTTAAAAGAAGCAAAAGAAGCAATTACTACTTTACCGAATGCAATTATTAAAGGTGTATCAAAAGAAGACGCTGAAGCTGCTAAACAACAATTAGAAGAAACAGGTTCAAAAGTTACTATTTCATAGTAATATATCTTACTGTACTTTGATTTGATAAAAATCAAAGTACATTATAAATGAGCCCAGTAGGATTTGAACCTACATTAGAAACTTAGAAGGTTCCTGTCCTATCCCTTAGACGATGGGCCCAATTAAACTTAATGGAAAAACCATTAAGTTTAAAAATTAGTTTAATCTTCATAACCAAAGACACGTTTAAAGATATCACGAACTTTGTCACCAGAATCAATTGATTCTAATGGGTCTTTACGTAAACGGTGACGTAAACAAAGTGGAATAACGCGATAAATATCATCTGGTGTTACAGTTGTATGACCTTCAAATGCAGCTAAAGCTTTAGCAGCACGGTTTGTTACTAAATCACCACGTAAACCATCAACATCTAATTCTGAACAAATTTCAGAAATTTTTACTCGATAATCATAATCTAATTCAATTTGTGGTAATAAAGTTCGAGCTTCAACAATTTTATTAGATAATTGTGTCTGTGAATCTTGATATGAATCTCTAAATTCAATTGGTGCAGAATCAAAAATTGCACGTTGTTCTACAATTTGTACACGTAAATCTGGTTCTTTTACTGTACCAATTTGTGCATGCATACCAAATCGATCTAATAATTGCGGTCGTAATTCCCCTTCTTCCGGGTTACCTGAACCAACTAAGATAAATCGAGCTGGGTGACTAATTGAAATACCTTCACGTTCTACTGTATTCCAACCAGACGCTGCTGAATCTAACAGAACATCAACTAAATGATCATCTAATAAATTTACTTCATCAACATATAAAATACCACGATTCGCTTTT
>Ga0315330_10002965_pt1 | contig 11657 bp, 7 predicted proteins | sample M140m34915metaG_FD_203453 | JGI IMG/M metagenome (GOLD analysis project Ga0315330, IMG submission 203453) | Ammonia-oxidizing marine archaeal communities from Monterey Bay, California, United States - M1 40m 34915 | ecosystem: Environmental > Aquatic > Marine > Intertidal zone | place: USA... | reverse complement strand
GTGATTGATCAAGTGCATTTTTTATTATTTGATGAGTTTTTTCTGTTGTATGTGTAATGTGACAATTCAACTGTGAAGGATGTTCGCTACGTTTACCTATGTAGGAAAAAACTGGGCATGGATTATCGCCAGGCTGAACAGACATAACATTATAATTGAGACTGTCTTTATGCAAGCGTGGCGGGGTGCCTGTTTTTAATCGATCCACCCGGAATGACATATTTCTTATTTTTTCGGCCAACTTGTTTGATGGTGCGTCACCAATTCTGCCTCCTTCTTCAGAGTATTGTCCGCGAAGTATCTTACCCCCTAAAAAAGTTCCTGTTGTCAACACTACAGATTTCGAATAAATCTTGATATTGTCTTCTGTTTGCACGCCCATTATTCTATTATTTTTTACCAAGAGGTCTTCAACCCCTGCCTCGCATAATGTCAGGCTTTCTTGGTCGCATAATATCTTTTGAATTGCTTGTTTATATAGATCTCGGTCCGCTTGTGCTCTGGTAGCTCTCACTGCAGGCCCTTTGCTTGAATTGAGAATTCTAAATTGTATTCCGGAGGCGTCAATGGCTCTAGCCATCGCACCACCAAGAGCATCAATCTCTTTGGTCAGGTGGCCTTTGCCAATACCACCAATAGCTGGATTACAACTCATTTGACCTAGAGTGGCCAGCTTGTGAGTAACCAATAAAGTACTAGCGCCCGCCTTTGCAGAAGCGAGCGCAGCTTCAGTTCCAGCATGACCTCCACCTATGACGATTACATCAAATTTATTATTTTCAGGCATGTTACATATTCTATTTTAAATGAATGATTCTATACTTAATGTTCTATTTAGAATTTAAGTGTCCAATTAAATATACTGTTCTTATTTACCAATACAAAATTCAGAAAATATTCTTCCAAGTAAATCATCGCTATCAATTACACCAGTCATTTCATGAAGCGCCGCTTGGCATAACTTTATTTCTTCTGCAAAAATTTCACCAGCATGCTCATGAATTAAGGCTTTTTTACCCAAAGAAAAATGATTTATTGCATTTTTAATCGCATCCTTATGCCGCATTCTAGCAGAAAAAGCCCCATCTCCAGCACTTTCATACTTAACGGATTGTTTAATGGCATCATATAAATCTTCGAGGCCCTCTCCCGTATTGGCTGAGATGTAAATACCCTGAATATTTTTTTTAAGATTCTGGATCAGATCAATTTTATTAAAAACTTTTATTAAAGGTACATTAACCTCTAGATTCTGTTCAATTGTAGGTTGCAATGATAAGTCATGCACCCATAGAATTACGTCTGATTCTTCGATTATATTGTTAGTTCTTCTTATCCCCTCTGCCTCAATTGAATCAGGGTCATCTCTTAAACCAGCGGTATCATAAAACTCCAGACTTAATCCATCAATGTCTACTTGTGCCTTTAGAATATCTCTCGTTGTCCCTGCAATATCAGTTACTATCGCAGTCTCCTGCCCGCTAATTAAATTTATTAAGCTGGATTTACCGGCATTGGGTAACCCTACAATGGCAATCTTTAAACCATCATTTAAGATTTGTCCATACGTTGTTTTATGAAACAAATCATTCAATGATTTTTCGCAATTATCAACCAGGTCCGATAAGCCCTTATCAGACAAAAAATCTATCTCCTCATCGGGAAAATCGATTGCAGCTTCAACATATAAGCGTAACTTGATTAATTTTTTTTCTAATGAACTGACTGCATCTGAAAAAACCCCTGACAAAGATTGAAGCGCTGCTATTGCTGATCTTTCTGTCCCACTTGAAATTAAATCAGCTATTGCCTCGGCTTGAATAAGGTCAATCTTTCCATTTAAATAAGCACGCTTTGAAAATTCTCCAGGTTCAGCTCGCCTTGCTCCCATATCGATAATAGAATTTATTATGTTTTTCCCAATAAACCTGCCACCGTGAGCATGTAGCTCCAAAACACTCTCACCAGTAAATGAATCAGGATTTGGGTAATAAATAGCAATACCAACATCAAGAACGTTTTTTTCTTGATCGTAAAATTTAGTATGCGTTGCCACTCTTGAAAGTGGTATCTTCCCAAGAATAATTTTAATAATTTTTTCTGTATGAACTCCAGAAAGTCGAATAATATTTATTCCGCCAATACCAGCTGCGGAAGCTGAAGCAACTATAGTGTCTTGAATATATAAATTATTTACTTTCACGATTTAAGGTCTGTGTAGTCAACATTTTGGCCGACAAATGATCACATAAGGCTCGACCCTCTTACCCACTAACTCCAGGTACATCCATATTCATCCCATACTTTTTATTTATTGACCATTGCTGAAGTATAGAAAGAAGGGTATTGGTGACCCAGTAAAGAACCAGTCCTGACGGGAAAAAAGCGAACATTGCAGAAAACATTACTGGCATGATCTGCATAACTTTAGCTTGCATGGGATCTGCTGGTGGCGGATTAAGTTTTTGCTGAAACAACATAGCAACACCCATGATCAGTGGCAAAATAAAATACGGATCTCGTGATGACAAATCAGTTAACCAAAACATAAATGATGCTTGTCGCATTTCGACGCTCTCTAAGAGAACCCAGTAAAAGGCGAGAAAAAAGGGCATCTGGATTAACATAGGAACACAGCCAGCAATTGGGTTAACTTTTTCCCTTTTATAAAGTTCCATGGTAGCTCTGCCTTGCTCCGCTTTGTTGTCCTTATATCGCTCTTGTATAGCTTTTAAGCGCGGTGCAACTGCTCGCATTTTGGCCATTGAATGTCCTGATTTTTCAGTGAGCTTATAAAATAATAGTTTAATAATGGCAGTAACCGAGATAATGGCAAGACCCCAATTTTGAACGAATGAATATACAAAGCTTAATAACCAGAATAGAGGTTGAGACAACACAGTAAGAAAACCATAGTCCACACTCAGCCTTAAGTTAGGATCAATGTCATTCATTTGTGCTTGAAGTTTTGGCCCAACAAATAGCTCTGTGGAAAATAATTTTCTTTCATTGGGGCTGATAATCTCAACTGGGCCTATCATATTTGATACCACTCGAGATTCGTTAGCGCTCAATTGATATCTTTGCTCAATTTGCTTATCTGGAATAATTGCATTGAGAAAATGATGCTCAATACTGCCAATCCACCCATTTGAAGATACATATTCCAGCGCACCATCTTCTATGAGGTCTGAAGGATCAACTTTTTCTGCTTTTTCACCATTATAAGTAATAGGCCCATCGAACGAAAAACTTTCAACATCAAACATTGAACGCTCTTTAGTATTAACTCTTCTTGTGAGTTGGGCATAACTTGCCCCTCTCCACTCCTGATTGGTTTCGTTAATGACTCTGTGCTCGACATCAATTTTGTAACTTCCGTTGGTTAATTTAATTCTCTTTTCTACAGTGACCCCGTTGTCATCACTCCAATAAAAAGGCACATTTAATTCATCGCGCCCGGTAGCCTTATATTCATATGAATCTACAGTATAGACAGCCAAATGATTCGCTTCTTTTTCTCCAGACAAAAACCTTAATCCAGTTTGAATTAGACCGAGATTATTAGAATCCACACTTAATAGTTCAACCAAATCATCTGGATTATTTTTTGATTTTGGATAGTTCAATAATATAGCGCTTTCTATGGAGCCACCTTTTGTATTAACTTTCAATTCAAGCACGTCAGTTGTTATGGTAACTAGTTCGGTTGATGGTTCGGGGTTGATTGCAGAAATAATATTATTGTCATCTTTTGTTGATCTTATTGCAGGAAGATTATTATCAAGCCCGGTTGAAACAACTGGCCCTGTGTCTTGCTTTTCATATATCTGCTCTGGTTTATCTTGTTTTTCCTGTATGTCAAGATTCCAAGCCTGATAGGTTAAAATGCACATGAAGCTGAAAAGCGCCCAAATAATTAGTCTTTGATTATCCATATTTTTTTATCTATTCTTTATCTGATGCCATTGCAACTCAATGCTTTTGAATAAAATTTTTGATGTAACATTGTGTGTCGATAAAGTATTTAAAACGACCACATCAACCCCACTTAATATATCTTTATTCTTTCTAAACGACTCTCTTATAATTCTTTTTATTTTATTTCTTTTACTGGCCAACCTGCAATATTTTTTAGAAATTGCCAAGCCTAACCTAGGGGTGTTGTTTTGATTTTCATAGAAAATTAACAAAAAATACTTTCCTTTAATTCTCTGACCACCGCGAAAAACTTGTTTATACTCACCCGCAACTGATATTCGATCACAAATATTAAATCGATTATTTGTTGTCGAATTATCTGAGGAGTTGTTCGTAACTATTCGCGCAACTTTGATCTAAGTGTGTGCCGGAGTAAGTTGAATGCGCCCTTTTGCACGTCGGCGTTTTATTACAAGCCTACCCGCTTTGGTGGCCATTCGCGCTCTAAAACCATGAGTTCGTGCTCTTTTTAAATTGCTTGGTTGAAATGTCCGCTTCATTTTTTACACCTAAGCTTTGAATGCTTTTTTATTTTCAGCCGGCAAGGGTACTTGTCAACAATTTCTCTGTCAATAGACAATAATAATATTTTATTTTATATAATATTATCTTAACCTGTGGATAAGGTTATGTATACGTTATAGACTAGATAAATTATAGTAAGCTTCTTGTATCTGAATTAGACAATGACACCAAACACTAAATCTATTTGGGCGCACTGCCTCAACACCCTTGGTAACGAAATACCAGAGAAACAATTCAATACCTGGATTCGGCCAATACAGCCAATTGAAAACAATAATATCCTCAAACTCCTTGCCCCGAACGAATTTGTTGTACAGCGGCTCAAAGATCACTATTTAACTCGTATTACTGAGCTCGTTACTGCCTTAAATCACCAAACAAAAATCCACTTAGAGGTTGGCTCCAGAGACACTGTTGATAAAACCGCAACCAGACCATATAAATCTCCTGGTGCTTCGGAACCATTGCCAACGATTCAAAGCAGACTTAACCCAGGATTTACTTTTGATGGTTTTGTTGAAGGAAAAAGCAATCAGTTAGCCAAAGCTGCAGCTATTCAAGTAGCAGAAAATATCGGTACTTCATACAACCCGCTTTTCATTTATGGGGGGGTTGGGCTCGGTAAAACACACCTTATGCAAGCTGTTGGAAACCAGCTATTAACACAAAAACCAAACGCTAGAATTAGTTATGTTCACTCTGAGCGTTTTGTTGGTGACATGGTCCGGGGCCTCCAGCACAATACGATATCGGACTTTAAACGGTCTTATAGGTCACTGGATGCACTCCTAATAGATGATATCCAATTTTTTGCCGGCAAAGAAAGATCTCAAGAAGAGTTTTTTCATACCTTCAATGCATTATTAGAAGGTCAAAAACAAATTATATTAACTTGCGATAGATATCCTAAAGAGGTTAATGGGCTAGAAGAAAGATTAAAATCTAGGTTTGGTTGGGGGCTAACAGTGGCAATCGAACCACCAGAACTTGAAACATCGGTTGCAATTTTAATGAAAAAAGCGAGTTTTGAAAGCATAAACCTACCCGAAGAGGTGGCTTTCTTCATCGCCAAAAGAATTAGGTCAAATGTAAGAGAGTTGGAGGGTGCGCTAAGGAGGGTAATTGCTAACTCGCAGTTCACGGGCGCAGAAATAACCCTTGATTTTGCAAAAAACGCACTAAAAGATCTGCTTTCTATGCAAGAAAGGTTAGTTTCAATTGAAAATATCCAGAAAACGGTCGCAGATTACTTTAAACTCAGGGTTGCAGATTTGCTCTCAAAAAGAAGAAGTAGATCTGTAGCAAGACCAAGACAAATCGCTATGACACTTGCAAAAGAACTGACAAATCATAGTTTGCCTGAAATTGGTGATGCTTTTGGTGGAAGAGATCATACAACCGTTTTACATGGTTACAGGCGAATACTGGAATTGCGAGAAACTGAAAACAGAGTTAATGAAGACTACTTAAACCTGTTGAGAACCCTAACAGGATAATGTGGATAAGATGTTTATTAAATTGATCTAAAAAGTTATGCACAACTTATAAACATATTTGAAGATTAATATACAAACAATTAAATGGTAAAAAATTTGAACTAAGATATTGAAATATATATGTAAATAAAAGTTATACACAGGGAACCTTAACCCTAATAATAATAATAAATACATATATTCCAATCTATATAAACAGGCTCATAAAATGAAAATAACTATAAAAAGAGAAGATTTACTAGAATCATTGCAAACAATCATTGGGGTTGTTGAACGTCGACAAACAATGCCAATTTTATCGAACATTCTTATGGTTGTTGAGAATGATGTTATGAAATTAACTGCATCCGATCTTGAGGTTGAGCTTATTTCAATGGTGAGTGTCGATAAAGCGGATGATTTAAGTATTACCATACCTGGTAGAAAACTGTTAGATATTTGTCGATCTTTGCCGTTAGATTCTATTATTGTTATTAATCACAAGGATAATAAAGTAATTTTGACCTCTGGTAAGAGTAAGTTTAGTTTGAGCTGTCTACCTGCTAATGAGTTCCCTGTTATTCCCAATATAGCCGGCGACCATCAAGTATCTATTTTACAGCCTGAATTAAAGCAACTTATTGAAAAAACTCACTTTTCTATGGCTCAACAGGATGTAAGATACTACCTCAACGGTCTTCTTTTAGAGATTGAGGGCAGCACATTACGGGCCGTAGCAACCGACGGTCATAGACTAGCATTTTCTCAAAAAACATTAAATGATACCTCGGTTAACAAATCAGTTATTGTTCCTAGAAAAGGAGTGCTTGAACTGCTCAGGTTGTTAGATGGGGATGGTAGTATTACCTTGGAATTAGGTGAAAGTCATGTCCGCATTAACTTTGGTAGTATAATTTTTACTTCAAAACTGATTGATGGTAAGTTTCCAGAATATGGAAGGGTAATTCCCAGTGATACCAGTAACCACCTTACTGCACAAAAAGAATCATTGAAAACCTCGTTACAGCGAACAGCAATTCTATCTAACGAAAAATATCGAGGTATACGATTAGTTATTAAACAAAACGAAATGGTCCTTCAAGCACACAACCCAGAACAAGAGGAGGCGGAGGAAACCATTGATGTTACTTATTCTGGTAATGATATTGAGGTTGGCTTTAATGTAAACTATTTAATAGAGGCCTTAGCGGCAATATCTTCAAAAGATGTCAGGTTATCTATGGTTGATGGTAATTCAAGCTGCTTAATATGTGACCCCAGTAACAATGAAACAAAGTTTGTCGTTATGCCGATGCGCTTATAAATCAAATTGGCATTACTGTATTTTAAAGCTGAAAATTTTCGTTTATTCGACAGTGTCGAATTTCAGCTACATCCCAGATATAACTTAATTTATGGTGATAACGCCTCAGGTAAAACAAGCGCTTTAGAGGCAATTTCATATTTAGGAAGAGGGCGATCCTTTCGAGATGCGCAAACAAAAAGCATTGTTAAAAATGGACAAGAAGACTTCTTGTTGTTTGGGCAAACCGTGAATGAATCAAAGCAAGATAAGCTGGGTATAACGAATGGCTCTAGTGGTTTAGCGTTAAGTTTAAATGGAGAGCACACTGGCGGGCTTGAATCTTTAGCTAGATCGCTCCCGGTTCAAGTAATTGATCCCAATATACATAATCTTGTTGCGGGCTCACCGGAAAATAGACGTAGATTTCTTGACTGGGTGGTGTTTCACGTGGAACCATCTTATCTAAAGGTTTGGAGAAAATATAAAAGATCCTTGAAACAAAGAAATCTCTTGCTTAAAAACCACAACAACAAGGAACTTAGGAGCTGGAACAAGGGCTTTATCGCATTAGGTGAAGAAATTAACAAATTAAGATGTTCGGTTTTCGAGGTCCTCGAAAGTGCGGTATCCCAAATTAGTACATCACTCCTGGATGATGGTGTTTCGTTTCATTATGATCGTGGTTGGCCCGACAATCAAAATCTTGAAGAATCTTTAATAAAATCTGAAACTAGAGATATTCAGCTTAAAAGTACACAAGTTGGTCCTCATAGGGCAGATATTTCGATAACATATGCTGCCTGTAGAGCAAAAAAGCACATTTCTCGAGGCCAGCAAAAACTCTTAGCTTGTGCCATGGTGCTGGGATCTGTCGAAATTGTACAAGAGTATATGGACAGCCCCATTCTTCTCTTGCTAGATGACCCATCGGCCGAACTGGACAATAACTCTCTTAATAAATTAATGAAGGAGGTCGTTGCTATGGGCCCTCAAATTATAGCTACGTCAATTGAAAAACATGAGAATTTTTTCCCTGATGAGTATTTTGTGTTTCACGTGGAACATGGTAAGGTTAAATTAGTGTAATATCATAAAAAATATATATAAATCAATAACTTAAAATTACTGCTCTCTCACTCAGCACTTCCATGAAATCTTCATTTATTTAGCCATTGTTTGCTCTAAAATGCTATACTATTGATGATAATCATAAGGACAAATGTATGAGTTCGGAAGAAGACTATAATAGTAGTAATATCAAAGTCTTAAAAGGCCTCGATGCAGTAAAAAAACGGCCAGGAATGTATATAGGTGACACTGATGATGGCACCGGCCTCCATCATATGGTTTTTGAGGTTGTAGATAACTCGATTGATGAGGCTCTCGCTGGTCATTGTGACCTTATCTCTGTGACAATTCATGCGGATGAATCGGTCACAGTTATGGATGATGGGCGAGGCGTCCCTGTTGACATTCACCCAGAAGAAAAGGTTTCTGCCGCTGAAGTAATTATGACGGTTTTGCATGCGGGCGGTAAATTTGATGATAATTCATATAAGGTTTCAGGTGGTCTTCATGGTGTTGGGGTTTCTGTAGTAAATGCCCTATCTGAACATTTGGTCCTAACCATTAACCGAGATGGCAAAACATATCAGCAGGAATATAAAGAAGGAACACCTTTAGCGCCTATAAAAGTAATAGGAAAATCTAAAGCTACTGGTACAAAATTAAGATTCAAACCTAGCGAGGAAACATTTACGAATATTGAGTTCGTCTATGATGTCTTATCAAAGAGACTGAGGGAGCTTTCTTTTCTTAACTCTGGTGTCAAAATAGAGTTAATTGACGAAAGGGAAGACAAGCACGACATTTTTGAATATGAGGGTGGTATAAATGCATTTGTAACACACTTAAATCGAAACAAAACAGTGGTACATAAAGAAATTTTTAGTTTTACCAACACCAGGGATGATGTTGTTGTAGAAGCTGCCTTGCAATGGAACGACGGTTACCAGGAAAATGTTTTTTGCTTTACAAATAATATACCTCAGCGCGATGGTGGCACCCATCTTGCTGGTTTCAGAGGTGCACTTACAAGAACTCTTAATAATTATATAGAGAAAGAGATTGCTGGTTCAAAAGATAAGTTTTCACCTAGTGGTGATGATGCAAGAGAAGGGTTAACAGCCGTTCTATCTGTAAAAGTACCAGATCCAAAATTCTCGTCTCAAACGAAAGACAAATTAGTTTCATCTGAAATCAAAGGAATAGTAGAATCATCTATGGCAGAAAAACTTTCAGAGTTTTTACTAGAACATCCTCAAGAAGCCAAGATTATCGTTAGTAAGATTATCGACGCAGCTCGCGCTAGAGATGCTGCACGTAAAGCTAGAGAAATGACTCGTAGAAAAGGGGCATTAGACATTGCTGGATTGCCCGGTAAACTTGCAGATTGTCAGGAAAAAGATCCAGCATTATCAGAGATATTCCTTGTCGAGGGAGATTCAGCTGGTGGTTCAGCAAAACAAGGAAGAGATAGAAAAACCCAAGCAATATTGCCACTAAAGGGAAAAATCTTAAACGTTGAGAAAGCTAGATTCGATAAAATGCTATCCTCTGTAGAGGTTGGCACACTGATAACAGCATTAGGCTGTGGAATTGGAAAAGAAGACTTCGATCCAGATAAGTTACGCTATCACCGTATAATCATTATGACAGATGCTGACGTTGATGGTTCTCATATTCGAACTCTGCTATTAACGTTTTTTTATCGACAAATGGAGGAGTTAATCAAAAGAGGGCATATATATATTGCTCAGCCACCGTTATATAAAATAAAAAAAGGGAAACAAGAAATATATGTTAAAGATGATCCTGAATTGAATAGGTATTTATTACAGCTAGCACTGGAAAATGCGAAACTGCATGTTTCAAAGACCTCTCCGGCGTTATCTGATATAGCTTTCGAGGATTTAGCAAATGAACATATGCATAGTGAAGCAATTATAAGTTCACTATCAGCAAAGTATGATGAAGAAGTAATTCGAGCCATCTGTAATGTGAAGCAAATTTCTACCAAAGAGGTGCAAGATAACAAGAAATTATCTAAGTATATAAAAGCTGCCGATAAAGAATTGCAATCAATACTTAGCATCAAAAAAGACCAAGAAAATAAAGATGAAACATTATCACTTGTCCTCGATAGTGATCAGGGTGAGGGTAAAAGCTCGAAAATTACAGTAAAGAAAATTAAACATGGTGTAGTCTCTCTCAGGCACATACCACGATCATTTTTTGGAACCAGTGACTATAAGTCAATTATAAGTCTAAAATTAAAGACTAAAAATTTACTATCTGATGGTGCGTTCCTACTGAAAGGCGACAAGAATAAAGAAATAAATACTCTTGATGAAGCGATTACATGGCTCTTAACAGAAGCAAGAAAAGGTCAGTATATACAACGTTATAAAGGGTTAGGAGAAATGAACCCTGATCAGTTATGGGAAACTACAGTTAATCCAGAAACAAGAAGGCTCTTACAGGTCAATGTGGATGATGCTTTCAAAGCCAATGAGATATTTGAAACTTTGATGGGTGATGTGGTTGCACCTCGGCGAGAATTTATTGAAAAGAATGCATTAACTACCGTTAATTTGGATGTCTAATTATGAGCTTCACTAATTAATTTCATTCTTGAGTCAATCCACGTTTTTAATTCATCATTGATCTCTCTTGCTGTCTTATTCTCTGTGTTAATCGGCTCTCCGATACAAAAGCTAACTATTCCTGGTTTTTTAAGTAATTTACCGCTTTCCCAAACATCTTCAGCATTATGAGCTACAGGAAGAATCTGTGTTTTCGATGCCACGGCCAGTGCAGCTCCACTAATACCAAACTTTTTTGTTTCGCCTGGTTTCATTCTAGTACCTTCAGGAAAAATAGTGATCCAGATTCCACTAGCTAGTCTTTTTTTACCTTCATTGATGACTTGAGTAACAGCTGATGTGCCAGCCTTACGATCAATGGGTATAGCTTTTAGTAAGCTGAGAGCCCAACCAAAAATTGGAATCCACTGTAATTCTCTTTTAACTACCCAGGTTTGTTCTGGAAAAACCACGAGCTGAACATAAGCCTCAAAGACACTTGAGTGTTTGATCATTATAACGCTGGGCTGAGATGGAATATTACATCGTCCTTCTACATTCAGTTTGATATTGCATAGAACATTACCCATATAGAGCATACTATGTCCCCATAGACGGGCAATCTTAAACTTTATTGAATAAGAAAAAGGAAATGATAAGACAACAAGAATACTGGCAAGTAATACAGAAATATATAGATAAATTTGAAAACAAAGTGAGCGTAAT
>Ga0315330_10002964_pt1 | contig 11658 bp, 20 predicted proteins | sample M140m34915metaG_FD_203453 | JGI IMG/M metagenome (GOLD analysis project Ga0315330, IMG submission 203453) | Ammonia-oxidizing marine archaeal communities from Monterey Bay, California, United States - M1 40m 34915 | ecosystem: Environmental > Aquatic > Marine > Intertidal zone | place: USA... | reverse complement strand
GAAAATTATGATTTAAAACAAAATCTTAAAACGGAACTTATTACACTAGAAAAAAATATCAAAGAATTCATGAAAACGAAAAATCTTGAAGATGATGCGTTTATGCAAAAACTAGCAACTGATTTATATGTTGCATATAATGGTATTGATTCCCGTTATGGAGCTGCATTTATTGGCTCAAGATTAAGCACTCAAGGCAATCAACGAGCATATGATGTTAATAATTTTGATCAGCTTACGCGTCAAAATGCGGTTGATTTAGGAGATGAAATATTTGGAAGATATAGAAATATGAGTTTCAATGCTCCAAGACAACAAAGTGCACCAACTGCTCCTCTTTCTCCAATTGGATTACCCAAACCAAATATGGTAAGACAATCATCTTGTTATACTACACCTACACAAGCAGATGTTATGAGACATTGCTCTCAACAAATACCTGATGATATGGATGATATTGAAGAGAACTAAATATTGCGTATTATTTTAAAAAATTTTTTAATTTTATTTTTTAAATGAGTGATAAAAAAGAAGAAGTCAGCAAATTGCTTATCGCAGCAGCATTTGATGCTAGTTTAAGAAAATTAAACGCCGAACTGGTTTCCAGAGATATTGTAATTACATCTAAAACTATTACTACTGTTATTCAAATTAGTATGGAAATTGTAGAAGCTACTTCATTAAAAGGTGAAGAACAAAAAAAACTTGTAGAAAAATTAGTAACAAAATCCGTTAAAGATGCTCCAATAACAGAAGAAAAACGAAAGTTATTATTATCTATGATTGAAGAAGGTATTGTAGGGGATGTTATTGATTTAGTTGTATCTGCAACAAAAGGAGAACTAGATGTAAACGCTATTGAAAAAGTTGCTGTTGGTTGTTGTTTGTCTGTTCTTAAATCGAGACAAAGGACTGGTAATAATAAAATTTAAATATAATTACAATAAATAATTATATTTAATTATCCCATTGCATAACATTGTGTCCAATCTCTAGCTGTAACTGTATATGCTTCAAAATTTTCCTTAAATTGGCGAGCAATATCTGGAACCAATGGATCGTCCGGATTTGGATCATCTAATAAAGAACAAATAGAAATCAAAACTTTTGATATTGTAAGAGCTGGGCTCCAATTTTCCTTTAATATATCTAGACAAATTCCTCCACTACTATTAATATTTGGATGATAAATTCTAGTAACAAATGTTACTTTTGGAGGTTTGAATGGATAATTATTAGGAAATGTAATATTTAAATAAAATACTCCTCCGTGATAAGGTGTATCTGCTGGCCCCATAATAGTAGCCGTCCAATGAAAAATATCATCACCTTCTGGCCCAGCACTACAATTTGTTGGCGGATCTTTATTCAAATTCTCTAATTCTTTTTGAATTCGTTTAGCACTTGACATTATATGATATATTAACATTTTATATTCCTTTTATGTCCTTTACAATAAAATTGAAACAATTTAATGATAAGACAATAAAGTATACTACACACTATGCAGATATTTATTCATGGTATATCTATTTATAATACTTGTAATACTCAAACAATAAATGATATTGAACCAACAGATTCTATTAGAACATTATATTTAATTTTAAATAATATATTTAATATGAGTTTTCAACATTATTATTTACATTATCAATCCAAAATTCTAGATCATTTAACTGATAAAAATTTATCCGATTATGGAATTGGAAAAGAATCTACCATTGAGATTCATTTTAGAAATGGCACTCCACTATATATAAAAAAATAATGTAAATTTAATCTCAATATTATAAGTAATAAACTTATTTAATTTTCATTTTTTGCCGATTCACTCTGAAAGTGTGCTTTTTCTGCCAACCACATATCATATCTATATTTTGGACTACTCAGTGGTCCATATAGGGTTGTAAACCTCTGGTCATTGAGACTATCCCAATTCTGGGCGTTTTTTTTCAAAGCATAAGTCTCTTCTTTATGACATTCCAATACTGTAAGGAAACAACCATCCCGACCAACAAGAACATCTACATCCGTTTGCGGGCGACCAAATCCACAAATAGGCACACAAACTTCAACACAACAATCATTGATGAAGTGTACCGGTTTAAAGCTTCCGTCGCTAGCGTAGAATTTTCTATCAATACCGCTGAGTCGGTGGGGCCATCTGCCATTTGCATCTGCTGCCATATTCTTGAATGTTAGGTATAGGGTTACGTTGTCAGAAACTAAAAATTTCAATTTTCTAATGCTGTGTTATGTTAACGAAAAAAAGGACTTAATATATACAGTTGCCTTTGTTTTTTGGTTTTTTTATTTTTTTCTTTTAAATTGTTGAAAGACCTTGTTGAGTTATAATAGCCTCCAGTTCCACAATACGCTCGTCTTGTTTTTTTAATATTTCTAGTATAACTTCAAACCTTGGCGCGGTCATCAGGTTTGTTTGTTGCAATTCGAATTTTCCTCTATACTTACCGTCTTTGCTTTTGTATGTTTTGATAGCGTCATTTTGTTGTTTATTTAATTTTTGTAATGTTTGGAGAGTTAACTGTTGTTTCCTTTTTCTTTCTTCTTCTTGTTTAATTTTCTCAGCCAAAATAGCCTGTTGTTTTTGGAGAATTGTCATTTGTTCAGATAGAGAAGCCATTTATATTGTTTGTAATTGTTTTATGTTTAATTGCTTGAGTTGTTTGGGAATAGTTGAAACCTTGTCAGAAACAAAAAATTTCAATTTTAAGGTATTTCCATTGATATTTATTAATTCAAGAAAAAAGGACTTGATATATACAGTTGCCTTTTATTTGTTTTTTTGTTTTTGTATTTTTTGATTTTTATGTTAGACTATCATATTATGACCCTGATAGTATATGGGTGTGGTGCCTAGCACCTAAGCCAGCTTGGCCCTGAGCTCTTCAATCTCTTCCTCTAGCTCCTCGATCTCAGCGCTATCTGCCCAGCTGTCGGTGCTGTAGGATGCGAGTTCAGCTTCTTTCTCCTTAATCTCGTCGAGGATAAGCTGCTGCTCGTGACTGGTGCGGAGGCGGCGAGGCTTCCATGCGTTAGCACTTGGCTTAAGGAGAATCACTTCCTCCTCGTCTTCCTCGTCGCTAATAGCGCTAGGAGCGTCTTCCTTGTTGAAGACCTTGGTGTCGCAAGGTGGCTTCATAAGGTTTTCACTGTCATCCTTGAAAGTGACCCGTCGAAATGCACCCCAATTGGTGCCTCGCTGAGTGGTGACATTGCCTGAGGCAATAGCAGTAGTAAGAGCTGGATAGTCATCCGCTTCGCTGTCGCTGCTATCGCTTGACTCCTCAACGACCTCAACAACTTCCTCTTGCTCCTGTGCCTTGCGAACCTGCTCAGCAATGCGCGCTTCAGCAGCGAGCCACTTTTGCTTCCTGGCTTGCTCCTTAGCCTTGCGAGAAGACTGTGCCTTCCTAAGGTTTTTCGCAGCGAGCTTGTCACAGGTCCGGATGTGACAGCCATCCTCCTTGCAGTAAGCACACGGACGGCTATACGCGACAGCTTTCTCGCTCACTTTCCTAAGAGTGCTATGACGAGAGACCCTCTTCCACCCTTCGGGTTTTGCCTGTGAGAGGCTAATCGTGAGCTTCTTACCCCAGCTACCTTGGGCGGCAGCAGCAACAGAAGGGCGTGGACCCTTGAAGGTGTCGCGGCGCTTGTGAGTAGTATCAACAGCTAGAACAGCGAACTTGTTGTTGGCTGGAACAGAGCGCTTCACCATAACAGTCCTACGGTTAGAACCGCCAGACTGCATCTTTGGGACATAAGCCGCCAGAGAGTTGTTGCTAGGGCGAGAGCGCCTAGACTTGTGAGAAGGTCCGCATTTGATGGTGAGGGAAGCCATGTTGTGCTGATAAGTTTAGTAACGGTTTGTTTGTAACGGTTGTTTGTTTTTCTTGATTATGTTTGAATAGTTTTCACCTTGTCAGAAACAAAAAACTTCAATTTTCAGAATTTTTTTTTATTTTTTGGAAAATTGAGGAAATCATATTCTGACAACAATATGTTATTCCCCTAACTATAATTACAATTTACCATTATATTAATATAATACCACAACACAACACAACACAACACAACACAACACAACACACAAGTCAAGAATTCTAATAAATATGGCAACCAACAGATTTATCGATTGGTGCAATAGTAAGAAGCTGGATGTTAAAGAACATCAGTTGGAAGGCATTGAATGGGTAATGAAACGCGAGCACACCGATGTTGGGGCACGCGGCGGATTTATCTGTGATGAGATGGGCTTGGGAAAGACCATCCTAATGATTGGAGCTATGGTCCTTAATCCTCAGGCACACAATCTGGTAGTGCTGCCTAAGAGCCTTATGGACCAATGGCGTGATGCAATTACCAGATTCTCTTCATATAATAAAGAGGATGTTCTGGTGTTTCACGGCGCTGCGGGCAGAGCAGAGGGTCACAATATTGCAGACTATAAGGTAATTATCACTACTTACGGAATGATCGCGACTCGCAAAGATCGTCCGGGTAGAAAAAAATACAAGTGTCCATTATGGGATCAAGAATGGGACAGAATCATATATGACGAATCTCATCATTTGAGGAACCATCAAACAGGTCAATATGAAGGTGCATCCAAACTAACTGCTCCTATTAAATGGATGGTTACTGGAACTCCTATCAATAACAAAAAAAGCGATTTTATGCACCAAGCAACATTGCAAGGTAGCAAACACATTTCCGCGCGCGAATTAAGAGAGTCTCTGGTCCTTAGACGAACAAAACAAGAGATAGGCATTAAAATGCCAAAGCTCAATGAAAATGTTATTGAAGTCGAATGGGAAAGTGCCGGAGAAGAGAGTTTTGTTCGCAATATACATAACCTTATGTCTTTTGCCCCGGTTACAGCTAACAATGTTGATGCAATCATCCACCGTTTGGGTGCTATGTATCAATCAGTGTTTCCGTTATTCATGTTGATGAGACAGGCCTGTGTCAAGCCTAGTCTAACATACAATACCTTATTGCGAAGAGGATTGGCGCACGAACTTGATATTGTCGATGATTTAATTCGTCCAGACACTTCCAGCAAAATCAATGCTGTTGTAGATAAGGTAGTAGAGAACAGGCCGACGGGTAAGTCTAAACTCATCTTCTGTCTATTTCGTGCGGAGATGGAGCATATCGCAATGGACCTTAAGGAGAAGGGGTTCAATCCAGTTATTATCAATGGTTCCACAAGTAAAAAAGATCGACGCACCGCTCTACAAGCAGGATGCCCAGATGAGGAATGGAACCACGGGCGTTTGGCACTGCTACCAGAGTGTCTATGCCAACAAATCAATACCTATCTAGCTCCAAATGTCCTTATCGCACAGATTCAAACCTCGTGCGAGGGTCTTAATCTCCAGCATTTCGCTGAGGTATATTTCACCACACCTCATTGGAATCCAGCAGTGGAAAGTCAAGCTATTGCCAGATGTCATAGGATTGGACAGGAGAAAGATGTTGATGTCTACCGATTTGTTACATCATTTGAGGATGCAGAGGATGAAGCGAGTATGTCATTGGACCAATATTGTATGGAAGTCCAGCGTGTAAAAAAAGAAATAGCGGACGATTATAACTTATAAATAAAAATCAAAAAAATCAAAAAAAAAACAAAAAAAATAAAAGGCAACTGTATATATTAAGTCCTTTTTTATCTAAAATTGAATGCATTTTTCTATATATTTTAGATATAAAATGACATTACAAGGCATATATTATGGTTCTATTTCTTTTCTACTTACAATATGTATATTATATCTAATATACATATGTTATAAGATAACAAAAGATTATATACAAATTAATTCAATAGATAATACTAGAAAAAAAAAGTTGAAAAAACTATTATTATCAAGACATAAATTAGATTAATGTGTTAATATTTCAAAAAATTTTTTTCTTGCTTTGTATATGAAGTTCTATGATTTTGATATACCCTTTATATATATAAAATGGGGGTTGTTTGGTTTATTTTTAATTTTATTATTGTGTTTAATAATATGGATTGTAGCTAGTTATTATATTTTCAAATGGTTTAAAATAAGTATAAATAAATACAATTTTTATTTAAATGAATATAGCAACGATTGTGTAACAATGTTACAAAAATATGGAAACTTCCCTATAAAAAGAATTTATTTAGTTAGACATCCAATAACACTATTTATGGAAACTGCTTTGAATATAGTAACATTAAATAAATTTAAACACGAATTGAATAGATACAAAATGAAAAATCAAACAGAATCATTCTTTCCTTTTCATACAATGTTATATGTAGAATTAAAAATATCAAAAAGAGAAAGTAAATTTTTGTTAATAGATAAAAATAATTGTATAAGAATCTCTCCAAAAGTGAAAATGACAAATAATTATGAATTAAGAGATATACGAGTTAAAAAAAATAAATATACTTTAAATGAAATACTTGAAACAACAAGAAAAAGATTAGGGAACGATAAGTTTTTTAATTGGGAACTATATAAAAACAATTGTCAAATGTTGATCAAGGAAATATTAATAACTGTAAAAAAATTTACAAAAATAAATAAAAAATTTATGTATCAAAATGGATTTGCAAAAGAATTAAAAATATCAGAATTTAGTTTACATATTATTAGTTCACTAACAAATATGGTGAATCTGTTAGAAAACATAGTAGGAACAGCTATATGGATGCCTGTATAAACTCGTTTTGATTAAATATATAGTCTGCATATTGAAATAATGATATCTTATCAAGAAATGTTGTAGTATAATGTATATCATTAACAGGGAATGAAAACTTATACGTATTATTAATTTCCTCTATACTTACTTGTTTTGTTTTATCTTTTTTAAGAGAGAACGAAAACTCTTTTGCGGTAATAGGGGTGTAACCAAAACTGATAAGGCGCTTTTCAAGTGCTACAAACATCAACTATATGTGTATTATGGTTTTTATTTTTTATATCAATTTACTAATCCTTATGCCACTGCATTTTCTTTTTACAATAAGGACATTCTAATTTTTTGTCAAACCAGTCTAATATACATACACAATGATAACTATGACCACATGGTAATGTAATTTTTCCAGAATCTAGAGATTCCAAACAAATAACACATTGGTTTGTTTTATATTCTATTTCTGTTTTTTTAAACTTTATAGGATAAACTTTGCTAGCACCACAACCCATATAATAACATAATAAAAAAATATGTTATTATAATGTACCCACGGTGGTACTCGAAACCACAACCTTTCGATTAGAAGTCGAACGCGCTATCCATTGCGCCACGCGGGCTGATGTAAAATTTTATAAAGTTATTATTAACACAAATTGGGATATTCGTATTGAAACTTATGTATAAGTTCCATAAAATGTTGGTTAATTGAATATTTATTATTATATGGAACATATTTAACATAATCTCCTTGATCTAACCACATCCTCATTCCAATCTTAAATGTTCCGTCTGGATTTTTATAGCCAAAACCTGAAAATGCAAGTTTGTCAGTAATAGTTCCTTGAATCTTTACTCCTATTCTTTTACTACCATATCCCCATTTCTTGCTATTGCGGATACCATCAAAACAAAGGGTTCTAAGTTGTGTTTCATTCATCATGTAGATATTACTTGTAGGAAATAAACTGAGATAATGATATATTTGTTGCATTAATAATATAATATTAGACTAAATTATTTCATTCAATTTTCTGATGTTTCGGTCCGCTGAGGGAATCGAACCCTCGACCACTCGCACCCAAAGCGAGTATCATACCACTAGACCAAGCGGACACCAGTTGCTGTTTTCATTTTGTCATAAGAATTGGAATTGAACCAATGTAGAAGGATCTTGAGTCCTATGCTTAACCATTAAGCTATCTTAAGAATTTGCTGTAAGAAAACAATATTAACATATTATATATGGTTGTCAAAACACTCTTAAAAAGATCTAATGGATTCTTTAAAGAATATGTAGATTTCTTCACTAATTTTAATGTTTTAGGTCTTGCCATTGGTTTAATGATAGGTTCTAATTTAAAAGAAGTTGCTGGAGATTTTATCGATGGAATAATAATGCCCTTTATTAAACCTTTATTATCAACTGTAACTGGAGGTAGGGAATTAAAATTACATGTTCCTGGAACATCAGTTACATTAGATTTAGAAAAGGTTACAAGTTCATCTATCAAGTTTGCAGCTTTATCTATGATTATATTTTTTATGATACAAGTTGGAATTAGAGTTAAAAAACCTGTTCAATGGGTTTCTGTAAGAAACTGGAGTGAAATGAAAGGAAAGAAAACAAAGGGTAAAAACTTTTCTATATAAAGATTGCACCTTCCGGTAATCGAAACCGGGGCACTTCCTTGGAAGGGAAGTATGTTACCACTACACCAAAGGTGCTTTGGAGAACGGGGGCATCGATCCCCCTGCCTCTCGCATGCAAAGCGAGCGCTCTACCATTTGAGCTAGTTCCCCCAAGCGCTGTGAGCAGGATTTGAACCTACGCGGGCAGAGCCCATTTGATTTCAAGTCAAACTCCTTAACCACTCGGACATCACAGCCAAGCCCCCAGGGAGATTTGAACTCCCGACCTTGTGATTACAAGTCACACGCTCTACCCCTGAGCTATAAGGGCACGACTAATATTCTAAAGTATAATAAAAAAAATATACAAACGCAAGAAAAATTTTATAAATAGCATAGGTGGGATTCGAACCCACGCGGGGCATTACGCCCACCGGATCTTAAGTCCGGCCCCTTCGACCAGACTCGGTGCACTATGCTATATACTAGGAACAAGGCAGTTTGACCTTAGGTACCACACCCACGATTTCTCGTGCTGCAACTGGAATCGAACCAGCATCCAGGGCATAAATAGGCTAATATAATTTGCTGTAAGTTCCTACATTATTCTCGCGCTGGGGCTCGAACCCAAGACCTTCGGCTCATAAGACCGATGCTCTACCAACTGAGCTACACGAGATTAATGCTATGTCTATATTATTAATAAACTAAAATCAATTTTCAGATATTTCGCTTATGCTGGGCACCCCTACGCACCCATTACACTTTATATAAATGATCTTTCTTTAATATCATTTATATATTCTATTTTAAGTTTTACACTTTAAACAAATAAATAACGACTTATCTTCGATTACAGAAAATGTATAATATCCTTCTACTGAAGATTTGTTACATAAATTACAATTACCTATTTTAGAAATTGTTATTTGTTTTAAAGAATAATCATCAAGTTCTATCATTGGTTCATATTTTTTTTTGAAACATCTATTACCCATATATCAATAAAATATTTTATAAATTCACTAATTATCCATGTAATAACTTACAATCCAAATTATAAAAAAAGGTGCTGCTTTTAGATCTAAATACGCTAATACTGCAACAACCATTCCTAATATACCTTCTCTTGTTGCTCTTTTTCTACGAAGAGTTTCTTCATCCTTACTTTCTTGTCTCATTTGATATATTGAAAATAATACTATTGCTAAGAAAGTAAACATAAATAATTTATTTTTTAGTAATTTTATCATAAGATACTTTCGTTCTTCAGTACTAAATACTATTATTCCTGTTACAACAATAAATATTATTATTGGGGTAATAATTTCACGTTGTGTCACTTCTTTTTCTACTTGTTCTTTTTTTAATTCTCCCTTAAAGTTGGACATATATAAATATCTAGAGAAAATTTTACAACATTTATATATATATATGTGGATCGTTGAAGATATTTGGAGAGAAATAAAAACATATCTTATTCATAATATACAAATTCATGGAAAACATCTAAAAAACGATAAATATATAAAAAAATATAATAAAGTTGTCAAGGAGATTCCAGGAAAATATATGCCCGCGTGTGGTCCTAGAATTATTTTTCAATCTTGTACAAACCAACATAGATGTGCTAAATTTTTATATAGAGTAGCAGCGCCTTGTACTTTATCAAAACAAAGATATTCATTAAAATATAAATTAATTATAGAATATTTATCAATTGGTGATCATACAAAAGATGAAATAAGAGATGAATATTATAATAATATTGATCTACTAACTTTTAGTAACGATTTTTTGCCACTTCCTCAAAACACATAGTTATTGCAAATATCATTGCCAATATAAACATAAATATTAAAGTTGGTGCATCACTTTCTTGACGCAATAATTCTAGTTCTTCAGGACTCATTGGATCTAGAAATTCGTTCATTTATTAGTATTATTAATTAACTTTTTATATTCAATTTTTAGATTATTTAAACATTGATTACAATATAATATATATGGTAAACGAATCTTTACACAGACAAATACAAAGAAGAGAAGTTAATGGTGGTCGTATAAATCATAATTCAAATCCAGTTGAATGTTGTGTATTATGTAAACAAGAAACCCAATTTAAATTTAATACTCATATTGAAACAAGAGGAACCTATGTAGAAGGATGTGGACAATTATGCAATTCTTGTTATATTGCTTGCTACAATACCTCTACAGCAGATACTTTTCAAAATTATTTATTTGAATAAAATCTTTACTATTTGTATATGGGAAATTTATGTAATAGATTATATTATACTATACCACTAACACAAAAATGTCCTTATTGTCCAAAAAGTCCATATATAAGTGAAACAGAAACAGCATTCAAAATATCGACCCAAGGATGTAGGGTATGTAGAATAAAAATGAAATATTATTTTAAACCAATAGATGATAAATCTACAAACACACTTATAAAAAAACCTTCATATGATAGAACTTATGATACAGATCCTTTTAATAATGTTAAAAATACAAAAGTGAGAGGAAGATATTATTAAATCTCTTTACATTTATATGGAGGAAAATAAAATCCATTATCTTTATTATTTATTGAACTTTTTGTTTATTGTCTTATATATTATGTCATATTTTGGTGTTATAAATCATTCACCAATTGATTTAGATGTATTAAATAACATATATATAATATTTATAGCAGCAGCACTTATATATTTCTTTAATCCTTGGTATAAAAAACAATTAGGTGATTTTCATAAAAAAATAGCATTCAGTGCAGGATTATTATTGTTTTTTACTTCATCTTTATCAGTAATAATCAAAAAAACTCCTATTATTAGAAAAGTTCCTTATTTAAATAAATTTTTGACAACAGTAGGGATATTCAAATAAATCTCTCCAGAGCATATAACAAATAGATTTAAAACTAATAACATTACATTTATTAAATGTCATGTTTTAAAATTATAGGAGATAACTTGAATTTTTGTTGTGCGCAAGTAAAAGAAAAATTTCACGATGATTTATTAATAGGGACAGAACATTCTAAAAAAATTATACCAACTTGTGTTACACCAATTAATACTATAGAAGAAATGTCACAAGATGATAAAGTTCAAATAGTATTGAATGATCCCAAATTTGGTATGTTTGCACTTTTTAAATGGCATGTAAAAAAGGGACACAAGAATGAAGTATTAAAAAAGAAAAATGCTTTTTATTGTGCACATACTTTTTCGTTACTTGCGTTTTTACCAATCATTGTATTTTTTACCCAATGGTTTATTTATATTGGTTTAATAG
>Ga0315330_10002963_pt1 | contig 11659 bp, 7 predicted proteins | sample M140m34915metaG_FD_203453 | JGI IMG/M metagenome (GOLD analysis project Ga0315330, IMG submission 203453) | Ammonia-oxidizing marine archaeal communities from Monterey Bay, California, United States - M1 40m 34915 | ecosystem: Environmental > Aquatic > Marine > Intertidal zone | place: USA... | reverse complement strand
GCGCGCGTGTCGAGCTCCGGGACGACGTTTCCGTGGGAGTGTGAGGTTTTAGCTCTGTTACGGGCGAGGGTGAGAGTACGAGCGCGTGTTTTATCTGGTCGGCGCGTCGAGCTCTGAACCTCCGGCGCGCGAACAGATAACCAAATCACAACATCGGTGGCGGCGGTTTCAGTTCCCGATGATCACCAGCACAGTCATCACGTCTCAGCGCAAAAAGCACAACCGACCGGTGTCTACTTGCCAGAGCCGCGGTGGTCGACGCACGGGGCCGCGTCCGGGAGGACGGTCATGGCGGCCACCGGAACATGGGCGATGTCCTCGCCGAGTGCCAGGATAGGCGTCCCGAGGGTGAGGGCGAGACATCCACGGAGATCGGTCTCCCGAAAGATGGGACGCATGAACGACATTGCCATCGACGAGATGAGCTCACACCCCGAGGAGGACCCTGCCGACTTTGGGGTGGAGCGAGGGGTTCCCTTCACGCGCAAGGACGCGTTCTACAGGGTGGAGAGCGCGCAGGCGAGGGACCTGGCGATACTGCTGGCGGCAGTCATGAGCGACGAAGCGGTCGCCGCGTCGTCGTCCACCTTCAGGGACGCCGAGCGCATCAGCGGAGGAATCTCCGTGCTCGACGCCATGAGCGGTTGCGGAGTGAGAGCACAGAGGTACCTGCTGCAGGGGGAGGTATCCAGCGTCCACGCCAACGACGCCAATCCCAACGTGATGGCATCCCTCGACGACAACCTGTCGGGCGCGCACATGAGGGGAGCCACCGGGACGTCGTCGGTGACCAACCTCGACGCGCACCGGCTCCTCGGACGGTGTTACCTCGACGATACGCGGTACGACGTCGTGGACGTGGACTCGTTCGGTGCCGAGAACCTGGTGTCGGCGACGATGCGGTGCGTCAAACGCGGCGGCTACGCGTACCTGACGTCGACGGACGCCCTCGCGCTGTGCGGCAAGAGCCCCGGGACGCTATCGGCCAACTACGGCGGCGCGTACGTGTCACCGAACACGCAAGGAGTGAACGAACACGGCCTCCGGGTGTTCGTGGGTGACGCGGTTCGGATCGGCGCGGCTATGGGCCTGAAGGTGACGCCCGTGTTCTCGTTGTTCCACCCGCACGGTCCCGTGTTTCGGACGATGTGTCGCGTGGATGCGCTAAGGGGAGACTGGGATTATAAGAGCGTCGGGCACGTCGGTCGGTGTCGGACGTGCGGGGACGCGAGGGTGATCGACCCACGTGAGCTCGGGGGTGCGTTCTGTCACCGGTGCGACGCTGTGAACGCGAGGGGTGACGGGACGAGCGGGACGGAGACACGACGGAGCTGTTTGGAGGTGAGCGGACCGATGTGGTTAGGGAGCCTTCACGAATCTAAGACTGTCGAGAAACTTCGGTCGAAGGCGACGGAGAAGCGTTGGATCGGGGAGGGCGCCTCCGTGGAAGATACCGTCAAGGTGAAGGGCCAGATGACTCTCGAAGCGTTGTTGAATTCTTTCGCGGCCGAGGCGGACCCGAGGCTTCCCCCGTATCATCACAGGACGGACGAACTCGGTCGGGGCGGGCGGGGTCTGAGGAGGGGCATTCCGGGAATGAAGGCGTGGGTCGACGAGTTGAAGAGCCGAGGTTTCGCCGCGTGCAAAACGCACGTGGACAGCAGGGGGCTCAAAACGAACGCCCCGATGGAACAGGTCATCGACGCCGCCAACGCGGTGACGCGTGCGAGGGACATGACGTCAGCTAGCTAGTTAGTACCTTCAAAGGTAACACTTAGATCATCGAGCGATTGTGTATCGATTGCGTATCATTGAGAACGTATCATCGAGCTTAAACCTTGACCGCTCCCATCTTCTTGGTCAGTGCCCACTGCTCCAAAACCTCCTTCACCTTGACGAGGTCGTCCAGAGCCACGTCGAGCTGCTTTTCCTCGTCCGGCACGTCCTCTCCCAGCCTGAGGTCCTTGATCCTCACCTTGCCAGCCTCCCACTCCTGGGGAGCGACGAATACCATGTACCTCGCTCCGACCCTGTTGGCGTAGTCGAAGGTCTGCGTCACCTTCTTCTTGGGCTCCAGGAGCAGGTCCACCTGTGCGCCGCCCTCCCTGAGCGCCGCGGCGGTCTTCATCGCGCTGCCCTGCATGCCCTCGTTAAACGCCGCCACGACGAAGTCAACCTCCTTGGGAAGGACGGGCGTGATACCCTTGTCCTTCAAGAGCTCGACCACGACGCAATCGCCGAACCCGAACCCGCACGCGGGCACTTCCTGCACGGCGCCGTACAGGGACAGGAGCCGGTCGTACCTGCCGCCGCCGCAGATGGCCCGTAACTCCCCTAAACGATCGAACCCTTCAAAGACGACGCCGGTGTAGTACGCCAGCCCGCGGACCACTGACGCGTCAAACACGAGCCAGTCACCAAAGCCGTACGCATCGGCGAGCTCGAAGAGCCTCTTGAGCTCATCCACGCCGCTGCGGTCCACGCCCTCGCCGCAGAGCGCCGCGAGGTCGTCGACGGACTTGCAGAGGAGGCAGTCCACCAGTTTCTTGGCGGTGTCCGCGTCGAGGCCTTGCGTGTCGCGGAGCTCCTTCTGGGTCTCCTCCGGTCCGATCTTGTCGAACTTGTCCATGACGACGCACACGGGCGCGAACTGCTCGTCGGTGACGCCCATGGATTTGAGCACCGCGCCCATGACCTTGCGGGAGTTGATCTTCAGGCCGATATCCTTGGAGGTGATGCCGATGTTTTTGAAAAAGAGGACGATGGCGGCGAGGAGCTCCACCTCGGCGTTGATCCCCTTGCACCCGATGATGTCCATGTTCCATTGGTAGTGCTCCCGTTTGCGTCCGCGCTGTGTGGTCTCGAACCTCCAGCACTGGGGCACGGAGTACCACTTGAGCGGGAGCATGAGCGACTGCGCTTTGCCCAGTACCATCCTGGCGAGCGTCGGGGTCATCTCGGGGCGGAGTGTCACCTCGACTCCTTCTTTGTCGGTGAAGGAGTACATCTGCTGGGTGATCTCCTCGCCAGCCTTGCGCTTGTACAGCTCCTGGCGCTCGAGCACCGGCGCGTCGTACTCCTCGAAGCCGCAGAGGGTGCCGACGTTACGGAAGTGATCGTAGAGCCAGCGCTGGAGCCTCATCTCGTCGGGGTAGAAATCGCGTGTGCCGGACGCGGGCTCGAGCTCGACGGGGGGGTTGGGCACGACGCCGACGGTGACGGTGTTGCTACTCTGGCCCCTGACCTGGCGCGCCTCGAGCTTGGCGGCTTTCTTGGCCGCCTCGGCAGCCTTCTTGGCCTTCTTCTCAGCCTCTCGCTTGAGCTGCTTCTCCGTCTTTTCGACGGGAGCGCCGTCGGCGGGCGCGGGGGTCTCGGCTCCCGCGGCGGGCGCCGCGGCGGGAGCGGGATCGACGGGGGCTGCCTCGGAGGACATATTGCCCATGCAACAGTACTGGAGTGCGGCCGATCGGCGATGTATTGTGCGTATCGCTTCCGATCGTGTCCCGGAAAACAGGTTCGATTCGGCGGCTGGGAGATGAGATTTCGCTGGGCAGCTCGGCACCTCGATCATGTCAGTCGATAATTTACAAGAACGGCCGTTTCTACTCGCCCCCCCCCTTGGTCTTTCGCAGCGTCTCCTCCGTCGTGCTGAGCAGCTTCGAGTAGTAATCGACGAACGCGCCGGCGTCGATACCACCCGGGGTCTTGACGGAGGACTGGGACGCACCGACGACACCCTTGAACCCCGAACTTCGTAGGGGACTCGACTCGCCCCACTCCGCCGACGAGTTCACGGTGGCGTCCCAGTCACTCGCATCGTCGGCAAACACGCCAGCCGCCACGCCCGCGACCGTGGGGGGCGCGAAGTAGCTCTGGTCCGAGTCACGCACATGAGGACCCCGGCCCGGCGACGCGAGCGGTGACGCGACGGCGATGGATCCAGCCTTTCTAGCCCGCGACGGTGACTGGTACGCCCACGGGGAGTCACGAACGTCCGGCCAGACGGGCGCGGCTGTGAGGATAGGGGATTTGGATGACGCGTCGGGTTTGTCGACCCGTGTGTCCTCAACCGGTTCCGTGTCCTCGACGGCATCACGTGGTTGGTACTCATCCTCCTCAAGTGGTGACTCCTCCGACTCGTGTCTCCCTTTGAGCGCCTCTTCCAGGATGCGAACCCGGCCCTCCAGGAGAAACGCTCGGGCGCCTTGCTCCGCGAGGGCGGCGTTGGACGCCGCGAGTCGCCGCGCGATCTCATCGCACTCATTCCTCGCGTCCGCCGCGGCCTCCTCCGCGGCACACGCGCGTCCTTCGGCGTTGTTGGCCACGTCCACGGCGACGGCGGCTCTGCGCTCGGCGTCGACGGCTCTCGCCTCCGCCTCACCCGCTTTCTTCGCAACCGCGCCTACGTCGTCCCTCAACGCCTCAAACAATGGAGTGTAGTCCACCGATTGAACCACGGGTGCGACGGTCGGGTAGTTCTCGTCGGGGAAACCGCCACTGCGTCGCACGCTCTCCAGACCCGAAGCGGCGGCGGTCACGGGTGCCGGTTCGTTCGCAAAGTCGCGGGAGTCATCGGGATTCACCGCCGCCGACCGGGCCCCTAGCAGGCTCTCCCTCGACTCCCTCACCGTGAACGAGTCCCGTTCGTCGTGCGTCGGGTCGATCGCGATGCTGCTCGCCTGGCTGCGCAGCGCGGCGGACCGGGCGAACCACGGCGGCGCGTCGCCTGAAGCCGCCAGGTCGGTGAGCGGCGGTCGAACGCGGTTGGGGCTCGGGCTCGGTCGAAACTCAAAGTTGCCCCCTTCGTCGTCGTCGTCGTCCGAGTTCTCCGCGGTCATTGGCTCGGTGGATACGCGCAGGTTGGCGACACCTGTTGAGGCCCCTTCCCGGGTCGCCGCGTTCGTGGGACCCGCGTTCGATCCTCCGTCGCGTCGGATCTGGATGGGCCTTCCCGGCGTCCTCCTCTTGACATTACCCGACTTGGTCTCATGCCCCTCTGTGTCCTTGTGCTTGGTGTCCTTGTGTGTATCCTGCGAGGCCCTCTCGCGCGCGACGCGGGGCCCGCCCTCCTTCGCGACGACCGCCTTGACGTCAGCGGCGCGCGCGGCCCTGGCGTGCTCGTTGTGACGTCGCTTGCACAGCTCGATGGCGTCGGCGAGCAGTAAGAGTTTGCGCTCGGCGAACCCGGGGGAGAGGAACTGGACTGGGGTGAGCGTGGGGTTGTAATGGAAGGACTCCCGTAGGGCCTTCCACGCGTTCTCCACGAACCGCGAGTCGCTCTTGGCCTGCAGGTCGTGCCCCTCGTCGGACAGTGACCGGGTGACGTGCCGGCTGAAGCCCAGCATGGCGTAGTGCAGCGCGGGAAGGAGCGACATCGGGGAGCCCTCCTTGGCGCCGTCCTCGTCAAAGTCGACGGGGAACCGGATGCGGCGGAGCTCGCGGTCGATTCGCGCGAGGTTACCGTCGAGGTCGCCCGTGCGCCCGGACCGCAGAGGCGTCTGAATCATCGTCGCCGGCGCCATGACGTCGGTCGCGGCGCTCTCCTCGGTTCTGACTGACAGCGCGATTTCAAACCGCGGTCGTTGCTTTTTCCAGGAAATCGTGCTGCTGACACGCGCCACGCGCTACACGATTGGATGGATAAAGTTGACTCCAACCCTAACCCTCCCCCGAGAACGAACGCTCGACACAACGTCCGCAAGGGATCCGACGTCGTGGCACAGACATGGAGATCCTTCCCCCGTCCTACACCGGCGACCCCAACGCGGCGCGCTGCTCCGAGAGCGCGTTCAAGTACGGGTTCTTCTGCTTCAACGCCGCCATCGCCTACGATCGAATCGGCCTGAAGCACGTCATGAGCGTTGGCCACGCCTTCTCCGGCGACTACCTCGTGGCGCTCTCCGAGGAGGTGCGCGCGCGCAGGGACGTGGCGCGCGGCGTGGAGCCCAAGAGCAAGAGGGAGAGGCTGGGGGAGTACGCCTACCAGAGGTGGGCGCGCTGGAGGAAGAAGAGGATGGTGAACAAGCTCTGATGACCGCGGCGGCGATTTATTCGGGCGCAACGGGCGGAAGCGTCCGCCCCGACCCGCGCTTCGGCACAAAAGTGAACAGACGTTATTAGCGACACCGAGGATGTAATGATGTACACATACATCGTATCTAGTAAGACAGACCCCTGGACGAGAGCCTGTACCCGCTCGCGTCCAGAGTCCGCCTGGCCTCCGCGCCACCGCCCTCGGACCTCACCCTACTCGCCGCAGTCGCGAACCGAGACGCCACCTCCGCGTCCGTCACCGCATCCGTCGGTGACCCGAACGCCTTCCGCCTGTCATCCACGATCTTGTTACCAGCCTTGTTCGTCCGTGCCGTCAACACGCTGGCCATGATGGGCTTGAGAAAGTCCGGGTACAGCGCGGTGGCGTCGTCCCGCGTCTCCGGCGGCAACACCGCCAACTTGTTATACGTGGGGTAACCCTGTACCGACCTCATGACGGGCTTTGGCATGGCGAGCGCCTCGGCCGCGCTGGCGTCGCCCCCCGGGTCGGCCCTGAAGCTGCTGTGGATCTCCGGGTCGTCACGTTTGGCGCGGATCGTGGCGAACGAGGACACCGTGCACTTCCGCGTTACGTGTTCCCGGAAGCCGACGGTGGCGCCGCCCCGTTTGACCAGCTCGCGGTGTTCGCCCACGACGTTGAGGTAGATGGGCACGCGGACGACGTGGCGACCCAGCCTCTCGCCGATGGCGGCGTCGTGCGCGTCGTGGTCGTCATCCTCTGACTCATCCAGCCGAGGGTGCGACTCGCCCTCGCGGAAGTCGTCGTCCTCGTCCCAATCCCCGACTGTTTTCGTCGTCCGCCGCATCGCCGCCTTGTGCGCCATGAGGTACACCCTGGTGGCCAAGGGCTTGGCGGTGATCACCACGCACCCGAGCCACTCCCCCGCGGTGTCCGACCCGGCCACCACCTCGACGCACTTGCTCATACCGGGCGCCAAGACACCCTCGATGAACCTAACCTCCGCGGCGGGACACCCGGTACACTCCACGTGTACCCCCACGCTGCCCTGCAAGTTCCTGTTCTTGACCGTGATCCGAAACCGTCGCGTCACACCCGGCACCAACGTCCCGGCGTCGATCGCCGCGGTCCGGAAGTGCGTCCACCGCGGCGCATCCACCGGCTGCGAGTCCCGTCGGGCCGCTCGCTCCACCATGTCATCCGGCACCGGCGCCCCAGAGCTCACGCGCGATATCGCGGCGTGGTGCGGCCTCGCGCTCGACACCGCGTCCACGTGGGCGTACTTGTCATACATCGGGTACGCGTCCAGGTCGCGCGGGTTGTATATCTGCCGACGGGCGTACACGGCCAAGCGCCGCTTCAGCGCCGTGACGTCGCTTTTGTCGCAGTCCAATTTTTTCAACATCGCGTCGACGGCTCTCGCGTCGTCCAGACTCGCCCCTCGTCCAGCCACGTCCTCGACCGGTTTCCCTTTACCCGCATTATCCGTCGGTTTCTCGTGCGCCCCGCGCGGTCGGTGCCACGCCAGGATCGCCATTTGGCATATAAACGAGACAAACTCGTTAAAGTCCAACTGGTTTTCCCGGTTATCTGCAGCCTCGTCGCCGTACGCGGGCCTGTCCGCGTTTGCAAAGGCCATCGCCACGTCCCGTCTGCGTAGAAGCGTCGGGACGATGTCAAAGTCGTTCGCCAGCGTGAACGCCTCCGCGCGGGACATGAGGGACGGTTTATCGTTGGTATCGTCCAAGTCGTGCACGTCGTCCCTCGCCGCGTAATCGTCGAATAGGCATCGAAGTGGTCCCTTCTTCGGCGGCGCGCTCTTGTCGCTCCAGACCGCCTTGCCGCGCCTGCCCCGCTGGTCGCCCTGCTGGACCCTCGCGTCGAACTGCGCGTCGACCTCGATGGACTTCGCAGGCGGCCGTGGGGGTTCCGTGCCCGGTCCCCGGGGAGGCACGTACGGCCGAAAGTCGCGATCTGCGAACCCGTCCCGCTCAGCCTCGTCGCACATCGCCTCGAAGCGCGCGTACAGGTCCGAGCAGGCGGTATCCGGGTGCATGTGGCTATGCGTGGGACCCAGGATCGACGGTCGGACGGTCGCGCGCGCGTTGGTGGACCGCGCGTGCGCGAAGTCGACCAGCTGTGATGGGAACGGGGGGAAAGGAGACGCGACGGTTAGCGGCACGAATGATTGACGATTCCGAGGAGGCGGGTCGGGTGGGCCGGAGCCGTGGGCGCGTTCGATGTCTCACCTGCGACACGAGCGGGTTCACCATCCGCATCGTACCCGTGCCGGGATCCGTCGTCATTGTCCCGATCGGTCCCGACCACCGACCGCCGCGCGCTGACCTAGCGCGCCGTGCTATGCCAAATTTGGGAGAGACTCGAGAGGGTGATGCGCGATTGTGGCCGCTGCGAGCGTTATTTTTCAATCCGGTGTTCATCACCTGGAGTCTTACACGTCTATCACCGACCCGACAACAACACTCACGCCTCCGCCCTGGCCGTCTTCCAGTCGATCGCCGCCTCCCTGATGTTGTTGATGATGAAGAACGCGCCGCACAGACGCGCGGTCCTCGCCAGACCGCCGCCGTACAGCGCCTTGATCCCCCCTTCCCTGTACACCATCCCGAGCGCCGTCCGCGCGTTTGGGTACTTGACCCCGGCGATGTCCGACTGCGCACATGTCTTACTGGTGTCCACCGGGTGCGTCAACACCGCCGCGACGGTACCTCCGATGGACGAGCCCACGATGGAGGCGGCGAGCTCGTTGGACTTGAAGTACTCCACGTTGGACGTGAGGTAATCCTTGGCGATGGGCGCGAGGCCGAGGTAACCGGCGGTGTAGATAGCCTCACGCCCGACGCACGACCAGAACCCCCGCATCATCCCCGCGGCGCCGTGTTCCTTGACGATCGCGCTGATCGTGGCGCCGGGTGAGTCCAGGCCGAGCTTCTGCTGCTGGATCACCACGAGGTCCACCGGCGAGTACAGCACGGATGACGCCGCGCCCGCCGCCATGGCGACGCCGACGCGTTCGGGGTCGGTCGGACCTCGGTCGCCGCCGGTGACCGCGCGCTCGATCGCGCCGTTCACCGCGACCTGCACCGCGGTGATCGGGCCGAGCGGGGCGGCGGCCGCGGTGACGCCGCGGAACCATCCTGCGAGGAGAGACGGGGCGCGAGGTCAGGTCTGGGGCGAAGGAAGCGCGTTGGGGACGGGTGGACGGGGTGAGGGATGGGGAGATGCGCACCGCCGATGGACGTCGGGAAGGGCTTCTTGCTCTGCTGGCAAATCTTCAGCGTGATGAGGGGCACTGCGATTGGGGACGTGCGGGGTGCGTTGGGTGGTCAGATGTAGTCGTTTGCGCGGCCGAGGTTGTAGTCGGGGGTATGTATCGGGATCGCGGTCCAGGGCACTCACTCTGCACGGTGCACTCGAGGGTGCCTCCGAAGGCTCCCACCATCAGATTCTCGGTATCGCTCAGGGGTAACCGCCTCTTCCCCTCCACCACGGAGGCGGCGAACGGGGTGAGCGGGGGGAAGTCGCGAGTGTTTGGCATCATCTTCTTCGGATCCGACCGCGTTTACGTGACTGGAGCGAAAGGGCGACGTCCGCGGTCGCCGGTGGACCTGGAAAGGTGCCGGTCGCGGAGGTGTGGTCGCGTGGGTCGACGCGCGCGGTTAGTTTCGCGTGCGGTCGGTGCGTGGAGTCGTGCGGGACCCTGTGCGACCGTGCCGACGTGAGATAACAAAACGCGGGAGAAGACAGATAAGCCACTTGGCAAGGCACGCTTCGGCACCCTATATCTTCGGTTCTATTATTTTCGTATGGTATGGGCAATTAGAGTGACACCGTGTTTTGTTTACAGGGTTCCTCTATGTGTATTTGGGGCAGATTTCACCCCTTCATGAAACAAAGAATCCTCCTCCTCAGCCTCGCAACTCACTGCTTGTTCATGGACTCCGCCTTGGGCGCCTCGTGTTTTTTCTGCACGAACGCACCCGCGCCGTCGAGCACACCGGCGCCGCCGAAACTGTCGAGCCTGTGGTCCACGTTCGGCCCGTCCTCCGCGACGACCTCCTCCACGTCCTCGGCGGTGTCCAGGTGCCTTAGACTGGACGCCGGGAACCATTTCACGATGAAGTGCTGCCTCAGCGGCACGAGCGCCATGATCAGCAGCGGGAACGCGATGCCGTACACGCCCGCCCACGTCACTCCGTACACGGCGCCCAGAGCGGAGATCTGGATCAGGGTGAACTTCTGCGTGTCCCTCATGGGCACCAGGTCGACGTACGAAGGCTGGGACTCGCCCGCCCTCAGCGACTGGATGTCCATGATGAAGAGGGTGATGCGGTGGATGAACTGGTTCCCGGGGAATGACTCGATGGCCATGAACACGAAGTACCCCCACAGCACCGCGCGGGGCATGAGCTTGATGACGGGCGAGATGAACAGGCAGACGCCGACGAGGACGCTCTGAATGAGGTTGGACATGCGCTGCTCGAGCACGACGTCCGATCCTCCGGGCTTGGTGCGGTCCTGCCCGACACCCATGAGCGAGCGGGTGTGCATGGGCGCCTGGGGCAGCACGCCGTTCGTCGGGGGCAAACCGAGGAGACCGAGCAGCAAGGTGTTGAGCCCTTGGAGCAAAAAGTCGTAGTGGTACGCGGGGGGTTTCTCCAGGTTGAAGTCGTCAACCTGCGCGAGCTGCGCGGAGACGTTGTGGTCGAAGAAGAAGAGCACGGTGATGATCAGCGCGGGGATGAGCGCGACGGCGACCTGGCCGGCGGGCACGTCCCCGAGGTACTTGGTGGTCTTCCACGTGTCCGTCACCTCGGGGTCGTAGATTTGTTTACACGCCACGCGGGTGGGCAGGTCCCAGGCGGCGCCGTCGGGAGCCTTGACCGCGTAGGAGACGGCGGTGACGATGATGACCGCGAAGAAGGCGCCGTAGTCCGCGACGAGCGCCCTGAGCCACGGCCGTCCCACGTGCCACTTCCTGGCGCCCATCAGGAAGATGGCCAGGAGGACCAGCCCGGTGGCGAGGAAGAGCGACCAGACGCCGTTCACCGTCCTGTACGCCACCGGGGCGTCGTGCGGCTCGTCGAATTCATCCTTCAAACCTTTGACCGCGGCCTGGAAGAACAGGAGCGCGATGAGGGTCCCGAACGTCTCGCCGGAGAAGCGCGTGAAGGCGTTGATGTACTCGGACGCGTTGGCGAATGCCAGGACGAAGTGCATGAGCGCGGTGAAGATGAGGACCCAGGTGCAGAAGGGCCTGAAGAGCTCGGGTCCGAGGTCGCTCTGACCGTCGGCGTACTTGAACATGTAGTAGTACACCAGCACGATGGGTTCGGCGACGCCCACGATGAGAAGGGGCTGGCCGCCGAAGACTGACTGGAGGACGCCCGCGATCGCGGTGGCGCAGAGGATGTGCGGGATGGAGAAGAGCTCCTTGGTCTCGTCCCTGAACTGCTCGCCGAAGGTGAGCGCGGGGAGCACGGACGCGAAGAAGATGTAGGTGGCGGGGGCGAAGATCTTCAGCCCGACCTTCGTGCCGCGGCTCCAGTCATCGCCGTAGATGGACCAGCGGCGGCGGAAGTCCTTGGCGATGCCAGCGCCGAACCCGACGCAGCACTGGATCTC
>Ga0315330_10002961_pt1 | contig 11661 bp, 10 predicted proteins | sample M140m34915metaG_FD_203453 | JGI IMG/M metagenome (GOLD analysis project Ga0315330, IMG submission 203453) | Ammonia-oxidizing marine archaeal communities from Monterey Bay, California, United States - M1 40m 34915 | ecosystem: Environmental > Aquatic > Marine > Intertidal zone | place: USA... | reverse complement strand
TTGCCTTCGGCGATCTCGAGGAGCGGCAGCCCCGTCTCCGTTTGGGAGGGGTCCACCGATTCGTTTTCGGAGGGGGACGCGCTCCGTTCTTGCACGAGCGCGGAGGGGGGCGCCACCACATCCATCAAAACCTCTTCTAATAAGCAATGGTACACCTTCAGGTTATTTTGATACGAGCTGCCCTACGCCTAAAAGTCCGCTTCCAACGAAAACTCGTTCTGATTCATAATGTCGTCGGAGCTGTTGTTCTTGGCGACGCTCGACATCACGCCGGCCTTCTGGTACTCGCTGACGCGCCGCTCGAAGAAGTTGGTCTTGCCCTGGAGCGAGATCAGCTCCATCCAGTCGAAGGGGTTGGTCGCGTTGTAGAGCTTGGGCGCGTCGAGCGCCACGAGGAGCCGGTCGGCGCAGAACTCGATGTACTGCGACATGAGGTCCTGGTTCATGCCGATGAGCCCCACGGGCAACGCCTCGCACACAAACTCCTTCTCGTGCACCACGGCCTCGCCGATGATGCCGTGCAGCTCCGCGTCGGTCAGCTTCTTCTCGAGCATGCTGTACAGCAGGCAGGCAAAGTCGCAGTGCATGCCCTCGTCGCGCGATATGAGCTCGTTGGAGAACGTAAGCCCGGGCATCAGCCCGCGCTTCTTGAGCCAGAAGATGGCGCAGAAGGAGCCCGAGAAGAAGATGCCCTCCACGACCGCGAACGCGACGAGGCGCTCGGCAAAGCGCGACGACCCCTCGATCCAGCGGAGTGCCCAGTCGGCCTTCTTGCGGACGCAGGGCACCGTCTCCAGCGCGTTGAAGAGGTGCGCCTTGGTGTCCTTGTCCTTGACGTACGTGTCGATCAGCAGCGAGTACGTCTCGCTGTGGATGTTCTCGATGGCGATCTGGAAGCCGTAGAAGAAGCGCGCCTCGGGCACCTGCACCTCGGCGCAAAACCGCTCGACGAGGTTCTCGTTGACGATCCCGTCCGACGCGGCAAAGAAGGCCAAGATGTGCGTGACGAAGAACTTCTCGTCCGCGGTGAGCTTCTCGTAGTCGTTCATGTCGTGCGCGAGGTCAATCTCCTCCGCCGTCCAGAAGCTGGCCTCGGCCTTCTTGTACATCTCCCACAGCCGCGGGTACTGGATGGGGAAGATCACGAAGCGGTTCGGATTTTCCTTGAGCAGGGGCTCGTTGGCGTCGTCGGGGTGGCGGTTGGTGGACATGGACATGGACATGGGTATGAGCGGGTGCCAACAGAGCGCGAATGAAAACTTGTTGCCTTAGCGCAAGTCGTTACAACATGTGTTACAAGTTGCAGACTACCACATGCACGCGTATAACCCCCCTGCAACCGCCCCCCTGCGTCGTTACATCTGGTCAAACGTGCGCTTGAGCGCGTTGGAGATCCTGAGGTAGGCGTTTTCGGGCATGTGCTCCTTGGCATCGAACAGCTCGGCCTCCACCTCGCGCAACGCGTCGCGTCCACTGTTCGTGCTCGCGTTGCTGTCGGAGCGCAGAAACGGCGTGACGCGCACCATCGACTGCAAATGGCTTAGGAAGCGGACTCGCTGTTGGTGGTGCGTTATCAGGTTGTGAGCGCACGACCAGACGCGGTCGGCGCCGCGCGCAATGGGCCAGCCGTTCCGCACGGGGCTAAGCCCCTCGTGATCGGGCATCTGGGCCGCCTTGGTCCACAGGTATATGTCGGCGCGTCGCGCGTTGCGCTGGTGGTTTGTACGATTGGCCGGTCCCGACTTCCACTTGCCGTCGATGAACTCCCCCGTCTTGTGGGGGTAGGCCAGTTGCGCAAAGATCTCTTCGACCATGCCGCTGGGGACCCGGTGCAGGATGCGCTCCTCGCACTCGACGTCCTGCACCTTGAAGGTCGTGTACAACTGCAAGCCCTCTACGCCTCGCAGGACCGCAATCTTCCCCCACTGCAGCCTGCGTCTCCACGGCTGGGCTAAGGGGCGTTCCAAGAGCTCGGCGAGGTGCTCCGGAAAGGTGACGCGGTTGACAAATTTGGGCAAGAGCCAAACGTTTTCGATCGGAACGGTGTAAAGCTCGCCTTCAAACGGGACGATGTACTTGACCTTGGGGTTTGAGCGGGCCACGCACACCATGCCATCCTCTTGGATGGGGTCGTCCGCGGGCACGGAGATGGGCTCCAACTCGCGTAGCGTGGCCATCTAGCACGATGGTTCCGAGCGGCACAAAGCGACACAAGTTGCAGATGGTCGTCACGACACCTCGTCACAAAATCGACAAAATTGCCCAAGTGTGTCGGCGTGAAATTGTTCACGAATTGCAAGTCTGCAACTTGTGTCTCGTGTTACAATCGTCGCAAACGCATTGGCCCAACCCGCCGTTCAACCTCGAGCACGACACCATGGAAAAGTTTGGCAAGGGACTCAAGCGCGCTGGCGGCACGAACGGCAACGAGCCCCCCGCGCCCAAGCTGGGCAAGCGCGCCCCCGTGCCCCTCATGAAGCTGGACTTTGACAAGATCGAGTTTGGCACCAAGGTGGAGACGGGCAAGCAGGGCGACAAGTTTGTGCGCTGCACGTACGACGGTGGCGCCCGCCTGGAGATCTCGCTCGCCGAGCTTCCCAACTACTGCCGCGCGCCCTTCCCGGCGGGCCCGCCGAAGACGGCCGACGGCGCGCAGCTCGGCACCGCGTACAGCCTGGCCGTCGAGCTCACGCCCGAGCAGTACGACAAGTGGGTGGCCTTTGAGGCGCTCGTGGTCAAGAAGCTGCAGCCCCTGCGCAACGAGCTCTTCCCCGCCGACGCCAAGAAGAAGAAGGGCGGCCTGTCCGAGGAGAACTTTGCCGACAAGTACAACACGAAGCTTTCGCCGGCCAACGTGGACAAGGGCTACCCGGCCATCCTGCGCATGCACATCGAGACCGACCCTGAGCGCCCGGCCCCCAAGATCCAGCTGATGCACCTGCTCGAAGGCAACAAGTGCACGCGGCCCAAGGTGGGCAGCGTCGACGACCTCGTGGCCAGGGCCGCGGTGGTGCCGGTGATCTCGCTCGTCCGCGGCATCTACGCGGGGCAGACCGGCCTCGGGTGCAAGTTTGCGGGCACGGCCATCGACGTGCTCACCAACCTGCAGATCACCAGCGCGCCCGAGGTGGACTACAGCGGCGTCGAGTTCGTGGACGAGGAGACTCCCGACAGTGGGCAGGTCGCTGCTGGCGTCACCAGCCCCGACGACGACGATAACGGCGAGGAGGCCTACACCCAGGAGCAGATGGACGCCGCCGAGGCGGAGCGCCAGGAACTCTCGCAGCTCCGGGGCTGAAGGGCCGGCGCCGTCGCGCGCTAAAAAAAGTCGAGATTTAGGTGGTGTGTGGGTCATTATAATGAACTTCTGTGTATTATGAGCAAGCCGCTGTCGATTCGCGGAGTCGCGCACCCGCCGCCCCCGCGTCGGGGCGGTCGCGCCAACCGCGCCGACCTGACCAGCGCCGAGATCGATTGCACCAACCTGGCGGGAAAGCCGCTCTTGTGCGAGCACGACCACGGCGATCGCGTGGGCACGGTGCTCGCGAGCTGGAAGGGTAGCGACGGCTCGCTGCGGATCGCGGCCAACGTGGAGGAGCCGCAGGCGATCGAGCAGGTGAAGAGGGGTGAGATGCGCGGCCTCTCGCTCGGCACGGGGATGACGCTCGATACCGACGGCAACGTGGCGTACAGGGGCCAGGAAGAGCTCTCAATCTGCGAGGAGGGCAAGCGACCGGGCACATGGATCGACACAATGAATGGCGTGCCCTGCCGCGCGGTCGAATGCTTTTCAAAATCGAAGGCAGGTGCGCGAAAGTGCTGCCCATGCGCTAAAATCATATGGCTTCCTTGCACCCCAATGTAGTAAACCGGGCACCTGCTTTGCACTCAAGAATGTCCGAGGCTGAGATCGCGTCCACCCATGCCGGCGCAGAGCAACACCGCGACGACCTGGTAGACCGCCTGAAGCGCGAGCTCGCCGAGAAGACCAAGGGCGAGGCCGAGGCCCAGGCGCGCATGGCCGTGTACGAGGGCAAGGAGCGCGCCAGAATCTCGGCGTGGCAGGACGACGCCAAGTTCTTCATGTCCGAGTTTGTCAACGAGGAGATCGACGCGCACCACCCCGGCATCTCCAAGGACGACGTGGCGCCGCTCGGCAACTGGGCCGCGTCGTACCACGAGAAGGCCGACATTGCGTCGCAGGGTGCGCTCGCTGCCGTGTCGTACGTCGCGTCCAAGGGCATCAAGCGCCTGAGGGAGCAGGCGTCGCAGGGCGCGGCCGCGGCCACGACGCTCGCCGAGACCATGAAGCAGAACGAGGAGCTCACGGCGCAGAACGCCAAGCTGCAGAAGGACTACGCCGAGGCGATGACCCTGTGCGACGAGCGCCAGAAGGGCCTCGAGACGCTGCAGGCGGAGCTGATCAAGGGCGGTCTGATGAACGAGAAGTTCAACTTTTCCAAGCTCACCTCGCGCGAGAAGGTGGAGGAGCCGCACGCGGCGGCGAACGCGGTGGCGACTCCCTCGCTTGAGGTCGTCAAGGCTGAGGCCTCCAAGGCCGCGGGCGCGTCGGGCAACCCGATCCAGCAGGAGGACCTGCTCCAGTCGCTCCTCAACCGCAGCAGCGGTGGCCTGCGCATGGGCCCCAGCGGCACCAACCACGCCCACCTCGGCCAGGTCAGCGGCGAGGCCGACATTGGCTCCATCCTCCGTGGCGCCGCCATGTAAACCTTACCACCACCCAAGTCAACGCACACGCCTTGCAGATCCCACAACCGACCGCCAGCGGTTGCGCGGACCCTTCCGTCTCATCCCCGTCAATCGTTCCTCCACCTAGGGTACCTTTTGTTAAAAGAAATATGGTGTGTGACTTGTCAAATTTGAATGGTGGCGCCAACGGCGCCCCACGAAGGCGCATGTGATGCGTGCGCCTCCGCTCGCTAACCTGGTCGGAGGTTGCAGCCCTTCATCAGGTTGCAGGGTGCAACCACACCATGGAGGTCGACGCGCTCTTTGCGCTTGCCGACCAGGCGCGCGAGGAGCAAAGGCTAGAGGAAGGCACGGCCGAGATGGACGACGACGCCGACGCGAAGACGCTCTTTGTGAACGCCGAGCACAAGGTGCGCACCGGGCGGCCCACGTTCAGCTTCGATGTGCACGGAGACGTGCACGTTTGCTTTGGCATGCAGTGCCCACAAGTGCGCCTCAGCCACGAGAACCAGTATATATGTGGCATCTCCGGGCGCGTAGTGGCCATCGAGTGCACGGGAGACGCAGACCCGTGCTGGACGGGCCGGTCGACGGGCAGCGCCAACCCGGACGACTCGGCCGGCACGCCAATCGGCGGTTGGGTGAAGCGGCGCGACATGTGGGCGGCGAGCGTGGCGGCCTACCGCAACGCCCACACTATATCCGACGCCGAGATCGCGCCGGTGGTTGCAACCGCGCCCTCCTCCGCAGCGGCGGTCAAGCGGGGGGCGCTTTGCGTGGACGAGTGCCCGGACGAGAACGCGCCGACCAAGAAGTCGCGCAGCTCGCGCAAGGACAACTGGACGCGCGATGCCATCGAAAAGCTGGCGAGCGACGCCATCTGGGTCATCGACCACCTGTTCATCGCCAACCTCAACAGCGCGCCCGAGGAGCCCACACTTGACCCGCGTCTGCAAAACCTCGAGTACGTCAAGGCGATGGCGGTCCGCAAGTACGTTGCGCGGTGCGCCAAGGGCGAGAGCGCGCTCAATCTCGACGTGCTCAGCAACGTGATCATCCACGCCAACGCATTCGTGCGAGAGCAGCGCATCGAGGCAACGCGCCGTCTCAACACCGCAGCGGAACGGGCCGCCTGCAAGAAGAATCGCACCACCGCGGTCTTCTCCGGCCAGATCCGCAACCAACTGAGCCAGCTCATCGTGAGCTTGTGGCGCGCGTGCTGTCTCACCAAGCACTTTTTGTCGGCCAAGAAGGGCGGCGACTCGTTCCAGCCCTTTGCTTCCGGCATCCTGTACTCGCTCAAGCGCGGACTGTACCTGGACGACGGCACGTGCGTCGTCCCCGTGCTCGAGGAGCTGGCGGGGCACCTGCCGGCGCTGCGCTCGGCCAGCTCGACGGCCGCCGCGAAGCGGCTGCAGAGCAGCAGCCATCGCGGCATTTGCAGCATACAACGCGCGCTCGCATCCATCTCCGAGATGAGTGAGGGGGACGCCATGCCGGCGCGCACGCTCCTGCGGGACGCGTCGCGCCAGGGGGCGTTCTTGCGTGAGTTGGTGAGTCGAAATTCTTAACACAAACGTGCCCGTTTCTACACACACACACGGTCCGTTTAGGGCTACTGCTCTGCGTCGATCACGAGCGCAAACAGCTTCATCTCCGTCTCGGTGTACTGTAAAAAGACCGCCTTACCCGTTGTCCTGAGCCGTAGGACGTCAGCAATCGACACGTACTCCTGAGTGGCATCGGCGTCCCGCCCCTTGGGTTGGACGAGCAGGAACTTGCCCACGTGCCCATCGGCGATCACGACGATGACGATGGGCAGGGTGATTAGCCGGTTCGCGATGGCGACGATGGCCTCGAGCTGAGTCATGTCGCCGCAGTTGGCCATGCCCCACTTGACGTCCTCGTCCGTCTTGGTCCACGGGTCGCGGCTGAGGGCCTTTGCAAGGGTGTTTGAGATGCCAAGGATGCGGCCCTTCTCCATGGGCAGCCGAAGCACGCACGCGGTGCTACTCTTCTTTCGCCGAGCGCCCCGGAGCACGCTGGTGATGACGCCGTACTCAAAGGGCCCCACGTCGTCCGCCGGGGGCGCGACGGGAGGCGCGGACGACGCCGCGCTCTCCAATTCGCGAATCCGCACGTTCCTGGCCTCCAGCTCGGCCTTGTGCGCTTGCTCGATTTCCACCCAGCCTCGGAAGGCGCTGCTCATGGACGCGGTGGGGCTCCATCGCGCGCTGCAGCACATGAGGAAGGAGGAGAACTCGGGCAGCGCCTGATCGCTCTTCTCCACCTCTTCGTATAGGTCGCCTATGCGGAAGGCGCTGGAGATGGGGATGCCGATCATCTTTGAGAGCGTGGCGTCCTCGTCCGAGGGAGGATCCACGAAGCGGGGCAGCTGGAAGCCGTGCCTCGGCGACTTGGGCGTCAGGTCCTTATCCGGAATTGGTGGGTCGGCCGTGCACTGTCCATAGTGCGCCTCAAAGCCCCGCGAGGTGACCATCCACTGCGCGCGGACCAGCCGGTCGTCGAGCACGTCCACGCATTCGCGGTTGGTGGGCAGCACAAAGTAGTGCCGGCACATCTGGGCGTCGAGCGGTTGCAGGTAGTAATTCAGGCGCGGCATGAAGGACTCGTCGTTGACGCAGACGCGTTCCCCCGGAGCACCTTCCAGTCCGAAGCAGCTCAGCATCCCCCGGAAGCTCACCAGGTCGCACTTCACCCAGGCCACGTGCAGCCCCAAGGCCTGCTCCTTCTGGGTCTGATCGTTGGGGCGCAGGCCCCACGGCCAATCCTCTGGCGGAAACACGCCGCCGTTCTTCTCGGTCTCCACGGCTCGCTGCTCCTCTCGCACCTTGGCCACAAACTCCTTCGTCTCCTCGTACATGCCATTCTTGTAGAAGAGCGCGCCAAACGAGACGTCTTTGTGGGCAAGGCCCTCCGGGGTCGACATCACGTGGTGCGGCACCATCTTGACAAAGATGCGGTCGTCGTCGCCTTGCGGCTGCGTCAGCGCGTAGCCGATCGATGGCGGTCGTTCGTGCGTGCTGAGCAGCTGCCAGAACTCCTTGTTCGCCTCCAACTCCGCCGCCGCGAACGCGTTGGTGACGTCTGCGGAGCCAACATCCCGCGACGGGATGAGGCACTCCGGAACCAGCTTCCTGACGTCCTTGAAAAGCTGCGAGATGGCCGTCATCAAAACCTTCCAGACCTTCCGCCCCGAGTCCTTGTACGCCAGCGGCGTCTTGATCGTGCTGAGCGCGCCCGCGTCGTTCACGTGCGAGAGGGCCAATTGGACTCCCGAGTCCTGCACCCTTCCGCCGCGCTGTCGATTGTACCCGACAGCGTCCTCATTGTAGAGGACCGTCAGGCGTGCCGTCTTGGCGGCACGCGCCGTGCCGCCGTCGCGCGCGAGTAGCGCCATGGCGTCGAGCAAGATCTGTTTGTTGGGGCAGGCGGAGATGTCAAAGATCAAAAGGGTGAGCGCAAACTCGCGAGGCTCGGCTGCGTTCGCATCAAGCTTCTCAAAGCCAGGAATGCCGGCCTGGCACTTGAGCTCGGCCTCCTCGCCGTTCAAAAGGTTCCTCAGCTCGCCTCGCTTCCTGAGCACGGTCACGACCGACTGCTGCTTCCACGCGTCGTACACCAAAATGGTCTGCGAGTTTTCGGGCTCGAGGTACGCCGGGTCCGGTGTGGCCGGACGCTTGCTGTTCTTGTCGCGGAAGGCCTCCAGCTCGGGCGTCTGGATCAGCTTCACGCTTTGCTGCGCGGTGGTGTACGCGGTGGTGCTACAGGCCTGTCGCGGAAGGCGCTTGTTCACGACCAAGTCGATCTGGGACGACATTTCTTTGTCGAGTGGACAGGTGCGAGACGGCGGGGTGGGTGGGTTCTGAGCGGCGACAAGACCAAAAACCAAGAGCGTCACAATACGCTTTCAACGTCACAAAAGTTGCAGACTTTTCTCACAAATAAATGTGTACAGCACTACTCGATAGTCCGCGCGCGCTTCGCGGCCGGCTCGACGTCGTTCCCGCTGTTGGCGTGTCGCAGCTCCATGACGAGCGTTTGCAGGAGGTCGGCGGCTCTTTCGCGAAGAATGTGCACGACGCTGCCGTCGGCGCCCGAGGCGTTCTCCTTCATCAGCACGTACTCCCTGAGCCTCGCAACCACCATGTTTGTGTTGGCGATCTTTTGCGACAGGTTGGGGCGATCGGTTGCGAGCTTCTTCAGAATGAACGCCGCGCACGCGAGCCGCAAGGGGTTGCCATCCTTCACGATCATGTTGGTCAACACCCAGACGCCCTCGGCGTCCACGATCTTGCGCAGCGAGTTCTCCTTGTGGTGCGCCAAGCTCTTGAGCAGCCCCGCCGCCATAGTGGACGCGTGGTTCATTTCACCGACGCGCAGAAGCTTCATGCACAGCTCGACGACCTTGTGCGGCTCCCCCATCAACTTTTCGGAAAAGTGGTTGTACTTTTCGACCTTTATGATCTCCCGCATCGCATCCAGCGCACAGGACTGCTCGTACTCGCTTCCGTAGCCGGCCATGTGCATCAAGCCTTCCACGGTGCCCGCAAACCCCTCGCTCATGATGCTGTCCACATCGTCGACCTTTCCCTTCATCACCTGGGCGAGTAGGCACGCCGCCTCGCCCCGGATCCCGTGCTTGTGCTTGTTAATGTACGCGCTGGCGGCGCCCTTGACCAACGGCACGAGCTTAAAATGGACCTCCCGGTCCTGAAGATTCTTCTGGAAGTGCTTGCACGCTTTGCACAAGCGGCTCATCGTCACCAAGGTAATCTCCATGGAGTCCTTGTCCGCCTCCACCGGGTTGTGCGAGAGGATGTCCAGCATGGCCTCGATGGTCCCCGTCGAGTTGACGATGGCGATCGGGACGTTCTCCGTGTTGGCGAGGTTGCACAGCGCCGCCATTGCGTCGCGCTTTGCGGGCCCAATGTTGCACGCCACGCCGTGGCACAGCAGCGAGGCGAGCGCTTTCACGGCCCCCTTCACAGCCACGATCGCCTTCTTCGCACGTGTGTCCTTGTGGCTCAGCTGCACGATGGCGTTGGCGGAGTAGCACCGCTGCCGCATCGACCCCATGACCAGCACTTGCACGATCGCAGAAACGAGGCCCGCATCGATGATCGCATCCTTGGTCAGCGGGGCGACATTCTCCTTGGCTATGAGACCGACCGCCCGAACCGCGGTGCTCACGGTATCGTCGTCGAACGAGTTTGAGAAGATGTCCCGCACCTTGGACAGGGTGAATGCGCCTTTGCGCAACCGGTCGACCAGGGCAGCAGGACAGTTTGCAACCTGGTACTCCTCGATCGTCTCGACGGCTTTGAAGGCCTTCGATTGCAGATTGCAGAGCGTCAAGTGCGTGTTCCCCGGGACATGCCGCCCAATCTCGTCGATGATCACCTGCTTCTCGTGGAAGGAGTTTTTGAGCTCGGACATCGCATTGGCCACTTCGACTAGGGTCGAACTGAGCATGGGCATCTCTGGGCGCGGATTTGGCGGCAATGTGTTCATGGTGGCTGCGTGTTCTGAGTGGTGTTTCCCCAAAACGCAAGTTGCAAAAATGTGTCACACACAAACACAAATTGTCGGTTAGCTAACCAGCGCCTCGCGCAACACCGTCTCCACCCCAGGCAGCTCCAATCGCTTCACGTAGAACTTGTCGAGGTACTTGAAGCAGTGCAAGAGGAACACCACAAAGCGGTCGCGCTTCGTCTCCGTGTCGAGTTGCTGCAACGCGCCCTCCACCGCAAGGGCGTGTAACACCGTGTTGAGGGCGTCGTACACGCCCTCCGAGGCATTGTAAGGCGGGTACTGAGTGCAATACGTGTACACCCTGGTGTACAGGGTGGAGTACGTGTTGGCGGTGATGGTGTAACGCCCGGCCATCGCATCGGCGGTGTAGCGCAGCACGCCCTCCACGAAAGTGGGTGCGAAGTCGACGCGCTGAACGTAGTGCCCTTCCTCTCCATACCCCCGGTAATTCTGCTTGCAGCGTGGTGACCAGACCATACGCGGGTTGAGCTTCCACAGGTAGCCGACCGCGTCCTTAAAGGTGTGGCTGACGAGCCGCGCCCGATGGACCGCGTCGCAATTCCCGTCTTCCTCGATAATACGGAGCTGGCGCACGAGCGCTTGGAGGATGAGGTCAGCAGTTTCGGGGGGGAGGTCCTCCCACGGAAAGGTGCTCATGGTGAGTGTGTGTTCTGAGCGGCGACAATGAGATTGCGCAAGGCGCAAAATCGTGTGTACCACACAAACAAATTGTCGTTCTACACACTACACCAGAACGGAACAGTCCTCCTCGAAGCCGGCGCGATCGGGGTTGCGGTACCGCCTCTCGATCATCTGCTTCTCCCACCAGAGCGCGATGATGCACACCTTCACCCAGCGGCGGAAGCAGTGCAGGTTCCGGCGCACGTACTTTAACGCAAAGAAGCGGCGCGCACTCATGCACGCCTCCGGCCTGCCGAGTTGATTCACGAGTAAGCGCTTGGCCTCTTTCTCGTCCTTGTTAATGGCTCCGTACACGATGATCTTCCTCATCGCCTCCGCGTCTTGGGACAGTGTCACACAGGCTTCGGTGTGGCGCGACTCCTCGGCATAGTACGCCTCCTCCTGGGAGATGGCCGCCCTGTACCATTCGAGAGATGCCAAATGCTCGGCTTCGCGGTCCGGCTCAAGGCGGATCAGTGAGCGGGTGTTCTCTTCGTACCACAGAAGTTCTTTATTCCTCTCCATTCTGAGCGGCGACAAACGCGCAACCCGCCGCAACGGGGGAGCCAAAAGTTACAATTGTCTTCGACAAATACACACAGACACACGTTACGCGTTCAGTAGCAAGCGCCCCTCCGCCACGGAGCGATGGCGCACGTACCGCCCAAGGTCGAACAACCACCGGACGCCCGCGCGCACACCGACGTCGCGTAT
>Ga0315330_10002958_pt1 | contig 11676 bp, 13 predicted proteins | sample M140m34915metaG_FD_203453 | JGI IMG/M metagenome (GOLD analysis project Ga0315330, IMG submission 203453) | Ammonia-oxidizing marine archaeal communities from Monterey Bay, California, United States - M1 40m 34915 | ecosystem: Environmental > Aquatic > Marine > Intertidal zone | place: USA... | reverse complement strand
AAAATATATTTTATCTTTTAATAAATAAATTGGGTTGTTCATACTTAAATTTGTTTTCAATAATTCAATAAAAATTTCTGAACAAAAGGAATCCCAGTTAATATTTTTATTTTTTAGATATATGCTTAAATAGCCATGATGTTTTAAAAATAAATTTAACATTTTTCTTAGATTTTCATTATCAAAATCACCAAGACCATATCTTTTTTTTTCTCTCAAAATAGAAGTTTTAAAAAATTCGTGGTTCTTGGATCTTAATAATTTAAGAATTAAATTACATTTTTCATTATAACTAAAATCGTCAGAGTAAGAACCAGTAAGATCAACTTTTGTTTCAAAAAATTTAAAAAGGAACATGGGTAAAAATTCTAATAAATCAATATAACCAGTATAGGAATTATTTATAATAAAATTCCTTTTGTATTTCATAATATTTGACTCGTGAAGTTTATTCCACCAACAACCATTTAGCAGGTAAGGTTCATCAAGTTTGTCATAAAAGCAGCAGTTTAATGTTGAGTTCAAAATTGACAAATTAATTGCTTTATTATCATATCTAGTTATCTGATTTTCATAGTGACATGGAATATCAAAGAAATTCTTTTTGATTATTTTATTATAGACTTTAAGTATTTCTCTTAATTCATGAGTTTTAAAATTATCTTTATACTCTGCATAATGTTTATCTTTAAAAAAATAAATATATTCTCTTTTTTCATGATCAATTTTAGAAAAATCGTTTAATTTGATTTTTCTAAAAAAATTTATGACAGATTGATTAGCTCTTATTCTTGATAATCTACTTTTTTTAGTTCTTGTATCATAAAAACCTTTTTTAAAGTCAATTAAGTTTGCATCTTTCAAATGCTTTATTAACTTTATACTATATGATGACAGTTCACTGGGATTATACCTTGATTTGGAACGATAACCTCTTTTCGACATTGAAACAGACAAAAATTGATTTTCTGACTCAAGCCAACAAAAAAAAAGCTCTGTTATAACGAAATTCGCATGTTTGTAAAAGTTTTGGTTAAGCAAATTTTTTTTATCGAATAGATTACCCAAAGTGCTTGCCATTAATTCTGAATTAAAGTTCTTTTGAAAATCTATTACTCGGCTTAGTTCAAAATTCATTTGATAGTTATTCATTTTCATAATATAAAATTTTTATCATGATTTTTTTTGATTTTTTTTTATATATATCTTTTCAACTCTTAAATTTTTATAAATATGCAATAATTATTTATGTTATTATAAGCATGTTAATTTCCTTTAATATTATCAATACTAACAATCAATTTATATCAATAATTATGAATTTTTTATTTAGATTGATCGAACCTGTTCTAAGCGTTATAAGGAAATTCACTCCAAATTTTGGTTCAATAGATATCGCTCCAGTTGTATTGATAATATTGATAGAAGGTTTGCAGTTTATTATTACTAAATATGGTTTTATGTAGGAGAAAATATGTCTGATGATAGGGTAATTGATGGTAAGCTAGTATCTAGCAAGATTCGTGATAGAATAAAAGATTTTGGAAGTCAGCTTATTGGAAGTTCTGGCAGAATACCAGGTTTAGCAGTTGTTTTAGTTGGTGAGAACCCTGCAAGTAAAGTATATGTTAAAAATAAAACAGAAAAAACTAAAGAAGTAGGATTTAACTCTGTAGAATATAAATTAGATGAAGACGTCTCTGAGGAAGAATTATTAAAAATAGTCGATAAACTAAATAATGATGATTCAATTCAAGGAATACTGGTACAACTTCCCCTTCCTAAACATATAGATGCAGATAAAGTTTTGGATACTATTCTTCCAGTAAAGGATGTGGATGGGTTTCATGCTATGAATGTTGGAAAACTTTGGTCTGGAATGGATGCACTTGTACCGTGTACACCTCTTGGCTGTAGCATAATGTTAAAAATGCTTGAACCTGATTTATCAGGTAAACATGCTGTGATTATTGGGCGATCTAATATTGTTGGAAAGCCTATGGCTGCATTACTACTTGGAATGAATGCAACAGTTTCGGTTTGTCACTCAAGAACAAATGACTTGCAGTCTATGGTTAAACAAGCAGATATTGTTGTGGCCGCTGTTGGCATTCCAGAGATGGTTAAAGGAAGTTGGATAAAAAAAGGTGCCATTGTGATTGATGTTGGTATTAACCGAATAGAAAAAGATGGTAAAAAAATACTTGTTGGTGATGTGGATTATAACGAGTGTTTAGAAAACTCATCAAAGATAACGCCCGTGCCTGGAGGTGTGGGGCCGATGACAATAGCTTGCTTACTACTAAATACTCTTCTTACATCTTATAGACAATTCAATATGGAACTTCCTGACCTATCCTCTATTCTTAAGGATCTTTAATCTTAAAGCATTTAGTTTTATAAAACCTTCCGCATCCTTTTGGTCAAAAACATCATCCTCTTCAAATGTTGCTATATCTTTGGAGTAAAGTGAGTCATCAGACTTTCTTCCAACCACAATAACGTTACCTTTATAAATTTCCAATTTCACAAATCCATTAACTCTTTTCTGGCTTTCGTCAATAAGAGCCTGAAGCATTTCTCTTTCAGATGAGAACCAGTATCCATTGTAAACTAACTTTGCGTATTTTGGCATAATTTCATCTTTCAAATGAGATGACTCTCTGTCTAACGTTATACTTTCGATAGCTCTTCGTGCTTTAAGTATTATTTCACCTCCAGGAGTTTCGTATACACCACGTGACTTCATTCCTACATACCTATTCTCGACTATATCTAACCTGCCCACTCCATTTTCTCCGCCCAATCTATTTAACTCGGTCAATAAATTTGCTGGTGTATGATTCTTTTTGTTGATGGATACTGGATCCCCTTTTTTAAAGCCTAAAATTACTTCCGTAATCTTGTCAGGAGCATTTTTTGGACTAACTGTTCTCAAAAACATGTCTTGATCCGGAGCAGACCATGGATCCTCAAGCACCTTTCCTTCATATGAGGTGTGCAATAAGTTAGCATCCATTGAGTATGGAGCTTCATTTAATTTATCTTTCGGAATCTCTATTTGATTTTTCATTGCATAGCTTAAAAGTTGCTCTCTAGATTTCAAATCCCATTCTCTCCAAGGAGCTATTACCCTGATATCAGGATCATTTGCGTAATAACCTAGCTCAAACCTTACTTGATCATTTCCTTTTCCAGTAGCACCATGTGAAACGTATTTAGCTTGCACATTTTTTGCTATTTCAATTTGGCGTTTAGCTATTAAAGGTCTAGCTATAGATGTTCCTAATAAATAATATCCTTCATAAACTGTATTTGCCCTAAACATTGGAAACACGTAATCTTTGACAAATTCTTCTTGAAGATCTTCCACAAAGATTTCTTTAACTCCAAGTGCCTTTGCTTTTTCGATAGCTTGAGAAACTTCTACTCCTTGGCCAATGTCAGCAGTAAAAGTTACGACCTCTGCATCGTATTCATTTTGAAGCCATTTGAGAATGATGGATGTATCCAATCCACCTGAAAAAGCTAAAACAATTTTTTTTTTCATTTTATTAAATTATTTTTTATTGCAAGCTTCATTTATTGCCTGGTAAGCCTTACTAAAACCCATTAACGAATATGTATCTGTTGTAATTGTACCTCTTGAGGAAGTTCCAACAATTTTCATTTTCATAGAAGATTTAAGATATTTTATAATTTTTTCATCATCTGATGGGCTAAAACTCCATGCCCGTGATCCCGATGTAAACAATTGAAACTTCATGTCACCTATTGTCGCCTCTGGATTACTATCTGTTTTAAAATTATAACCAGCAACTATACTAAACTCATTGAATTTATCTTGTCCTGGCAAATGAGTAATAATAGCAAAAACATCGCCCCTTCTTTTATAATTACCTTCTGACTTTTTGGGTTTAGAGACGGCCATACATGCAAGGTTTTTCCCCTCACCCTCTGCATAAGATGACCAATCCTTAAATTTAGAAATTTCCTTAGATTCAATCAAACCTGAGAATAATAATAAGCTGGTGATTAAAATCGTTAGAAAAGAAAAATTAAACATTATTTTTATTGACATAATTAAAACTAAATTGCAAGAAACTATAGTTGATTTATAAAATGCATGCTGTTTTTCTCTTAATACTATCTTGTTTGTCTTTTTCAATCCTTGCAGCATTGATTAAGTTTTTATCGAATCAAGTACATCCCTTTGAACAAGCTTTTTTTAGAAATATAATAAGTTTATTGCTAATCTTACCATTTGTTTTGCGGCAAAAAGTTCTAGTTAAAAATAAGCAGAATATTAAACTTCTTATTTTAAGAGGTTTATTTGGTGGTATTACTATGATTCTTTTATTTTGGTCTTACACGCTCATTCCTTTGTCACAGGCTATGGCAATTAGTTTTACAACACCTCTTTTTATGTATCTTGGTGCAATTCTTTTTTTTAAAGAGAGAGTCGCACAAAAAAATAATGCTGTACTTATTCTTGGTTTCATTTTGACTTTGGTGCTTATTAGGCCTGACTTAGATCTTAAATTAGGTGCTTTAATAGCTTTATTAGCTTCTGTAATGCACGCTATTGCCGGACTACTTGTTAAAAAAATATCAAGAACAGAGTCCGTTTTAACTTTAATGCTAAGTATGGTTTGTATAATGACACCAATATCTTTGATACCGTCTTTATATGTTTGGGTGCACCCCAATAATCTCTCTGTTGTCTTATTTTTACTACTAATAGCAATTTTTGCTACCATTGGTAATTATTTATGGACTAAGGCATTAAGCCTGGAACAACTCACCAACTTAATGCCATTTGAGTTCTCAAAATTAATATTTGCAACTTTACTTGGGTTATTTTTTTTCAATGAAAAACTTGATTATCTTGTAATAGTAGGTGCAGTTGGATTATTAATATTAAATAATTTTTTAGTAAAAGAAATAAAAAGTAATGAAAAGTTTTAAATCCTATTATCAGATTATAAGTTGTTTTTTTTTTTCATTACTTGGTTTTCAAATTAAATTAGAATTAGAAAGTAGCAGTATAGAAAATATAGTCTTTTTTAGATCTCTTTGGGGGGTTATTTTCTTATTTATTATATTCTTTATCAGTAAAAAAACCTTTGCTTTCAGAAATTATAACTTTGATAATATAAATATTCATTTTGTAAGAGCTATCTTTGGTGTTTTAGCAATGTATTTTGGTTATAATTCACTTAACTATCTAACTCTTTCCCAAGCAAGCACTATAGCCTATACAAAGATTTTCTTCACAACGATTTTAGCATTAGTTTTTTTCAAAGAAAAAATTAAACTAATTAGTGTAGTTTTAATTTTTGTTGGTTTCTCAGGCATCTTTCTTATTTCTAATCCTAAGGCTTTAGATAATAATGTTGGACTCTACATGTCCCTTTTTTCTGCGCTATGTGTTTCAGGTGGTATTTTATCAATTTCTTATCTTAGTAAAAAAGAGGACACAAAAAATATTCTTCTTAACCATTCTTTTTTCTCAACTATAATTTTTTATTTATTATTCAAAGAAAAAATTAATTTATCATTATTCTTAGATCATTTTAATTTTCTTTTGATAACGCTTACTGCACTGGCAGGTCAATATTTTAACACAGAATCGTTTAAATCAAGTCCAACTAATGAGGTTATAATACTTAGCTATTCGAGGATAATATTTTCTACAGGCTTGGGATTTTTCTTTTTGAATGAAACAATAAGTCTACAAAATTTTATCGGAATCATTCTCATCGCTATAACAACATTTAGCGTGAAAAGAAAAAACACTTAGGGACATGGATAAGGACATTCGTCATGAATTTTATTTATTTCATCTAATAAAATTTCATCAAGCTCTATATCTACCGCATCAATATTTTCTATTAACTGTTTAGTAGAAGTAGCACCTATAATATTACTTGTTACAAAGGATCTGGAATTGACAAAGGCTAAAGCCATTTGAGTTGGTGATAAATCATTTGAGCGAGCAAGTTCATTAAATTTTTCAGAATACTTTAGTCCTTTATCCTTAGTGTAACGAGTGAACATTTGTCCAAACAAAGTAAGCCTTGCTCCATCAGGTTTTTGTCCATAATCATATTTTCCTGTAAGCATTCCGAAGGCAAGTGGAGAATAAGCAAGTAGTCCACATTTTTCTCTAATCGAAATTTCAGCCATTCCCACTTCATAGCTTCTATTTAAAAGCGAATAAGGATTTTGAACAGACATAATTCTAGGTAGATTATACATTTTTGCAATTGACTGAAATTTCATTAGTCCCCAAGGTGTTTCATTAGATAATCCAATATGCCTAACCTTGCCACTTTTTACCAAAACTTCTAAAGCCTCAAGTTGGGTCTTAATATCTATGTAATCTTCCTCATGTTCATGATTATAACCTAATTTACCAAAAAAATTAGCCTTTCTATCAGGCCAGTGTAATTGGTATAGATCAATGTAATCTGTTTTAAGTCTTTTTAGACTTCCATTTAATGCCTCTGTAATTTGCTCTTTATTAAGTCTTGTTTCTTTATTTCTGAACCATTTCATTCCAGATCTTCCAGTTACTTTAGTTGCTAAAATTACTTTTTCTCTATTTTTCTTTTCCTTAAACCAGTTTCCAATAATTGTTTCAGTTGAACCCCATGTTTCTTTTTTAGGTGGTACAGAATAAAGTTCAGCTGTATCAAAAAAATTTATTCCTTTTTCAATAGCAATATTCATTTGTTCAAAAGCCTCTTTTTCGGTATTTTGCTCACCCCATGTCATTGTTCCCAAGCATATCAAGCTTACATCAATATTAGTATTTCCTAATTTTCTAAATTTCATGTATAAATTCCTCTTGAATTAAAAAAATTGTAACATATTTAAACTATTTAATAAAAGTAGTATAATACAATTAAATATTGTTACTAATAAGGAGATAACTATGTCTTACGACTATGAAAGAGATATTAAAACTAGAAGTTCCACGGCTGAAATCGATTTAGGTCTAAAAGCATACATGAATAAGGTGTATTCATTTATGGCTGTTGGACTGGGGCTTACTGGTGTTATAGCTCACTTAACTTCAACTATGGCCTTTGACTTTCAGTCAAACACAATGACAGCTTTTGGTAACGTAATTTACGGTTCACCATTAGCATTTGTAATAATGCTTGCTCCACTTGGTTTCATAATCGCGCTCAATATGGGCATTTCCAAAATGAGAGAAAGCACTGTTCAGATTCTTTTCTGGACATTTGCTGCTGTAATGGGCTTATCTTTATCATCAATCTTTATTCAATATACAGGCGAATCAGTAGCAAGAGTATTCTTCATATCAGCAGGTGCATTCGGGGCCTTAAGTCTTTATGGATATACTACTAAAAAAGACTTAACAGGTTGGGGATCATTCTTGTTTATTGGATTGATTGGTATATTGATAGCTTCAATTGTTAATATTTTTGTTGCAAGTTCAGCTTTGCAATTCGGCATTTCAGTTATTGGCGTTTTAGTTTTTGCTGGTCTTACCGCCTATGATACGCAGAGAATAAAAGCTATGTATTATGATGGAACAGGAAATGAAGGAAAAAAAGCAATAATGGGAGCATTAACACTTTACCTAGACTTTATTAACCTATTCATTATGTTAATACAACTTTTTGGTCAAAGACGTTAAATAAAAATTTCTATGGCTGATTTATCAAATCTAATCAGCCATAGTTTAGTTATAAAAAAGTGAAATTTTTATACTTATTTCTTTTAAGCGTCATTTACTGTGATGCATTTTCCAAACAATCCTTCGAACCCAGAGATATCTATTTCAATGTCTATAGAAACGATAGTCCTATTGGCTATCACAAGCTCAACTTTTTCACTAATGAAAAAGAGATCGTAGCAAATATAGAGATAAAGTTTGAAGTAACTTTCCTAGGTTTCGTTGTTTATGATTATTTCCATAAAAATATAGAAACATGGCAAAATGGTGAACTAAGCAAACTTGATAGCAAAACGGATAAAAATGGGGATTCTCTATTCTGCACTCTACAAAATCAAGGAGGTACTTATAAAGTTATAGGGTCATCCGGAGAAAAAAGTTCGGACAGTTATTTAATACCAACAAGTTATTGGAGAATGGAACTAGTTGAATCAAACCATAAAAGTACGTTAAATACTCAGGATTGTAGTGTTATAGATTTTAAAATATCCTTTTTAGGCGAGGAAAAAATTTACAATAATAAACTAAATACAAAACATTATAAGTTAGTGGGAAAGGAACAAACCGGAGAGGATGTTATTATAGACATTTGGTATGATAATAATAAAAATTGGGCAAAGATGATTTTCATAAAGGATGGAACTGAAATAGAATATAAAGATAAAAACTTTGATGTTAATCATGATCAATAAAGTTTTTTGGATCACAGGTGGGGGGTCTGGTATAGGTAGTCAACTAGCAGTAAAATTAGCTAAACTAGGCAATATAGTTATTATAAGTGGTAGAACCAAATCAAAATTAGAAAAAACGTCCAAGAATGATAAAAGAATCATTCCAATTACTGGTGATGTTTCTAATGAAAAAGATTGTTTAAAAATTTCAGAATTCATAATTAAGAAGTATAAAAAAATTGATATTATTATATTTAATGCAGCCACCTACAATCCCGGTCCCATTGAAAATATTAACCCAAAGAAGATTAAATCGGTAATTGATATCAACTTAATGGGTGTTATTAATTGTTTATCTGGAGTATTGGAGCATATGAAAAAGAGGGAACAGGGGCATTTAGTTTTTGTATCATCTCCTGCCGGATTCACGGGACTTCCAGGTGCTGGGATATATGGTGTAACAAAATCCGCACTCACCTTTTTAGCAGAAACATTAAAAATTGAACTTAAAAAATTTAAAATTAAAGTTCAAGTGGTTCATCCTGGCTTTGTAAAAACACCAATGACAGACAAAAATAAGTTTAAAATGCCATTTTTACTGTCATCGGATGAAGCTGCGAAAAGGATTTTGAGTAACCTTGAATCTAGTAATTTTGAAATTTATTTTCCAAAAAGACTTATCCTGATGATGAAATTTCTGAGAATACTTCCCTACAGTATATATTTTAATGTGATTAATAAGTTTATTAGATTACCATGATAAAAAAAGTTGTTGAACAATATGCAAAATCCTATCAAAAACTTAACAAAAATAATGTTGCAGAACTAATAAATTGTGTATCGGATAGTATAGAGTTTGAAGATCCCTTTAATAAAATAAGAGGAAAAGAAAAGTTGGAGAAGTTGTTCAAAAAAATGTTTGATATTCTTGATAAACCTAAATTCGTAATTAATGAGATATTTTACAAAAAAAATAAATCTATCATAAAGTGGCATTTTAAGTTTCATTACAGAGGAACTTCACATGAATTTGATGGAATAAGTGAAATAGTTGTTTATAAAGGAAAGGTAGTTCGTCACATTGATTTTTGGGACACAGGATTTAACTTCTACTGTAAATTACCTTTTTTGGGAAGAATATTTAGGTTAATTCATAGGAAAAATTAACGAGGTTTAACGAAGGTTATTGTCACGACTCCAAGATTTAATCCCCACTTTTTAACCTCAGCTCTATTAATTAAGACACCTTCTTCTTGTAGAAACATCCAATCATCAAAATCAACTTGGATTATTGATTTTTTTACTTTCAAGTTGAGTTTGTATTTCCAGTGGAGTGCATTTCCTGATGATTCTCCAATAGCTTCACCTACTACATCATCTGCAGTCCCGGAGTACTTATTATTTTCAAGAATTTTAATTGTCCATATTCTAGATTCTTTTTCTCCATCATCATAAGTAAACTTTTCATCAAGAATAAGTGTGTTGCCATCTAACACGCCATTGATATCTACTTCAAAAGAACGCTTAAGATTACCAAATCTGTCATGAAATAGTCCCCATGCTCTTGTTTTTCCATTGAAATAATCCTCTAAAACAAATTCTGGCTTATTATTTTTAAAACTTTGAATATTCATATCAGTTGAACAAGAAAATAAAAAAAGGGAAATAATTATAAAAAAAAAATTCATAATTTTAATATATTAACTCTTTACAGTTTTTTACATATTTATTTCTTTTTGTATAGAGATTAATTCATTTTCGGTAAAATTTAATCTTTTAAGAAGGTGTGATGCAGTTAACTTCAATATTATAGGAATTACAGCATAACTGAATATAATAAAGTATTTACTTTGTTGATTTATATCTTTATCAGAATCAAAATCAAGCATACCTAGTATTCCGAATACAAATATACTGGCTATGGCAAAAGATATTTTATTAAGAAAAGTAATTACTGAAAATATAAAGCCTGATATATCCTCCTTAAATTTCATTCTATGATAATCAATCATATCTGCCTGAATTGATAATGGAATAAGCAAGTCAGCACCTAAACACAATCCTGTTAGACATGATATGATAATAAAATAAGCGAAATTCCCATTCTCTAAAAACAAAACTAACGAAAAAATAATAGCTGATAGTACTAATGAAACTCTCCATGTAAAAACCTTGTTAGTTTTTTTTGACAAAAGAGTCCAAATTGGAATACCAATTACTGAAAAAAGAAAATAGTAAAATAAAGTTTCTTGTCTATTTCCATCATTACCTCCTAATACATAAGTAATGAAAAAAACAAAAAGAATCATTGGAAAGACATTCGCAAGAGAATTTAAAAACCAAATAAGAAATAATTTTCTAATCTTTGAATTATTTTTTAAATTTAAAATTGTTTTGATGGATAGTTTATCGTCAACCTTAGGTTTGGTAGTTCTTACAAAAAATAAAAAAATAGCTAACCCTATAAAACCTGAAATTAAAGCTAAATTTACTAAACTTTTGACTAATTCTTTATTCTCTAACTCCACTATCATTGGGATTGACAATGAACAAAATAATCCTAGTAAAACAAAAAACTCTCTAGTCGCACTTAGTTTTGTTCTATCATGATAGTTATCCTCTATTTCATAACCTATTGATAGGTATGGAATTTGAAACATCGTCCACCCCACGTAAAGTAATACTATCCAAATAAATAGATATTCATTATAAGGTAAACTCTCGAGCTGGAATAATTTATGTAATGAGAGTCCAGAGAGTAATGCTCCAAATATTATCCAAAACTTTCTGCTCATTATTCTTTTATCATTTAACCATCCCATAACAGGGTCTGTTATTATATCAAAAATTTTAGCTATAAATAAAACAACACCTATATATGAAATACTAAGCCCAAAATTTTCAGAATAAAGGGCGGGGAGAAACACCATAACTGGGAATGTTGGAATTGCAAAGGCAAAGGCAGGAAGTGAATAAAATATATGTTTCAATTAAAAACCAATTAATTTTTTTTTATTAAGAATTGACCAACGTTTATGTTGCCAGATCTAAATCCACCTTCACAATAACTTAGGTAATATTGCCACATTCTATGAAATTTTTCATTAAATCCTAATGCCTTTAGAGAAGAAATAGATTTTTGAAATGATTCTCTCCAATGTTCTAAAGTTTTTGCATAGTGAGAACCAAACATCACATTTTTTTCTATTTCTAAACCACTATTTGACATAAGCTTACTTATTGCTGGTATAGAAGGTAACATACCGCCTGGGAGAATATAGGTCTGTATAAAGT
>Ga0315330_10002956_pt1 | contig 11681 bp, 14 predicted proteins | sample M140m34915metaG_FD_203453 | JGI IMG/M metagenome (GOLD analysis project Ga0315330, IMG submission 203453) | Ammonia-oxidizing marine archaeal communities from Monterey Bay, California, United States - M1 40m 34915 | ecosystem: Environmental > Aquatic > Marine > Intertidal zone | place: USA... | reverse complement strand
GCAGAAAAACACAACCGTGGTCTTATCATCAATGATGACAATGAAGGCTGGGGTGGGTGTCCTTCCACTTACGAAGAAACAGACAAAAAAGACGATTAAAATCTCACGTTTTGTTCACGTTTTGTTCTCCTGTAGGTGCGACAAAATGCGCCTTATTTAACCCATTTTTTACTTGATTTTTACTCCTTTTTAGTGTATATTATGTGTATATGAAAAACAACACTAACAAGAAAGAAAACACTATGAACACTATGAAAATAACAAAACAATCACTTTTTAATGAGTTTAAAACTTGTGATGATTCAAAATCAAAAATTTCATTTCTAACAAAAATGAAGAATTTAAAATTATCTACAAAATTATTAAATCATTTAGATATTAATTTTGATAATCTTATTAAATTTTACACAAAAAACTAATTATTGAAAGAGAGAAAAATATAATGTCAAAAATGATAAAAAAAGAAGAAATTGAATTAATTAGAATTTTAAACTGTAGATTTAATCCTGACAGTTCTTATACTATGTTTAAACCTAGTTTTAAAATTAAAGATAATATAATGAAAGTCAGTGAGTTGAAAAAGTGTCCTGAAAATAAGTTTTATTATACTGAACAAAACGAAAAAGATATTGAAAATCTTGTTATAGATTACAAAGACAGAATGTCATTAAAAGTAAAAATTCCGAATACTGATGCTATACATATTTGTCCTAAAACAAAAACAATTTGGAGCGGACACAACAGATTTGAAGCTGCTATACGTGCTGGTGCTAAGTATGTTAGAGTTTGTTATGCTGATTATGTGTATGATAAATCAGATTTAAATGAAACACAAATTAAAGAAGTGTTACAACACTATAATAAACTAAAAAGAAATGAACAAGGACTATCTAATCTATTTTTAAAAATAGAAAGTATTTCAACAAACGGCAAACTTACAAAAAAACAAAAAGATAAATTTTGTAAACACTGGAATTTACATATCCAAGACCTTAATACCTTAATTTCAATTAATACTATTTCAGATAAAAGAAAAAGAAATAAAGTTATTAAAAACTTAGATAGTATTATTCCAACAACTAAAGAATTGAAAAAAGTAATTTTACTTGCGAAACAGAAAAAACCAAAAAAACCTAAAAACTTTTTTCCTTGGGTGAAATATTATCTAAAACATTCAAACCTTTTAAAAGAAACTTTACTAGAGACAGTTAGAAAAATGCAAGTAGAAATGCTATTAACTGATAGTAGAACAGGTAGACCTCACAAAAAACATTGGGGACAAAAAGCAATTACACCATTAGTATCGCATACTATAAACGATAGTCATTGTACAACCGAGAGATTACACGGCACAATCGGAAAAAAATGTGAAATGGAGTCTGCTCCATTAAACAGTGATGATAAAAAAGAACAATACGATTTTGATTTATATTTTCCTGCTTTAAAAAGACATGATTTTGATTATGAACTTGAAGTAAAAAGTAAATCAGATAAAACTGAAAAAGATTGTTTTGTATTCGGCCCAGGCGGTTCCAGAATAGAAACACCTAAACCATATATTTTTGCTGAATACAATAAAGAAATGACAAAATTTTATTTAGTGTTTGCTATGATACTAGGCAAAGACGTAAAATCTGGTGCATTTGATATTAACAAATACATCAATAGTCATAAAGAAAATGAAGACTTTATTGTAGTACACGGCGAAGTTGAAAATGCCAAAATAAAAAGTACATCAGTTGACATTAAAAAACTTAAAAAAGAAATTAAAGAATTAAAGTTAAAAAAAATAAAGTTAAAAAAGGCTGCTTAAAAAGTCTTTAAGTGATCTTCGGTAAGTATAACGAATTTCATATTATGTTTAATACACCAGGCGTTTGCAGTTTCCCATTTACGCCTGTTGGTCTCATAAGTTAAAACAGCATTTCTATAAACACGGCTACTTCTTGTTTTCTTAACAGGCCGTTGTACTTGATACTTAGGTTTAATCTCAACTATTATTTTCTTATAAGTGCCATCTGGTTGCTTATACTTCATGTAGAAGTCAGGAAAGTATCTATGTATTCTATTGTCAACTGATCGATAGGGTATTATTAATTCTTCACTACCCCATTCAGTGACATTTTCATTCCTATCACACCAATTGGCAAACTTACGTTCCCAACTAGAACGACAGATTATATTTGTAACATCACCTTTATACTTCTCTGGATTAGTAGGTGTATATTTGCTTTTGTATGGTTTTTTATCTATATTTGTTAGTTTCTTAAATCTCATATTATTATTTATTTCATTATAAATATACATATGGCAACTGTATTTGATAGACTAAAGGACAAAGCAGGAGATTTTAAAAATAGAAAATCTGTTGACTGGTATAGGGCACAAATTAATAGACTTAAAATTAAGACAAATGCAAGTCAATTAATTAGACAAGGTAAAACAAAAGGATCACCAACTGAAGGTAATCTAAATTTGTTTGGTTATAGTCCTAAGTATGCCAACACATTAAAATATTATGATGTGTTTCCTCTAGTGTTGCCGTTAAGATTTGTACCTGGTGGGTTTATAGGATTGAATTTTCACTATTTACCACCAACTTTGAGATTTAAATTATTAGATATATTACAAAGATACACAAACAGTCCAAGGTTTGAAGCAAACAGTAGATTTGTTGTATATTATGATGATTTAAAGAACTTAAAAATAATCAAGCCGACACTTAAAAGGTATTTGTATGCCAAGGCAACAACTCCTTTTTTGAAGATAAATATGGATGACGCTGCTATTGCAGCCTATCTTCCTGTTGCAAACTTTAAGAAAGCAACAGAGCGTAAAGTGTGGGCAGATAGTAGGAGGATGTTATAATGAGAGACACTAAAAAATTAGAAATGCATACACAACAAAAGTTAAAAGAGCATAAAGAAAAAATATTACAAAGAACTTTAGTTAGATCAGTTGAAACCGGTGCTAACGGAACGCAAAATTACGTCCTAAAAGAAGGACAGAATGCTGGTAAAATAGCAAAGAGAGATCAATAATGAAACACTGGTTTAATAAACTAATTGATAAACTGTTTGGCAAAAGATGCCAATGTGGTAAAAAGGAAAAATAATGGCAATATTCAGACAAGGTGTAAAAATAGGTGGGTTCGATGTAAGAATAGGATTGCCTAGAGATAGAGGATTTGATCCTGTTGAAGCACAAAAACGAGTAGATCAAAGTAGAGCAAGTATCAACAGAAACACCGAAGTCAATAAGTTTAGATCGTTTATTTCTGAAGGTAGTGGATTGGCAAGAACAAATCGTTACATGGTAACTATTAACTTTCCTAATAAATTAATTACAGAATCAAATGCATTACCAGAGTTTGAAGAATATCAAATTGCTTCAGACTATACAAATTCATTACACAAAAGTATTAAAGACAGATTGTTTTTTTTCTGTGAAGGTGCCACATTACCAGGTAGAACAATCGCAGATGAAACAAAAGATGATCTATATGGTCCTGAAAGAAAAATTGCAAGAGGTGTTACCTATGATGATTTAACACTTACATTTTACATGGGACAAGATATGGCCGAACATCAATTGTTTAAGTCATGGCAAAACATGGCAGTTAATCCATATACTTACAACGCTAACTATTATGATGAGTATGTAGGATCAATTGATATATTTCCATTAGTAACTGTAAAGACAAATCCAGAGTTACAACCACAACCGGTTAATAAAAATATTTCATCAATTGCTGAAAAGGCAATGTCAGTTTTTGGTAAGAGAAGTGAACCTACATCAAACAATCAGTACATGGGTCCTATGGCACATGCAACTGTTGGGACTAGTTTTGTTCATGTAATGGAAGCATTCCCAAAAAGTATTAGTGATATATCAATGAGTTATGGTTCAGCAGATTTAGTAAAATTATCAGTTACGTTTTCTTACAGATACAATTTAACTGCTGCTGATTTGGCACTAGTCAATGAAGGTAGATATAATGTTGTACCAGGCAAACTACATGGGAACATTGCTAAAATAGACAACTTAGATCAATATGGTAAGTTTGGTTCGTTAATAAGAAAATTACCACCTGATATTAGAAGAGCAGGCCGAGACGTTGTTAACATAGCAAAAACAAGATTCCCAACAGGTAAGATATTTGGTGGCAGAGTAGTGCCTCCATTCTTCTAATAAATAGAATTATATTATAATATTATAAAGGAGTTAAATTATGGCAATACCGAAGATTGTGACACCTACTTATGAATGTGAGTTACCATCTACAAAACAAAAAATCAAATTTAGACCGTTCTTAGTTAAAGAGGAAAAGGTTATGTTAGTGGCATTAGAGGCCGATAACGATGATGCTATCCGAGAAGCTTTAGTTAAAATTGTATCTAACTGTATAGACGGTGAATTAGATGTAGAAAAACTACCTATATTTGATTTTGAATATTTGTTTTTGAAGATACGATCAAAGTCAGTGGGTGAGGTTGTCAAATTAAAACTTAAATGTCCAGATGATGATAAGGTTACAGTTGATTATGAGTTAAACCTCGATGAAATAAAAGTTGAGATTGATCCTAAATCTAAACCTGAAGTACCCTTTACAGAATCATATGGCGTTGTATTAAGATATCCTACAATAAGAGAAGTGATGAAAGATGATGAAACATCCCTACTAAGTCTATCTCTTATTAAAGATTGTCTAAAAATGATATACAATGGCGATGATACTTACTATCGAAAGGACATAACAGACGAGGAGTTTGATGAATGGATTGATACATTAACTAAGGATCAGTTTGGTTTACTTGTTAAATGGTTCAAATCAGTGCCTAAAATTGAACATGTTATTAAATATAGTAATCCTAAGTCTGGTAAAGAGTTTAGTTTGACGTTGTCTGGAACTAAAGATTTTTTTTAGTTTCCCTCAACCATGACACGCTAGAAAATTACTATAGAACTAATTTTGCATTGATTCATCATCATAAATATTCATTAGATGAATTAGAGTCAATGGTGCCGTGGGAGAGGGAGATATACATAGACCTTTTACTAGAACACTTACGAGAAGAAAAACAAAGACTCGATGAAGCAAAAAAAAGTAGAGGATAGACATGGAAGAACAAACTAAAAAAGTAAATTTAGAGTTAGAGATTGATACGTCAACTGTAGACTCTAGTAAAAACAAATATCAAGGTTTAATTGACCTTGCAAAGGCTGTTGACGCATGGAGAATATTTCCTAGATTGTTTTTAACAGTTTACATTGTCTTATTATACAAATGTGTAATATGGTATATGAATTTACAAGCACCAACTATGGAACAAAGTGGGTTAATCAGTATCGTTGTAGGTGCTGGCGCTGCCTGGTTTGGTTTATATACAGGAACAAGTAAGAGTAAGAAATAATGCAAATTACAGCAGAGTTATTACAAGTTATAAATGATACAAGTTGGACTGATGGCATCGGTACAATTGTTGTGTTGTTAGTGGCATATGCTGTTTACAAATACATCAACAAGAGGTTCAAGTAATGGTAAGATTAAAACGATTTCAGACATTGTTAAAAGAAAAAAAAGACGAGTTTAAAGGTGAGTCTGATCGTGTTGCAATTGCTGAAGCAGGAACACAATTTTCTAAAAATGTTCAGATAAAAGTTGATGAGCAATTTTCAAAAGAAAACAATTCAGGTAATATAAAATTTGATAAGGTATCAAGTGCTGTAAAAAACATTCCAGAACAACTTAGAGGTGATATTGAAAACCTTGAAGATGGATCCTACAATGACTTAGTTAGATTTATCAGAAAATATGAAAGACTTTTAAATGAAGTACAAGGTGGAAGATTGTATGATAGTAAAGAACAGGAATATATCAAAAAAACAGTTGAACCAGTATTACTTGAAATAACAAATTTAAAAGGTCCTATTGCTCGGGCTGCATTTGCCTTTGAAGACTTTAAATCACAATTCAAACCTCTAAAATTAGCAGACAGATTTTTAGGTGATCTTCCTATCGTAGGTGATATGATAAGAGAGAGGTTACAAGCAAAAAATGAGGCAGATAGACTTGCCAAATCAACAGGATTGAGAGCTGCAAAAGAGAGAACTAGAGGTGAACTAAAAGAGGCTGCTGAAACGAGAAAGGGTATCTCTCAACCAGAATCATCAAATAGTTATTCAGACGACACATCATCAGGTAGTGTTGGTAGTAAAGCTGGTAATCTTGCTAAAAATCTTTTTATGGGAAAAGGATCCGAAGAGTCGCAAAAAGAACAAGCAAATGTGAAGCAAAGAGAACTTAATATTTTTGAATCAATTATGCAAAACACAGAAAGAACAAATGAACTGTTAGAAGATTTGACTGAAGCAACTGAAGAAGGTGATGGTGGTGGTAATGGAATATTACAAGCATTAGGAATACAACAACTACTTAAAGGTGGTAAAGGTATGATCGGTAAGGCAGCAGGTGGAGCAGCAAGTTTACTTGGTCTTAATAAGTTTAAAAATATGTTTGGCAAAAACAAAAACATGGAACAGAACAACCAGAAGAACCAGAAGAAGAACAAGAAATCAATGAAAAAGGGTTTTGGGAAAACAGCTGGTAAGTTTGGTAAGGCAGCTCTTAGAGGATTTAAATTCATTCCAGGTATTGGACTTGTTGCAGCTGGGGGAATGGGATTATATGATGGAGTAAAAGGATTTAATGCTGACGAAGACGCAAGTTTTGGTGAAAAACTAGGCAACGCTGGTAGCAGTGTGTTAAGTGGATTAACATTTGGATTGCTTGGGCAAAGTGCAGATGAAATTGCAGCTGAGAGTGAACTTTCAGATAGTGATATTTCAAAAGCACTAGATACACCTAATGCAACCGCTAGAAAACAAAGTCAAAATGTAGGATTAGATCAAGTATTTCAAATAAACGCAGAAAAAGTTATGTTAAAGGCAAACTCAATGAAACAGTTACAGAATGAAAATGAACTAATAAAACGTGATATGACAACAGGTCAAAATGGTGCAGTAAACAATTCAGTTACAAGTCAAGTTATAAACAATGCCAAGAGTACATTTATGGGACCTAGACTAACTTCAACAAATCCTAGAAACATTGTTAAATCAGTATTTTAATCTCATTTTTCACATATAAATATACAAGAGGTTAAAAATGATTGTAAAAAGCTATCCATTAAATGTAGAAGACACAGACGGACATTATATCTTATTTACTATATTTGAGAAAACAGAGCAAGTATATAAGTATGGGTTTAAAGGTGATACAAATGTTCAACAGGCACAGTTTGTCAATTCTGAAATTAAAAATCAATCTGTTAGTAGATTGCTAAAAGAAAAACAAAAAAGACTTAAAGCTGCAGCCGCTACAGATTCTATTTACAAAAAAAGAGGCCGAACAGTAATATTTGGTGCTAGAAATAAAGCTAGAAAAGATAGTGACACACCAGTAGGTGCTATATCAATATACACACCCAAATCCATAAGTGTAAATCACAAATCAAATTATACTGATGAAGGCATAGGTGGATTAGGAACTCTTGCTCAAATATTCACAGATAACCAAGAAGGAGTTGGAGGTGGTGTGGGATCTGTTGTTAGAAAAGTAGTTGGTGAAGCTTCTCAGTTTGGTGGTACAGCAGGTGGTTTACAATCAGCAACAGGATCAGCAGTTAATCAAAGTCAGGCTGAAGTATTATTCACAGGAATGGATTATAGAACATTTAGTTTTGATTTTTCATTTATGCCATCAAATGCTAAAGAGGCACAGACAGTAGATGATATTATAAACATGTTCACTTATTACATGTTACCAGATAGAAAACAAAATAATGGTCTGACTTTTGAATTACCAGCAGAGTTTAATTTGAAATACATGTATAGAGGAAAACAAAATAATTATATTCATAAGGCCTTAACACTTGTATTGGAGAATATGGATATCAAATACGGTGGTGAGAAGTTTGCCACATTTAGAGGCAATCAACATGGTGCTCAACCAATTAAAACAGATGTAACATTAACATTTAGAGAAGTTGAAATTGCAGATAGATCAACTTTGTATAAAAACCTTGAAGGACCTACTAACACAAAAATTAAGGCAGACAAGGATGCTGCTGATAGGCGGGATGCCGCAAAAGGATATAACGGAATATCAGGTTATGATGAGGTTCCAGGATAAACATGCAATACTTTAACACATTACCGAAAATTGCTTACGACTTAGAAGGCAAAGAAGAATTTAATCTTATCACAGATATATTTCGTTTCTTTAAAGTAAGAGACGGTATTGTTGATGAGGCAGTTCTATTAGACAAGTACGAAGTAAAAGATGGTGAAACTCCTGAAATGGTTTCAAACAGATTTTATGACTCAGTTTATTATCATTGGGTAGTTATGTCAGTAAACAAAATCAAATCACGTTACTATGACTGGCCGATGAGTCAAGTGCAGTTTGGTAAATACTTAAAAGACAAATACGAAAATCCAGGTGCAATACATCATTATGAAATAGATCAGTTAAGTGGTCCTACAGCATCACTTGATAACTCACATGTAATAGAAGTCAACGCAGATTATCCTAATGCATATCCTGTATCAAATAGAGAATACGAAGAACGACTACAAACAAAAAAAAGATTAATCAAAATACTAAATCCTGAATACTTGGAAGACTTTGTTCAGGAGTATCAACGAATTATAACTAGATAATGAAATGGCAAAAACAACTTACACAGATAATAATCTAAAATACGCTGATGATTTTCGTCTAAGTGATATTATCTTATACAATTACAAAGGTGATGCTTTAGACATTACCGATGATGTAATTACAATCAACATATACGAGAGTATTGACAATCACACACTATCAGGATCAATTACGTTTGTAGATCAACGTGCCACTGTTGAGCAGTTTCCTATTATTGGAAAAGAGTTTGTTGAATTTAAAGTAAGAACACCTGTTGAGACAGAAACAAACAGTGAAATAGATTTTACAAAGCATAAAATGTATGTTCACAATATTGCTGCTCAATCAATAGCAACACATAGAAATCAAATATTTGTGCTTGACTTCATATCAGCAGAGGCAATACGAAGCACAAGAAAACGAGTAAGTCGTGCCTTTACAGGTTCATACGACAAGGCCGTTTCAAACATATTTAAATCTGAATGGGGTATTGCTAGTCACAAAAGATTATATGTAGAACCAAGTTCAGAAAATAAAAAAGTAGTTGTGCCTAATTTAAGACCATTAGATGCCATAGAGTTCTTGTCAACAAGAGCATTATCAAATTACACAAACACACCATCATTTCACTTTTATGAAACAACAAGAGGTTTTCATTTTAGATCATACGATAGTATGATGAAAGATGTTGAAAATGGATCACCATTAGAAACAGAAATAACTTATGAACTTGCCACCTCAGATGTGCCTAATCCATCAAATCCAAACAATCCTGATATGTCAGCACTGTTTAGAGTTTATTCACATGAGTTCTCAAACAAGACAGACTCATTAGAAGAATCAACTGATGGTGTATTTTCAAACACAGTATTGGCACACGACACATATAACAAAACAATTACAAAAACAGAATTTAACTATGCTGCCGATTATTACAAGTTTCCACATTTAGAAAATCAAAATGTAGATGATGAGTTCGCAGTAAAGTATAGTGCATTACCATTATCAGCAGCCGATCCGTCAGAGAAGGCTATGAACAAATATGGTCGTTATTCACTCTATAGCGACTTTACAGAGGGAAAAACGATGGTTGCAAGTAACACATCAAATATTCACAACAACGTCATGGCGAACGGCTATGAGACAAATAGAATACTACCATACAGAAATCACTTAAAACGTGTATTAGATGTTATTAAACTTGAAATGACAGTACCAGGTAACACAACATTAAACGTAGGTCAAGTCATAAATGTAAAAGTGCCATCATATGCGGCCGCAGTATATGAACATGCAGATAAGCGATATAACATATATCTATCAGGTCGATACTTAATAACAGATTTAAGACATAATTTTGACCTAGATCAAGGCAAACATAGAACAATAATGACAGTTGCAAAAGAAACACTTGCCTCACCATTAGAAACGTCATTAGATCAGTTTACCTTTCAATCCACAAATGAGAACAGATTTGCTACGCAAACAGGTGATGAACCTGAAATCGCAGAACCAATTGTAGATATCAAAAATCAAACAGTTGTGCCAGTAGAACAAATAGAGAACAAAGACGTGCCTGCCACAATTACAAAAGTCGAAGAATTAGTACCAGACGTGCCAGTTAAAAAACCAGTAGTTAAAAAGACCGCAGTTAAGAAGTTTGATCCATTTCCACCAATTGCTCTTACAATGTACTACACAACAGGTATAATAGAAGAACGAAAACAACAATGGCGTAAGTACAAAAAGGCATTAGTCTCGGCACAAAAGAACAAAACAGTATCCGAAGAAGAAATAGAATATCGTATATCAATGATGGTACACGAAAGAGAGTCTATTTTAGCTTCAGAAAGAATCGTAAATCTAAGAAAACAACAAGCAGAGTTTAATGGCACAACATTTACTGCCAAAGATGAGAGAGATTTGTTAAAACAAAAAGACGCAGAAGCACTTGCAACAAGACAAAAAACTCTTGCTGCTGAAGGTCTAACCGAAGAATCATTAAATCAAAAACTACAAGCCAAGTTTAAACCTGCCAACAAACTTACAAACAAAAAGAGTACATTAGAAGAATACAAAGACAAGGCAAAGAAAGGTATATCAGGTATTAGAAAAGGATGACAACTCTTAACCTATTCAGAGAAAGCTTAGAAAAAATTTTTAGAGACATATACCAAGGCCTTATCAAAGCCAATATGTACACAATATCTAAGAAATTAGAGATATTTACAGATTATCTATCAGACATATGCCAAATAATGACAGAATACATGAAAGAAAGACTTTGTCAGAGAGAATATGTAATAAAAACGTTACAAAGCGTACTTAATACATGCCATAAGAGAGTTGCTTCGCAACCGACCAAGTCGGCCTTATCATTTAAGGCACATAAAAAAGACCATAATAAATATGAATCAGAGATGGATATAAGACAGACATTTATCGGAATTTTATGCCAAGGCCTGCTGAAAGGAAATGAAAATGCCAAATAACTTCTTAGGCCACGATGGTTTCATATGGTTTATAGGTGTTGTAGAGGATAGAGATGATCCAACAAAGACCGGCCGTGTAAGAGTGAGATGTTTAGGTTATCACACAGACGACAAGACGGCCTTGCCTTCTTCAGATTTGCCATGGGCATCTGTAATGTTACCAATTACTTCTTCAGGTATATCTGGCATAGGTCAATCACCTCTCGGCCTTGTTGAAGGTAGTTGGGTAATAGGTTTCTTTAAAGACGGCCAAAGTTCACAAGAGCCAATCATACTTGGTTCATTGCCAGGCCAACCAAGTGAATACGGCCATCCTAATAAAGGGTTTTATGATCCTAATACGGCCGAGGGTTTGTATTATGATGGTTCACTACAAGAAGGAGAAGGCCAACGTAAAGTGTCAGTGTATCCTAGATACATAGATGAACCTGATAATAATCGTTTATCAGTAAACGAAGTAGAACACAGCAGTATAGAGGCCAGAG
>Ga0315330_10002955_pt1 | contig 11682 bp, 9 predicted proteins | sample M140m34915metaG_FD_203453 | JGI IMG/M metagenome (GOLD analysis project Ga0315330, IMG submission 203453) | Ammonia-oxidizing marine archaeal communities from Monterey Bay, California, United States - M1 40m 34915 | ecosystem: Environmental > Aquatic > Marine > Intertidal zone | place: USA... | reverse complement strand
TTCGGTAGGAGAAACGGGACTTATTTATTTCTCCGACGGACCAATATTTGAATACAATAACGATTGGATTAAGACTGCAGAATCACGTAACCAATATGACTGGAGCACTATGGGTGATATCGGTCATATAAATGGGGATGGCTATCTTTTCATTACCGACCGAAAAGCGAATATGATTATCTCTGGTGGTGTTAACATTTACCCGCAGGAATCCGAAAATAGATTGTTGTCTCATCCTGAAATTAGAGATGTAGCTGTGATAGGAGTGCCTAATTCTGACTTCGGTGAGGAAGTTAAGGGCATAGTACAATTAACTAATCCAGAAAAAGCGGGAAAGGGTCTGGCGCAAGAGTTAATTGAATATTGCTGGGAAACAGTAAGTAAAATCAAAAGCCCGCGCTCAATTGATTTTGTGACGGATTTGCCCCGTCGAGAAAACGGTAAGCTGTACAAAAAACTTTTAAAACAGCAATATTGGAAATAGATTAATAGTTGTCTAAAATTTTACTGCCAAAGATAATTTTTTTGATATATCTCAGGATTCTACAGTAGCAGCCTCTATTTCATAATAATTATCTAGATCTATTATATCTTCGATCTCCTGTCGCACATCGACCATCTGCTTTGGGGTTATAGTTTTATAATCTCCTGTTTGTCTCAGTTCCCTCAACATGTCTCGCTGCGCGACAAAAGCGGCGGCGATAACAACTTGCGCATCTATGCACATTGCATAACCCATCTCTTGAAGTTCTTGGCGGGAGAATAACGGTCTGCCATCCCTATTTCCTCTGCTCTGGACATAAACAAGTGGAATATTACACACTTTTGGCGCTTTCTTTGTCTCTTCTGCGTTTCTTGGGAAGATTAATCCTAAATCGGCTCCTGCTTCAGCGGCGGAGTTAATTCTATGACTGGCCTCCTTGATTCCCATTTCTCGACAGGTATCCGACCGTGCAATTATGAGAAAATTTGGATCAATCTCGTCACGGGCTCTGCAAGAGTACTCGATTTTAGTTGTAAAATCAGCGGTGGAGATCGCATGGACCTGGTATTTATGATAATGTGCTCTTTTAGGAAAAAATTGATCCTCTATGTGAATGCCTGCAATACCGGCGCGAATAAACTCCCTAACTGTTCGCATTGAATGAAGCGGTTCACCAAAACCAGCACCGGCATCGGCTAATACAGGTATGGATACAGAATTAGAGACCTCAGAGGCAATGTTGACCTGCTCGGTGAGTGTTAATAAGGGTTCGCTAATAGCTTTTGAGGCACCAGAAACATATCCTCCTACATAAGTGGCTTCAAACCCAGCTTGCTCAACTTGGCGGGCGCTAAGTGGATCGTAAACTGATGGCAGATGAAGAAAAGTTCCGGAGCTTATCAGATTACGTAACGTTTCGGTGTTTTTCATTTTTACTCCGCTTTCCCTACAAACAACATTTGATACTTTTTGACAGATGTTCAAACTAAAAATAGATACCATAGGATTTTGGTTTCATTATATTAACTTTTGATCTTGTATAATACTGCATTATATAAGAGGAATATTTAACTTAACTAAAGTTGGTATAACCGTTAGAGAGTAGCGCCAATGCGCATAAATTTTAATACAAACCCAGAAAAGTATAAACACTGGAAGATTAATATCGTTGGAAAACGAGCCAACTTGATAATGGATGTTTTGGAATCTGGAGGTCTGTTTTCCGGATATGAATTGAAGCTAAATTCATATGATCTCGGGGTGGATATAGAGTTGCATGATGCCCTTCAACGATTACGCTTTGAACACCCAGAAGTTCAGGTAGTCGTTTTGAGTTCAGGCAAACCAAAAGTTTTTTGTGCTGGAGCTAATATCAAAATGCTGGGTGGGGCAAGCCACGGGCACAAAGTAAATTTCTGTAAATTTACAAATGAAACCAGAAATTCAATGGAAGACGCCAATGATAACTCTGGACAACGTTATGTTGCTGCGGTTGGAGGTGCATGCGCGGGCGGGGGGTATGAATTGGCGCTGGCAACAGATCATATTATTTTAATAGATGATGGCTCATCTGGTGTGTCGTTGCCTGAAGTTGCCCTGCTTGCTGTACTGCCCGGCACTGGGGGTATTACGAGGGTAACTGATAAGCGTAAAGTTCGCAGGGATAGGGCAGATGTTTTCTGTGCGACTGAGGAAGGTGTGCGGGGCAATAGAGCTTTAGAATGGAATTTAGTGGATGAATTAGTTTCTCCATCTTTGTTTGAAGAAGCACTATCATCACGTGTGGAGTTAATGGCATCTACGTCAGATCGACCGGTAGATGAGATAGGCGTGACTTTGAACCCTATTAAGTTAGAAATAAAAGAGGATCGATTATCATATTCGACCTTAGATGTTGAGATAAAGCGGGGGGAGTCCATCGCAGAACTTTTGATCAAGGGTCCGACGGGAAAAACACCTGCAAATGTTGAAGAGGTAATAACGATGGGGGATCAGTTTTGGCCCCTAAGGTTGGCGAGGGAGTTAGACGACGCGGTTCTTCAACTTCGTTTTAATGAGGAAGAGATCGCTGTGATGGCTTTCAACTCCATCGGTTCTGATTCGGCGGTGAAAGAACATTGTGATTTTTTGCAGGCTAATAAGTCTCATTGGCTCATTAGGGAAATAATTTTGTTTTGGACGCGTGTTCTAAAAAGGGTAGATCTTACCTCAAAAACCATTATTACAAAGATAGAACCAGGAAGTTGTTTTGTTGGCTTCCTGGCGGAATTGGTGTTTGCAGCGGATCGCTCTTTTATGGCTGATGGTGTTTTCGATGGAAATAATTGTGGTGAAGCTTCACTGCTGCTAACCGCAGCGAATTTTGGCCGTCATCCTATGTCGAACCAGATATCCCGTCTAGCTACTAGGTTTCTCTCTGACACATCATGGGAAAAAATGTTAAAACCACATATTGGTATAGATCTAAAAGCCGAGGCTGCAGATGATTTAGGTTTGATTACAGCTATATATGATGAAATTGATTGGGAAGAGGAAATTCGTTTGTTTGTCGAAGAGCGCGTTAGTTTCTCTCCTGATGCATTAACTGGTTTAGAGGCCAATACTCGATTTGCTGGTCCAGAAACTATGGAGACAAAGATTTTTGGTCGATTGACGGCGTGGCAGAATTGGATATTCCAAAGAGCTAATGCTGTAGGCGAAGCTGGTGCTTTGAGCCAGTATGGTTCTGGGAAAAAAGCAAATTTCGATCGAAAGAGGGTATAATTAACCGAACGTCAAGCGGTTAACACCGGAGATAATTTGGAGAGATAAGATGCCAGACACTATGGCTGTTGATTATACTACATCAATCCCGAATAACGTTGGCCTTTCTGAAGACCGTCGCGTCCTGAAGGCATTGGAGAAATGGCATCCAGGTTACCTCGATTGGTGGAAAGAGATGGGACCGGAAGGTTTTCAAGAATCATTGGTTTATCTTCGCACCGCCGTCGGTGTCGAAACTGGAGGGTGGGCCAAATTTGATTATGTAAAAATGCCTGAATATCGTTGGGGCATATTACTGGCGCCGCAAGATAAGGAAAAATTAATTGGTTTCGGACAACATAAAGGGATGCCCGCCTGGCAGGAGGTTCCAGGAGAGTATAGGGCCATGCTTCGAAGACTTTGTGTTATCCAGGGAGACACAGAACCAGCTTCAGTAGAACAACAGAGACATTTGGGTGCAACAGCCCCCTCCCTATACGATATGCGAAATCTATTTCAAGTTAATGTCGAGGAGGCTCGCCATCTTTGGGCAATGGTATATTTGCTTCAAAAGTATTTTGGGAAAGATGGAAGGGAAGAAGCGGATGGTCTGTTGAGACGACGCTCTGGTGACGTCGATCAACCGAGGATGTTAGGTGCTTTTAATGAGGTGACCCCTGATTGGTTAAGCTTTTTCATGTTCACCTATTTCACCGATAGAGATGGTAAAATGCAGCTGGAAAGTCTAGCGCAATCAGGGTTTGATCCACTGGCTAGGACGACGCGGTTTATGTTAACGGAAGAGGCGCATCATATGTTTGTTGGCGACTCTGGCATAAATAGAGTTATTAAACGTACATGCGAAGCTATGATAGCGGCTGGCATACATGATCCATACGACATTAATGCAGTTAGATCACTTGGTGTAATTGATCTTCCAACATTACAAAAGAAAGCTAACTTACATTATTCACTTTCCCTGGATTTATTCGGCTCTGAAATTTCAACAAACGCTGCAAATGCCTATACGAATGGTCTCAAGGGGCGATACCGTGAAGATAAGATCGATGATGATCATCAGTTATTAAATGAAACATACCCAGTTTTGAGACTCATTAATGGAGAAGTTGAAACAACCTTGGAGCCTGCACTGACTGCACTCAATATGCGTTTGCGAGATGACTACACGAGAGAAACTGCTTCTGGTATCAAACGTTGGAACAAACAAATTGAAAAAGCTGGTATCTCTTATGAGTTAAAATTACCCAATGTAACATTCAATAGAAAAATTGGAGTTTTCTCAGAAATTGAGACCTCACCTGAAGGTCTCATCCTAGACCATAAAGTTTTTGAAGAGCGAAAAGATGAGTGGCTCCCATCTCAGGATGATGGGGCATTTGTTGCCTCTCTTATGCATGCGGAAGTCCGACCAGGGTACTATGCGGGCTGGATAGCGCCTCCTAAAATGGGTATAGATAACAAGTCGGGAGATTTTGAGTTTGTACAGATACAATAATTAGTATTAAATTTGAAAAACAGACCTTTAGTGGATAATCAATGGCGAAAGTAAATAGGAAACTTGCGACCATACTGGCGACTGATTGTGTTGATTTTAGTAAACACATGGAGTCCCAAGAAGAACTTACGTTGTCAAATCTGACTTCCTGCAGAGAAATCATTGATCCTGTAATTGAAGAGCATGGTGGACGTATATTTCATACGGCTGGTGACTCAGTGATTGCTGATTTTGGAAGTCCTGTTGAATGTGTCAACGCAGCGATGAAATTTCAGGATCTTCTTGCCGCGAGAAACGAAGCGATTTCAGATGGCCTGAAACTCCAGTGGCGAGTTGGCATTCATGTTGATGATGTTATTATAGAAGGGGATAATATCTATGGAAGCGGCGTAAACATAGCAGCAAGACTTGAGGGGCAGTGTGAACCTGGAAGAGTACTCTTATCCAAAATCGTGCAAGACCAAGTCAAGAAACGGGTAAGCTTTGCGGTTAATCCAGCTGGGACGCGTTCGCTAAAAAATATTTCGGATGAATTTGAAGTTTTTTACATCACAAAAACTGATGATGAGCTTTCTCCAGAAGCTATAAATAAGGAAGCTACCGCGCTAATAACCCAGAAACCTAATGTGATAAACAAAAAACCTAAATTGGCCGTATTACCTTTCAGTAACGGTAGCAAGGATGAAGATAGTGGGTATTTAGTCGATGGTATTGTCGAAGATTTAACGACAGAATTTTCTATGATCCGAGAATTTGAAATCGTATCTAGGCAAACCTGTTTCGATTTTAGAGATAGCGTAGAGACGATCGAAGAATTCTCTGAGCACCATAATTTAGATTTCATCGTAACTGGTGGGATAAGGTCCTCTGGAAAACGCGTTAGGATTTCAATCGAATTAAGTGAGTCGGGTACAGGAAAGGTTCTCTGGAGTAATAAATATGATCGGGTAATAGAAGATATTTTTGATGTCCAAGACGAAATAGTAAGAACAGTAACCATATCACTTCTGGGTGAGATTGAAATTTCTAGTCTTCAACGCTCGAAAAGGAAGGCAACTGAAAATATTACTTCCTATGAGTTTCTACTTCGTGGGAAAGAGATGCACCACCGTTTCACTCCAGAGGGCAACCAACAAGCTTTAGAGTTTTTTGATAAGGCAATAGAAGCTGACGCAAATAACGCCCAGGCTCATGCCTGGAAAGCATGTACTCTCGGTCAAGGCTGGTTTCGTGGATGGGTTGGAGGCACGCAGGAAGATATGTTCCAAATGTCAGGGGATTGTATAGCTAGAGCCGTTGACTTGAATGAAAATGACTTTGAATGCCATAGGATGCTATCGGCGGTGCATTTGAGCAAGCACGAGTTCCAACTGGCAGAAGAGCATGGAAGAAAAGCATATGATATGGTGCCGAGTGATCCAAGGGTATTGTCAGGGTACGGAGAGGTTTTAGTTAGAAATGGATCTGTTGATGAGGGGCTAGATTTGTTGGGTAAAGCTCTTGAACTTGATCCAGTACCTCAAGGGCAATTAAATTCTGATAAAAGATTTACAGATCTATTATTAGGTCATTTTTATGCAGAGAATTTCGAGGATCTTATTGAGGTAGCTAAGAAAATTGAACATCAGAATTTTCAGTCATGGTTATTTGTCCACTATGCCAAACAGCAGTTAAACGTATTAAATAAAGATGATAAATCGTTCGAGCAGGGCCTCCAAGAATATGCAAAGGACGATTGGCCGTTGTTTCTGGATCGTCTTCATATTCCTCAAGAAGAGATCAGAAACAAACTATCAGAATTTTTGTCAACTATCTGACAGATTCGATTTAAAATAGTGTTAAACGTGGAAGTATAAATCGTTATGGCATGGGTTTTTTTAAGTAAATTAAATTAGGAGATTACGTTGGCCGCAAAAGTAGACCTTATAACAGTTTCGATTATACAGCATCGTCTCACGGCAATTGTAGCGGAGATGGGGGAGGCTATGCTGCGGACCTCTTATTCACAAATCCTCAATTCAAGCAGAGATTTTTCTACAGGTATTTGCGATGCTAAATGTCGATTAGCTGCACAGGCAGAGCATATTCCTATCCATGTTGGCGCTCTTTCTTTTGCAGCTGAATCCGTCAGCGATTATTTTTCAGGGACAGTAAAGCCCGGTGACGTCTATCTACTTAATGATCCTTACTTTGGTGGTAGTCACTTGCCAGATGTGACAGCATTTGTTCCCGTGTTTGCCGGAGATCAACTTGTCTTTTGGACTATTAATAGAGCGCATCACAGTGATATAGGTGGTGCTACCTACGGGGCTTACAACCCAACGGCTACCTCAATTTTTCAAGAGGGGCTGAGAATTACACCAGTAAAGTTGTATGATCAGGGTATTGTTAGACAAGATTTATTGGACATGTTGGCAACAAATACGAGAAACCCAAGAGATTTTAAAGGAGATTTAGCTGCCCAAATTGGTTCGGTCCGGGTAGGGGAACGTCGTGTTCTTTCTCTTATAGAAGAGTTTGGCGCCGATATTGTTTTAAAGTCAGTTGAGGCCATTTTAAATAGCGCGGAGCAGCAGGCTCGGGAAGTTATATCCACATGGCCAGATGGCGTGTATCGGGGTGAAGCGGTTCTTGATGATGATGGTCATGGACGTAAAGATGTTACCATTAGAGCTGTTGTCACAAAAAAAGAGAGCGATCTTGTTGTAGATTTAACAGAATCTGATCCTCAGTCCGATGGATTTCTGAACTCGTCATACGCTAACATGCGATCGGCGGTTGCTATGGCCATTTCCTATTTAATTAACCCGGAGACACCAAAGAACCACGGGTCTCAAAGACCTATTACAGTAAAGGCTAAACAAGGAACGATTGTTTGGTCGAATGATGGGGCACCCGTGACCATGTGCACAAGTCATTGCTCGAATGAAATTTGTGAGGCGATTATTGTTGCCTTGTCCGAAGCATGCCCCGAGCGCGCCACAGGGGGTTGGGGACGCCGATTCCGCGTAGCAATTCAGGGGGAAAACCCGAAAACAGGAAAAGAATTTATCTGGCATCTGTTCCATGCGCGACCGGGAGGGGGTGGTTCTAGTGGAGGTGACGGATGGCATAATGCTGGGGAGTGGCACTCTGCTGGTGGACTTAAATTTGGAAGTGTTGAGTTGGCTGAGGCTCGTTTTCCTCTACTTTTTAATAAACACGAGTTCAGGAAAAATTCCTCGGGTGATGGGGAGTTTAGAGGAGGGGCTGGGGTTGAGTTAGAATTGGAATTGGAAACAGAGAAACCTGCACTTGCTAATACTGCAGGTGATGGTAATCGGCATGGGTCCCGAGGCATGGTTGGTGGACAGGATAGTAAACCACATCACTATGAATTGCATCGCCAGGATGGCAGCATTCGGCCATTAAAGACAAAGGAAATTTCTGTTCCAGTTAATCCTGGAGATCAGTTTATTATTCACTCAGCTGGTGGTGGTGGATGGGGGGATCCAAGGAATAGGACGACTTCGGCACGTGAATTAGATATCAAAAACGAAATTACAGGCTGAGGTTTGAGAAACTTGTCCTCAGTTTCTCGAAGATCCGTTTGATTTTTTCTGATTGGAGACACGGATGGATTTTGGGATTGCGTTAGCTACTTCCGCAGCTTCATGGAAGGTTGTCCAGAGAGCAGAAGAGCTTGGTTTTTCTAATGCCTGGTTTTATGACACCCAAATGCTGAGCGCCGATTGTTTCGTGGCAATGGGAGCAGCTGCGGTTAAAACTAACCGTATAAGATTGGGCCCGAATAAAAAAATCCTTTGATTAAAGCGTCAACGAACTAAATCAGATTAATTTTTTTGATAATACTTCGCTACTTCTGCCGCGTTTACTTGCCAGACATTTTCGTAAGAAGTCATTTTTTTTAAAGCCTCATCAAGATATTTGATGCGATGAGCCTGACCAAGAAGCCAAGGATGTATCGAAAGTGTCATGACAGTTCCTGCTGGATGTGCTTCGTTATAGAGATAATCAAATGCTTCACTAACAACATCGAGCCAGCGCCAAGGCATGAGCCGTCGTATCGCCATTAATTGTGTGTCATCCCATTCGGAGTGGTTTGGCATGCATATTAAATCTCCATGATTCGTCGCGTAGGGTGTATCGTCATTTGGAAAATCAGCTACGTAATGTAACCCCGAGCTTGCGAGTAGATCCAATGTGCGTTCGCTTTGGGAAAAGTCCTGTCCAAACCACCCACTAGGTTGCACTCCGGAAATTTTCTTCAGAGTTTCAAGCGATTTGGTTATAAGTATACTCTCCTCTTTTTCTTCAAGCTGTGAAGTTATCATTTGCGAAGCGCTGATGCCGTGTCCCGCTATTTCCCATCCGCGATCTATACATTCCTCAACCATACGAGGGTAACGATCGGCTATCATTGCATTGATAGCAACCGTTGGTTTAATATTATATTTATCTAAAACCTCTAGTACACGCCAAAACCCAATCCGGTTCCCATGCTCTCTTACTGAGTAATTAAGGTAATCTGGGAAATGGCTGCCCAACGCCCCACCATAGCGCGGGTCTTTAACTGTATTTTCTGCTGGGTCCAACTCGAGGTATTCTAAAAAGAGATATACACACCAGGCGATCTTAGCACCATTTGGCCATTTGATAGTTCGCCGTTGGTTTAAAGGAGTGAATGCAAAATGTTTATGATCATACCCGGAACCACTACGATATCTACCAGTTTGGGAAATCTTCTCAATTTTTTGACTCATGAGTAGTTCTCCGATGTTTCGAGATGTTTCTTTATAATAGGGAGATGATTTTCAATGTAGTGGTTGGCTATTTCTTCTCCTGTAGCCCACCAGACATCGCTATGACCCTTGATATAAGTTAAAGCTTTATCCAAGAAACGGATGCGATGCGGTGTTCCATACAAATAAGGGTGCAGCGCTATTGCCATAACTCGACCACTTTCAGCACCTTCTCGGTAAACTGTATCAAAGTGATCGCAGATCATACGAGAAAATTCCTCACCTTCGGTATGATAGCGGTATTCGATAGCGTCATTGATATCCATCGAATAGGGAACAGTTATCAGTGGGGCTCCCGATCGTGTTTTCATTGGAAAGGGTTGATCATCGTGATACCAATCGCTTGTGTATTTAATTCCAAGTTCGGCAACAAGGTCTGGTGTGTTGACGGTGAAACTTGCAGCCGGACCAAACCAACCCTGTAGTTGCTTCCCTGTTGCGTTTCTCAGGGTTTCAACACAATTAGTTATCACTTCTCGTTCGTCGACTTCTGATAAATTCCAAAGATAGCGCGTATTGTAAATTCCATGACATAAATAGTCATAATTCCGTTCCTCCATCGCCTCGAAAATTTCTGGATAATGTTCGATTACGGAGAAATTTAAAGAAATAGTGCAACGGATATTGTGTTTATCCATCAAATCAGTCATCCGCCAAAAACCGACCCGATTACCATAATCCCTGACCCCGTATCCAAGTATATCAGGGTGTGGTGAGCGGGGCCATGGATTGCGAACATTCTGTATTTGCGGCAAATACTCATAATGCTCGACGTTTGGAAGCACCCAAATTGCCACTCTTTCGTCGTTTGGCCAGCGGAGTTGTGGACGGTCGACAATCGGACTGTATTCAAAGCGATCAGGTTCCATTCGATATGCTCCCGAGTTTCTATCTAATAAATACAGTTTGAACACTGATGCAAAATTTAGCAAGCTACTGGCAACGGGAACTATATCTTCGGGATCTTCGATCAGTGTTTAATAATATTGGTTGTCTTGATGTTTTATTAAATAAAGCTAATGCTGATACTCATTCGAATTATTGCCAGTTGGTATTCGAGGCAACAGCCCAACTAGCTTGAACCTACAACACAAATTTATCTGTATCAGCCATCCTCAGATATATTGGGAATAAGAGTAAATCTAGTTTGGAAGAAAAATACCCTTACACGCTGTTGACCGCGCCTGCAGGGCTTTTTATCATATCAAGAAACTGTTTTCGTATCGTGATGTCGTCACGAAACGACCCAAGCATGCGGCTAGTAACCATTTTAACCCCCGGTTTATGCACACCGCGTGTTGTCATGCACTGGTGTGCTGCTTCAATCACAATGCCAACTCCATGAGGTTTCAAAACATCATAAAGCGTATGTGCAATCTGGGACGTTAGTTTTTCTTGTATCTGCATGCGCTTGGAAAAAACGTCGATAACGCGACCAAGCTTGGATATCCCCACCACTCTATCAGCCGGCAAGTAACCTATATGCGCCTTACCTATTATGGGAACAAGGTGATGCTCGCAGTGCGACTCTAAACGAATATCTCGAAGGACAATCATTTCATCATAATCTTCTGTCTCCTCGAACGTAGTCGACAGTAGAGCGACAGGATCTTCGTTATATCCAGCGAAAAACTCCTGATACGCGCGCGCTACTCGATCAGGCGTACCTAGCAAGCCTTCTCGATCGGGGTCGTCGCCAGCCCATTCTATAAGCGTCCGAACGGCGGCCTCCGCTTCCTCTTTACTAGGTCGCTTGCGTTCATTCAAACCGTTTGCCGCAGCGTCTTGGGAGTGCCCGGTTGTTATTGCTGTATCCATTAGAGGTCTCTCTCGGGTCTGTCTAAAATCAGAGGCATTCAGGGAGCTTGGCTACCCAATTTAGTTATAACATTACAAAAATTTCACGCAAGAACGTATATGGTTCCTAGTAGAACAAATGAAAATCTAATACGTTATTAATCATCCTGTTGGATCTCTTTTGCATCAGTATGATGTAATTTTTATAAAGTTTTTTCTCTAGTTATAACTTATGCTCTAGGCAAAAATACTTAACCTCTAATCCGTGTGCTGGATACACGAGTTGCAATGTCCGGCAATTTCTAATGTTGTATTTTTAAGTGTGAATTGATTTCGCTCGG
>Ga0315330_10002953_pt1 | contig 11689 bp, 11 predicted proteins | sample M140m34915metaG_FD_203453 | JGI IMG/M metagenome (GOLD analysis project Ga0315330, IMG submission 203453) | Ammonia-oxidizing marine archaeal communities from Monterey Bay, California, United States - M1 40m 34915 | ecosystem: Environmental > Aquatic > Marine > Intertidal zone | place: USA... | reverse complement strand
CCACAAATAGGCGAAATGCTAGAACGCATGGCCATAAAAAGTGAGTTCGTTGATGGTCTTCGTATAACTGACAAATCGACAGTTGAGATCGTGGAAATGGTATTAGCCGGATCGATAAATAAGTCTATTGTCGCGGCAATTAATGAGGCTGGTGGGAGTGCTGTTGGCATCTCTGGAAAAGATGCTAATTTAATTACTGTCAAAAAATTAATAAGATCAAAGATTGATCCAGATAGTAATATTGAAAAAGTAGTCGATTTAGGGTTTGTCGGAGAACCGACTAAAATGAATGCTACATTGATAGATACTCTAATAGTCGGCGGACTTATCCCGGTGGTTGCTCCGGTTGGATTGGGGGAAGATGGTGAAACCTATAATATAAACGCTGACACAGCAGCAGGCGCATTGGCTGGTGCAACTGATGCGCAAAGAATGTTGATGCTTACAGATGTAGAAGGCGTTATGGACAAATCCGGAAAATTAATCCCCGAGTTAACGATAAAGGAGGCATATCAGCTAAAAAAAGAAGCAGTCATTTCTGGAGGGATGATTCCAAAAGTCGAAACTTGTATTGAAGCGGTTAGAAACGGGGCAGAGGCCGCTGTTATATTAGATGGAAGGGTCCCTCACGCAGTTCTGTTGGAATTATTTACATCTCAGGGGCATGGAACAATAATTAGGAAAGAGTGATAACATTATTCGGATAGTATTAAAGTTTTTTGACGCTTTTATTCTTGTACATAGCCCGGTCGGCCTCGGCCATTATCTGCGCTAAGTCCTTATTTTCGTACCCGTCGATTTCTATGATTCCAATGGATGCTCCAAATGGCCGACTGTGGTCACTGGTGAATTTGGAGAAGAAAGGCTCATCTTCAATAAACGAGCTTAAAATGGATTTAGCATCACTATTTCCTTTTGCATCAAACCAAATAGCGAATTCATCTCCGCCTAATCGTGCTACCAAATCGTCGCCGTGGGCTAAACGGGCTAATTTTTTCGACAGTTCTGTTAGCACTTCATCGCCGGCTTGATGACCCAGTCGGTCATTAATAAGTTTAAAATTATCAAGATCTATATATGCCAAGCTGCCTATAGTAATGTTAGTTTTGGGCTGGTGTATAAGCTTTTTTTCGAGTGTTTCGGAGAAAGTTCGGCGATTTAGTAACCCCGTAAGCGGATCTGTGGTGGATAGTCTTTCTAAGCTTTTCTGAATATCAAGATGTTGCAGCTCAACGCCAACAAGATGGGCTGCCTGTTCAAATAAGGAAAAATCTTCTCCATCCCACTGCTTGCTTTCGCCAATTCCCCAGAAAATTAAGATACCGTTTGTTCTATTTTTATATTTTGTAACGTAGGCTGCAAAACGATTATCTAATTTATCAAAAACTAGGGGAGTATCTTTATTGATACCGTCTTTTAGTGCCTCTTCTATTGAAAATGGCAAGTTTCCGTCCATTATAATTTGTGGTTTGTCTTCATCGTTTTCAAATTTGAATATTTGGCAACCATCTGCGGCTAGGGTTTTTGTGATCGCTTGCACAGCCGATTCTAAGGAGCTGAGTTGATCATCCGGTTCTCTGATTTGGTTATTTATATATTGAAGTATGCGTTCTTTGTTTTGGGCTTTGGATAATTCAGCATCCCGTTGTCTGTCATTCGTAACATCTCGCCCAATACCCCTCGCACCTATCCAGTATCCATTTTTCCCAAATAATGGAAGGGCTGATGTGAGTAGGATGCCAGTCGTCCCGTCTGCTTTTATAATATTCACTTCAACGCTGCTGATTTCAGTTCTTGTGGTGAATGGAGAGCTGCGCTCATTATTTTGATTGGGAACCAGTATTTCGTGGGAGCATGTTCCTAATATCATATTCGGTTGATAACCAAAGTTACTTGCACCTGATATAAATGAGAAAATTCCCGTGTTATCAGTCTCCCATAAAAAATTATTTGACGTCATGAAAAGATTTTCTACTCGGTCTAACGATTTTAAGAATTCGCATGTAAATCGTGGATTAAACAACGTTTCTTTTTGTGTAAGGTAACGGTAGCGTCCCCCATCTAACTGCGTTGCAGTGAATTCTAAATAGGAATTTTTAGAGGGGGCCCAAAGTGTGATGTGCTCCGAATTACCCTTAATATTTGAGACATCAGAAGCAAATTGTGTTAAAAGTTCTGGTTTATCAAGTGTTAATGATTCAATGAGTTTTCTCGCTAGGAAATTGGCCGCCACAATGTTGTGTTCAGAATCAAAAACGAGATGGAATATATTTTGGTGATATAAGGCACAATCTTTCTCAATAAGAGAAGATAGCGCAAGTGCTTCGTGTGCTGTCTTGTCTATAATAAATCTGTTTTCCTCAGCTGATGGGCCCATGATTATTCTAATTCGTATTATTTAGTATTGAACTCTTAAAAGCCTAACATGTAATGTTGCCGAGTTGGAAAATTTGTCAGGTGTCTTTAGGGGAATAAAAAATATTGTCTCAACGTTAAATTTGGATTGTTGGATTTTAGAATGGTTTTAGCAGTAGGTGACGTTGATAATTGGATATTCGATTTGGATAATACGCTTTATCCTGAGAGCTCGAATCTTTTTGCTAGAGTGTCTAAAAGAATGACGTGTTTCATACAAAAGGAGTTTCAGTTAGAGGAAGAAGCTGCCCGAGATTTACAGCGCAGAATGTTTAGAAAATATGGAACAACAATGCGTGGTTTAATGACAGAGCATAAAATGGATCCTGAGAAGTTTCTGCAATTTGTGCATGATATTGATGTCAGCGATATGAGTACAGATATTGAACTGGCTGAGCTTTTAAGTAAGCTACCAGGGCGACGTCTAATTTATACTAATGGATCAGTAGCGCATGCTAAGAGAATTACGGGACAGTTAGGAATTGAGCACCTTTTTGATGATGTTTTTGATATAGTCGCAAGTAAGTTTATCCCCAAACCGGATCCTGAACCATATGATGAAATGATTAAAACGTTTAATATAGACCCTAAAAGGTCTTTAATGGTGGAAGATATGGCGAAAAATTTAAGACCGGCGGCCAACCTTGGTATGATTACTGTTTGGCTAAGGCATAATAGAGATTGGTCATCGGAGGATTCAGATGGTGAACATATTCATTATGAAATAGACGATCTTAAATCATGGTTAAAGAGAATTATCGACTAAAATTATAGCTGTAATTGACAGCAGAAATGGCTAGCTACATTTTGCTGGCCTTGAGTTGTTAAATTAAACGAAGAGAAAGTGAATAACATGACCGATAACCAACTTGAGAATACAATAGAACGAGCTTGGGAAGAACGAGAATCAATAAATACCAAAACCAAGGGCGAATTTAGAGAAAGTGTAGAAGAGGCGCTGAGCTTGATGGACTCAGGGGCTGAGAGAGTAGCTTCGCCTATGGGAGGGCATAAATGGCAGGTTAATCAGTGGTTAAAAAAGGCTGTCTTACTTTCATTTAGGTTAAACGACATGGGTTTAATACCGGGTGGACCGGAAGATGTCGAGCGTGGGACGTCTGGCTGGTGGGATAAAGTCCCATCTAAGTTTTCAGGCTGGACTGAACATCAGTTTAGAGATTCTGGACTGAGGGCAGTGCCGAATTGTGTGGTGCGGAGATCGGCTTATATTGCCTCCGGGGTTGTTTTGATGCCGAGTTTTGTCAACATAGGTGCATATGTAGACAGCGGTACCATGGTTGATACTTGGGCAACAATTGGTTCTTGTGCTCAAGTTGGTAAGAATTGTCATATTTCTGGAGGTGCGGGAATCGCAGGGGTATTAGAACCTATGCAGGCGGATCCTGTTATTATCGAGGATAATTGCTTTATTGGAGCTCGCTCAGAAGTCGCTGAAGGGGTAATAGTCGAAACCGGTTCAGTTTTAAGTATGGGCGTCTACATCGGAGCTTCAACTAAGATTATAAATCGGGATTCTGGAGAAGTAATTACAGGAAGAGTGCCGGCATATTCTGTGGTTGTACCTGGTTCAATGCCCGGAAAGGCATTACCGGATGGATCCCCGGGGCCATCGTTGTACTGTGCTGTTATTGTAAAGCAGGTTGATGAACAAACGCGATCTAAAACATCTATTAATGAACTGCTCCGCGATTAATGGAGCCCAATAAAAGTGACTCGATAGACCCGATCGAACTCAGTCAAAGGCTTATTCGCTGTCCCAGTGTTACGCCCTTAGAGGGTGGAGCTCTCGATGAGTTGCAGGCGGTACTGGAAAAAATAGGGTTTAAGTGCACTCGGTTGGTTTTTTCCGAATCTGGAACTCCAGATGTTGACAATTTATATGCTAGAATAGGTGAAGACGGTCCTAATTTCTGTTTTGCCGGTCATTCAGATGTTGTTCCACCGGGGCATTCATCTGAATGGAGCGGGGACCCTTTTTCAGGAATGATAGCGGATGGAAAACTTTTTGGTCGTGGGTCTTCGGATATGAAATCGGCAATTGCAGCCTTTGTTGCTGCTGCTGAGCGGTTCATAAAAGAAAAATTTGATAAAGGAAGATTTTCCATCAGTTTATTGATTACCGGTGATGAAGAAGGGCCGGCGATCAACGGGACAGTTAAGGTTTTGGAATGGATGGAAAAAAATAACGAGAAGATTGATTCTTGTATCGTTGGAGAACCAACTAATCCCGATTTTCTTGGAGGGATGGCAAAAATTGGTAGACGTGGAAGTTTGACGGGGTGGTTGACGGTTTTTGGAACCCAAGGCCATACTGCCTACCCTCATTTAGCAGATAACCCACTTTCGCGATTAGTCAAAATGCTAGCGCCTTTATCGGAAGAAATACTTGATGAAGGAACTAAATATTTTCCTCCTACAACGGTTGCAATTGCTTCCATCGATACTGGGAATTCGGCCAGCAATGTGATCCCCAATAAGGCAACGGCAACTTTCAATATCAGGTTTAATGACAGTAGGACATCTGAGGAAATAGAAAATTGGTTGAGAAATATATTTGAAGAGGTTGGCGGAAAGTTTGAGCTTGAAACGGCTTGTTCATCAAATGCATTTATTACGCAGCCCGGTGCTTTGAGCAAAGATCTAGTGGACTCTGTGAAGGAGGTTACCGGTCTATCTCCTGAACTAAGCACTACGGGGGGAACCTCAGATGCCAGATTTATAAGAAAATACTGTCCAGTTATAGAATTTGGTGGTGTTGGAAAAACTATGCATAAAATCAATGAACATGTTGAGCTAGAAGATATTCGCGTTTTATCGGATATTTACTTCGCTCTGCTGAGGCGTTTTTTCTCCCGTTTCTCTGGATAATATTATGCTCCCAACGATATCTAAGATTGCCATGGCGTTACATGGTGTTTGGTTAATTGCTTGTCGAAAACCCATATCGGAAGTGCACTTTGACGTTTCGACACAGGGGTTTTGGAAATCGTTGTTTGCTGCAGTGCTGGTTTTACCAGCAAATATTTTGATAACTTTTTACAGTAGTATTAGCTTGTCTGAAACTGGTTATGGCCTGCATCAGGCACTTCAAGACCTATTAATCTACAGCATAACATGGTTAGTATATCCTTTATTGATCATCAACGGGTGCATTTTTTTTGATAAGCATGAAAGAGCGCTGGCCTATTTAGTCCCCTATAATTGGGCCTCTGTCCCGCTTGGTTACCTACTTGCTGCGGTAACAATAGCGAGTGGCCATGCCTCTTATTCCTCGTCACTGATGTCGTTTTTATTAACGATTGTCTACGCTGTAGCGATATACCTATTTTTTGAGGTGGCACGCCAAGGTCTAAAGATTTCAAAACTTGCAGCCATTGGTGTTGTTACATTCGACTTTATCTTGAGTATTTTTCTAATGTCGGCGTTGGAGAGTTTGAAACTTTAGATGCAGCTATGGCTAGTAATTGTCATCATAATCAGCTCCAGCAAAATATAGTCCAGCCGCTGGTGCCGTTGGCCCCGCAATTGACCGATCTTTAGCTTTCAGGATTCTGATAACGTCTTGCTCCGTCCATCTTCCTTCTCCAACTTGTTTGAGGGTTCCAACAATGTTTCTGACCTGGTGATGCAAAAACGATTTAGCTTCTGCAAATATTTGGATTTCGTCGTCAATCCTATTTACGGTTATGTCTCGAATTGTTTTTTCTGGTGATAAGGCTTGGCAGTGTTTCGCTCTAAAGCTTGTGAAGTCATGTTTTCCTATCAAAACAGCGGCTGCCTTTTGCATATCAATTTCATTTAACCGACGGGGTACAAACCAAACTCGTCCAATGTCCAAAGCAGGTGGTGTTGCACGATTTAGAATTCTATATAAATATTTGCGATTTATCGCAGAAAAACGGGCATGAAAGTTTTGATCGATAGGTATTACCTCAAGAACAGTAATGGGTTGTTTGCCAAGATGATAATTCATAGCTTTCTTTATTGTTTCTATGGAAAATTGTTCTGACTCAAGCTCAAAATGTGCCGCCATCGATAATGCGTGCACCCCCGAGTCAGTTCGCCCTGCACCGATTACTTCGGTTTTTATTCCGGAAAAAGATTCCAATGCGTGTTCTAATGATTCTTGGATGGAAGGCCCATTATTCTGCTTTTGCCAACCTACGTAATTACCGCCATCATATTCTATGCTAACTTTAAATTTTGGCATTTATCACAGAGCTCTTAGCTATTTTCATATTGTCTTATTACATGATTAAGATCTTTGGTAAATTCATAAAAAAACGATACATAAGCATATGTTTATATCTTGACAAAAAGAGTCGCGCTTATTACATTATACTTGGCGCCGATTTGAGCTTCAGCTTGCGGGCGCGAGAAAAATGCAGCTAAAGCGTGGGAGGTTATCCCGCAAAACTGGGGGCCTCGACTATGTTCTCCTCTTTATATTAGCGGCATCGATGAAAGCCATTTTGCTAAATTATTAGTCATAGGAGAAATAAATGTCATTGAATTCTAAAAACCCAGAGACTCAGGTCCTTCATGCGGGATATCGTGCTGATCCAGCCACAGGCTCTGTTGCAGTTCCAATCTACCAAACAACTTCCTATCAATTCCAAAGTACAGAGCATGCAGCTAATCTTTTTTCTCTAAAGGAACTTGGCAACATTTACACCCGCATAATGAACCCAACGTGTGATGTTCTTGAACAGAGAATTACGGCTTTAGAAGGTGGTGCTGCGGGCTTAGCTGTTAGCTCTGGTCAAGCTGCATCAGCTTTATCCATTCAAAATCTTGCAAAAGCAGGTGACAACATAGTGAGTTCAACCGATTTGTACGGTGGAACCTGGAATTTATTCAATAATACATTAAGGGATCAGGGCATAGAGGTACGGTTTGTCGATCCATCGGATCCCCAAAACTTTCTCAAAGCGACGGATGATCACACGCGGGCTTACTATGCAGAAACTTTACCTAATCCGAAACTTCATGTGTTTCCGATAGAGGAGGTCGCATCAATAGGTAAAGAACTGGGTATTCCATTGATTGTTGATAATACGGCAGCGCCTATTTTATGCCGTCCATTTGATCATGGTGCTGCAGTGATAATCTATTCCACGACCAAATATATAGGAGGTCATGGAACGTCTATAGGAGGGATGATTATCGATAGTGGCACATTCCCTTGGGCGAAATATCCAGAACGGCAGCCTGCATTGAACCAGCCAGACCCGTCTTATCATGGAGCTGTTTGGGTAGAAGCGGTTAAGCCCATTGGCCCGGTAGCATTTATAATAAAGGCAAGGACTACATTATTGCGCGATTTAGGAGCGGCTTTCTCACCTTTCAATGCCTTTCAAACTATCCAAGGTTTAGAGACGTTGCCCCTGAGAATGCGAGCGCATAGCCAAAATGCGGCCGCTGTTGTCGAATTTCTAGCTAGCCATTCGTCGGTATCTAAAGTGATTTATCCAACCCAACAAAAGGGCGAAGAGCTAACAAGAGCAAAAAAATATCTTAATGGGGGATATGGTGGTCTTGTTGGCTTTGAATTGAAAGGTGGTAAAGAGTCGGGGGAAAAGTTTATAAATTCGTTGAAACTTTTCTATCATGTTGCCAACATAGGTGACGCGCGTTCTTTAGCTATTCACCCCGCGACTACGACACATAGCCAGCTTTCGCCAGAGGATCAGAAAAGCACTGGTGTTTCTGAAAGTTATGTACGTCTCTCCATTGGCATTGAGCATATTGACGACATCATAAACGATCTGGAATTGGCCTTGTCCGAGTCCTCATAATCTTGCGTTTTTGGCTTAAGGTGATTTTATAGAACTTTAACATCACCTTAAGTCCTCAATTATTGGGAACTTGGCTTGGTAGTTTTCCCGTTTGGCGCAAAGCCTCCCACAAAACCATACTTGCGCATACAGCAACATTCAGAGACCTTGTGCTTGGGCCAATAGGCACTCTCACTTTATGTGGTATTTTTTGATGAATTTTTTCAGGCACTCCGCTCGTTTCGCTTCCCATTATTAGCGTATCACTAGACGAAAATTTAAATGCATCAAGATTACTATTACCTTTTGTTGTCAATAAAACCATTCTATTTGATGTATTCTTAGTTTCAAAATCCGTCCATGATTTATGCCGATTTATAATAGCCCGCTGTTCATAATCCATATGCGCTCTCCGGAGTTTGGCGTCGGAAAAAATAAAACCGCATGGTTCAATAATATCGAGTGGGATATCAAAACAGGCGCAAAGTCGAATGATTGTTCCCGCATTTTGGGGAATATCTGGTTGAAAGAGTGCTAATCTCATCTACTCTTCCCTTATATACAAATTTTTACAGCTTAAATTGCACATTTTTGTTCCAGTTTCTTTGCTTTTTCTTGTACTCTGCAGTATACGATTTAATGAAATTGTATAAAAATTATGTTTTGTAAATAGCGGTTTTAAGTTGCTCTGATCGAACTTGATAAATATGTAATTTGATCAACGGTATGTTAAGCTGGGTTTTGGGGGGAAGCTAGTTCTGATGTCTGATACAAATGAAGGTACCACTAGGAGAGATTTTATTCATGTGGCAAGCGCGACGGCTGGAGCGCTAGGGGTCGCGTGTGTTGCGTGGCCTTTTATAGATCAAATGAATCCAGCGGCAGATACATTGGCACTATCGTCAACTGAGTTTGATGTATCCGGTGTAGAGGAAGGAATGGCAGTCACGATCGTGTGGCGTGGCAAGCCAGTCTTTATCCGGCATAGGACCAAAAAAGAAATCCAGGAAGCTAGCGAAGTCAAACTAGATGATTTGCCAGACCCCCAGGTGGACTCCGATAGAACTACACGCCCAGAGATGTTGGTTTTACTGGGGGTCTGTACCCACCTTGGTTGCGTTCCACTTGGACAGAGTGCAACTGACCCAAAAGGGGAGTGGGGTGGTTGGTTTTGCCCATGCCATGGGTCGCATTATGATACTTCAGGTAGGATTCGAAAGGGGCCCGCTCCAACAAACCTTGCCGTCCCTCCGTATAAATATATATCCGATAGTGTTATTAAGATCGGCTGAGGAATAGAATAATGAGTGAACCAAAATTTAATAATTCGCTAGTACGATGGATTGACCACCGGCTTCCAGTTTTTACATTTATGCATCATGAAATGCATGAGTATCCAACGCCAAAAAACCTCAATTATTGGTGGAATTTTGGTTCCTTAGCCGGAATCGTGCTCGTTATCATGATAATGAGTGGTATTGTCCTTGCTATGCATTACACTGCGCATGTGGATCATGCATTTCAGTCTGTAGAACGGATTATGCGCGATGTAAATTATGGCTGGCTAGTGAGGTATATCCATGCGAATGGAGCCAGTTTCTTTTTCATCGTTGTCTATATCCATATTTTTCGTGGACTGTATTACGGTTCCTATAAAGCGCCTAGGGAATTACTATGGATGCTGGGTGTCGTTATTCTTATACTGATGATGGCAACCGCTTTCATGGGTTACGTTTTGCCGTGGGGCCAAATGAGTTTTTGGGGTGCTACAGTCATAACCAATCTGTTTTCGGCTATTCCCCTTGTTGGCGAATCTATTGTTACCTTGCTTTGGGGTGGTTTTTCAGTAGATAACCCAACGTTGAATCGCTTTTATGCACTCCATTATTTGTTACCTTTTGTCATAGTGGGTGTTGTAGTGTTGCACATAGTAGCTCTTCACCGGTTCGGATCAAACAACCCACTTGGCATAGATGTTCGAGGTAATCAGGATACAATTTCTTTTCATCCCTACTACACTGTAAAAGATGCTTTTGGACTCGGCGTATTTCTCATACTCCTATCGGCGGTTGTATTTTTCTTGCCGAATTCTATGGGGCACCCAGATAATTACATTCCCGCTAATCCGATGGTTACGCCGGCACATATTGTTCCGGAATGGTACTTTCTCCCCTTTTACGCAATTTTACGTGCTATCCCAGATAAGTTATTTGGTGTTTTGGCTATGTTTGCAGCAATAGGTGTTTTATTTATTCTTCCTTGGTTGGATAGATCTCCAGTACGAAGTGCTACCTTTCGTCCAATTTACAAGGTTATGTTCTGGGTATTTTTATTCGATTGTGTTGCGTTGACTTGGCTGGGAGCTAAACCTGCTGAGGGAATTTATGTGCTACTTTCACGTTTATTCACAGCCTACTATTTCTTTCACTTCCTAATATTATTGCCAGCACTTTCGATATTTGAGACGCCGCGATCACTTCCAAAAAGTATAGGAAGACCTGTACTTGACGGAGGAGGCGGAGCTATGGCTGCCGCTCCGGCGGCCACGAGGGAGAGGTCGTAATGGTGTTGCAAAGATTCGCCCGAGGCTTACTATTTCTAGGTGTCTCATTATTAGTTCTAATTCCCAACGTATCAGTGAAGGCGGCAGGTGGGGTAGCGGTTCCTGCGCAGGACTGGTCTTTTAGTGGTGTTTTTGGGACTTTTGATAGAGGGGAATTACAGCGTGGTTTTCACGTTTATAAAGAGGTATGTGCCGGCTGCCATTCACTCAATTACGTTGCCTTCCGAAATTTAGGCGATTTAGGCTTTAACGATGAAGAAATTAAGGTGATAGCTAAAGAGTATGAGGTTGAGGATGGTCCAAATAACGACGGCGAGATGTTTACTAGAACCGCTATTCCCTCAGACACTTGGCCTGCCCCATACCCAAATGACAATGCAGCTCGCGCGGGGAATAATGGTGCTCTGCCGCCAGATCTGTCATTGATGGTTGACGCAAGGGTTGGTGGGGCTGATTATTTGTATGCCTTGCTTAGTGGGTATCATGAGGTACCGAAAGGTCAGGAGGTTGCGGATGGTATGTATTACAACGCATATTATCCAGGTAATCAAATTGCCATGCCATCGCCACTTTCCGATGATGGTGTCGAGTATGGTGATGGAACTAAGGCAACAATAAATCAGCAGGCGCGAGACGTTTCGGCATTTCTGGCGTGGGCTACAGAACCAAATATGGAGCAACGTAAACGCATGGGGGTTAAAGTACTCATATTCCTGATTGTAATGACTGGCCTATTTTATGTCAGTAAGCGCAGAATCTGGGCAGATGTACATTAGATTTGAGTGGCTATAGGAAAAGGGGCCGTGTCCAAACACGGCCCCTTTTTTATGAAAAGAGCAGAAAGTAAATGGCGAAAGCATTAGTGGGTATAATAGGTGGGAGTGGTGTAGACCAGATTGAAGGTCTTGTTAAT
>Ga0315330_10002951_pt1 | contig 11693 bp, 9 predicted proteins | sample M140m34915metaG_FD_203453 | JGI IMG/M metagenome (GOLD analysis project Ga0315330, IMG submission 203453) | Ammonia-oxidizing marine archaeal communities from Monterey Bay, California, United States - M1 40m 34915 | ecosystem: Environmental > Aquatic > Marine > Intertidal zone | place: USA... | reverse complement strand
AACGACACAAATAAGAGCGATAGAAACAGTATCGAATAACATTAAAATTTTTACATTAACTGATCCAGATGATTGGCCACTACCACAGTTTAACCCAGGTTCTCACATAGATGTATTTCTCTCTGACGGCAAAGTACGACAGTATTCTTTATGTGGGAATCCTGAAAATAATGGCAAATATTTGATAGCGGTCCAAAAAGAAGAATATGGGAGAGGCGGTTCGGGAGAAATGCATCAATTGGAAGTGGGTATGATTTTGCCTGTTTCCCTACCGCGTAATCATTTTCCTCTGGCACAAGCAAAAAAACATATTTTTGTAGCTGGAGGAATTGGCATAACCCCATTTTTATCAATGATCCCATGGTTAATAAAACGTAAAATAACTTGGGAACTTCATATCTGTGCTAACTCAGAAGATAAGCTTGTTTGTGAGCAGTTGCTTGATAGTAACCAATCAAAGGGTTCTGTTCATAAGCATATAACTCAAAATGGTACTCGATTATTGATGAATGATTTGCTTTCAGAGGTTGGAAGTGAAGAGCATCTATATGTATGTGGTCCAGAATCAATGATTTCAGAGGCAATTAGATCTGGGGCTTTTTTGGAAAATCGCTTACATTTTGAAAAATTTGGAGTTGATCATGATCTTAAGGAAACAGCTTATGAAGTAGTTTTAAAGAAAAGTGGAAACGTTGTTAAGGTACCAAAAGGTCAAACAATGTTAGGTGCATTAAGGTTAGCTAATGTTGACATTTCGGCGTCATGTGAAGGGGGCATATGTCTTGAATGTAAAACTCAATATTTGGAGGGAACTCCAATCCACAGGGATCTGGTTATGCGGCCAGTTGATAGGGAGAAATTTGTAACCCCTTGCGTTTCTGGTTGTGCGTCAGATAAATTAATTCTTGATCTTTAATGATGATAAGTAGTGGGATTGGTAACAGTAAAAAAATTTAGAAAGAGGGTCTAAAATGGCAAATTTTGTTTTAGTGCATGGTTCTTGGGCTGGTGGTTGGCAGTGGCGTGACATAAGAGAGAAGCTTGAGAATGAAGGACATCGTGTTTTGACACCGTCTTTAACTGGAATGAGTGACCGACATCACTTAATTAATGAAAACGTTGGTCTACATACTCACATTGAAGATATCGCATGTCTCATTGAATGGGAGGATCTTAATGATGTAGTTTTAGTGGGGCATAGCTATGGAGGCATGGTTATTACTGGTGCGGCTGCCAGAATCAAAAATCGTTTGTCTCACTTGGTTTATGTTGATGCTTTTCTTCCTAGAGCAGGAGAATGTGCTTGGGACTTGTTGCCTTGGCAACCAGAAATTTTTGAAACACTTCGTCTAAAAGATAAGCCTTGGCAAGTGGAGCCCGTTGACAAGATGACATATTTTCCTGAATTGGCAGATTACGATATGGATAGATCTACGCCAATGACGATTCGAACGCATTCAGATAAATTACCGGAGGCAACCACAGAAGTTGCAGGTACTTATATTGAGTGTACTCAGGAACCTTCATTCTTTGGTGAAGTCGCGAAAAGGGCTATAGAAGATGGGATGCAGCACATTAGTATTGAAGCTGGTCATTATGTGATAATTACGCATTCAGATGATGTGGTTAAAGTCTTAAAGGAAGCAGCTGGTATTAAAGCTTAGTTTTATCTATAGATTTAATTTGAAATTAATTTAACCAAAATTGGTTTTAAAGTATGAATTTATTGATTATCAAATTCAGCTGATTATCGCGGGGTAACATGGTGACTGAAGTATTCAAAATTAATGAAATTCTTGAGGCTTTAGAAGGAATTGATGTCGTCGCGGTTATCGCTGAGGGTTTTAAAGCCCTTTCACAAGGAAAAGTAGATATCCCGCCAATTGGAGAAATGTTATTTCCTAAAGTTAATGGTGAACTTCATATTAAATATGGCGCAATTGAAAGTGATGATGATTTTGTTGTTAAATTGGCAACAGGATTTTTTGAAAATCCAAAATTGGGTTTAAATCCATTTAGTGGATGTATGCTTGTATTTAGTCAAAAAACAGGCCATCTCTCATCGGTTCTTTTGGAGGAAGGTGAGTTAACAAATCATAGAACTGCGGCCGCTGGAGCGGTAGCGGCAAAATATCTTGCCCCAAAAGAAATTGATATGATTGGAATAGTAGGAACGGGGGTGCAAGCGCGTTTGCAAGCTCTTTATCTTCAAAGAGTAACAGATTGTAGAAATTTGATGATTTGGGGAAGAGATAATAAGAAAACATTATCTGCTGCAGATGATATTAGATCTATGGGTTATGATGTTAAACCTGAAAACAGCTTAACCACTTTATGTGAATCAAGCCAAATTATTGTTACAACGACACCATCAACAGACCCATTAATTGAATTGGAGATGGTTCGTCCTGGCACTCACATCACCGCGATGGGTTCTGATACAAGTGAAAAATGTGAAATTGCTCCAGATGTGCTAAAATTGGCTGACATTGTTGCGGCTGATAGTATTGAACAGGCCGTTGAAAGAGGCGAAATATCTCAGGCATTAAGAGCAAATAAATGTGACAGGGATAAATTGATTGAATTGGGTTCTATCATTTTGAATCCATCAATGGGGCGTGCTAATGATAATCAAATCACTATAGCGGATCTCTCTGGTGTGGCTATTCAAGATATCATGATTGCAAAAGCGGTTACGAAAAAATTAAGGAAAAAATAAAATGACTGAGGATTCAATTTCTATTTCTGATATTGCTTTTAATTCTTCTGAAGCAAGAGAGAGAATAGGTGCTGAAATTTTTGAGACCCCGTTAATACCATCTTTGAAGCAAGGTTCAAAATTACTCTTTAAGGCGGAAAACTTTCAAAATACGGGTTCATTTAAAATTCGTGGGGCACTTAGTAAATTAACTGCACTAGCCAAAGCGAAGGATTTAGATGCCGTTAAATTCATTACTGCTTCGTCTGGAAATCATGGAATTGCCTGTTCCAAAGCAGCATCAATATTAGGCGCGTCATTAACAGTTGTATTGCCAGAAACGGTGGCGAAGGTAAAACTAGAACGTATTAAGAGCTTTGGAGTCGACGTGTTAATTCAAGGAGAGGAATCTGGACAAGCCGAATTATATGCTCAAAAAATGTCCCAAGAAGATGGGTATTATTATATTTCACCATATAATGATTCTGAAGTCATCGCTGGCCAGGGCACAATAGGTCTTGAGATTTTAGAGCAAATGAAAGGGCGACCACTTGATAATTTATTTATTTCAATAGGTGGAGGTGGGCTAATAAGTGGTATTTCGGCAGTTATAAAATATCATAGTCCAGCGACAAAAATTTGGGGAGTTTCGGCAATTAATTCTTGTACATTGGCGGACTCTATTAAAGCTGGAAGGATGATTGAAACTAAGCATTTTGAAACGTTAGCTGATGGTTGTGCAGGAGGAGTAGATGAAGATACCATCACATTCTCCATAACGAAGCAAACAATAGATGAATTATTATGGTGCGAAGAGAATGAGATAGAGAAGTGTTTCAGAGATATGGCATTTGAAGAACATCAAATTGTTGAAGGTTCGGCAGCTTTGGCCTTGGCAGGGTACGAAAAAGTTTATGAAGACATATCGGATCAAACTTCGGTCGTATTATTATGTGGTGCTAACATTGATGTCGATCTAACAAAGAAATTATTGAGCTAGAATTAGTTTAAGTATTTTATTCTATGCTAAACTATGTTGTTAAATTCTCTGGCAATCTTGGCGTCGCCGCAATCAGTTCTTTAGTATAAGGATGGGTGGGATTTTCAAAAACCTTTTGAGTGTCACCGCTTTCTACAATTGATCCAGCTTTCATTACCATTACTCGGTCAGTAATATTTCGTACGACTGATAAATCATGGCTTATGAATAAATAGGAAAGTTCAAACTTGTTTGAAAGCTCTGCTAATAAATCTAATACTTGTGCTCTGATCGAAACATCTAGAGCGGAAACTGCCTCATCTAATACTATTAAACTAGGTTTTATTATTAGAGCTCTTGCAATTGCTATCCTTTGACGTTGCCCACCTGAAAATTCATGAATATATTTTTCAGCATCTTCTGCATTAAGGCCAACATCGACTAATGCTTGGTTTATAGCATTTTTTAGTAAATCACCGGTGGGTCTATCTTCAATTAAATAAAAAGGTTCTGAAATTAATCTGCCAACTTTATGTCGTGGGTTGAACGATCCAAATGGGTCTTGAAAGACAACCTGCATTTTTCGCCTTAAGCTACTGTCTAATTTTTTACCGGCGTTTACATGATGACCTTCTAAAAATATTTCTCCACTTTGCAATTCATCAAGCCCTAAAATAGCTCGAGTTAAAGTCGATTTGCCACAACCACTTTCTCCAACAAGCCCTAGATTTTCACCTTTCTTTAAAACAAAACTAACATCATTTACTGCGGTAAATGTTTGTGGGGCTTTGAAAATATTTTCTCGAGGTAATTTATATTTACGTATTACGTGGTTTAGTTCTAACAACGGGGTTTCTTCCGCCTTCGTATTACGTTCTGGAACATGGTCTGAAGCGGAAAATAATTGCTTTGTGTAAGGATGCTTCATTTCTTTGAAGATTGTATTTGTTTTACCCTCTTCTACAATTTTTCCCTTTTGCATAACAGCAACGTTATCAGCTAAACCCGATATAACAGCTAAATCATGAGTTATCAAAATTAACGCCATGCTTTCTTCTTCGACAAGAGATTTTAAAAGATTTAGGATTTGAGATTGGGTTGTCACATCTAGGGCAGTTGTTGGTTCGTCTGCTATTAATAATTTGGGTCTCATAGCAATTGCCATGGCTATCGCTACTCTCTGCCTTTGACCTCCAGAAAGTTCGTGAGGATATTTATCAAGGGGAAATTGTTCTTCTAACAATCCGACACGATTTAATTTCTCCCGCGCAATTTCTAGGGCCTCTTTTTTATTTGCTTGGCCGTGAATTATTAAAGTTTCGGCAACTTGTTTTCCTATTGTTTGCACGGGATTAAGTGCTGTCATTGGTTCTTGAAAAATCATACCAATAGCATTTCCCCGATAGGAACACATCTTTTCTTCAGAGAGTTTTAGTAAATCAGTATCCGAAAGGCTTGCTGAGCCAGTTGATTTTGAGCCATTTGGCAGAAGTCCCATCAGGCTTAGCGCTGTCATAGATTTTCCGGATCCACTTTCTCCAACTATACCATATATCTCGCTTTCATTTATATTGAAGGAAACATTGTCTAGTATTTTAGTACCATGGATTGAGACGCTTAAATCCTTTACTTCGAGTAGCCTCATCTTTGGGTGCGCCTTATCCTGGGATCAAGAATATCTCGTAAACCATCCCCCATCAAATTTAGGCCTAACACCGTCAAAATAATTGCAAAACCAGGGAATAATGCCAAATGAGGAGCGATTGAAATCATGGTTTGACTGTCAGCGAGCATTCTCCCCCAGCTTGGGGTGGGCGGCTGAACACCCAACCCAACATAACTTAAGGCGGCTTCAGCTAAAATACCGAGACTAAATTGAATTGTGCCTTGAACAATCAAAAGATTTGCTATGTTTGGTAAAATATGCTCCGCAGAAATTCTGAATGCACGTTTGCCTGCCACCCTTGCTGACAATATGTAGTCTAAAGTCCAAATTGATAGCGCTCCACCTCGAGAGATCCTTGCAAAGACAGGGATATTAAAAATCCCAATAGCGATGATTGCGTTAAAGGCGGATGGGCCAAATACAGCGGTTATTAAGATTGCAATTATTAACGAGGGGAAAGCAAACACCAAATCGTTCCCACGCATTATTAAGTCATCAAGCCAATGGCCGTGGTTTGCAGCAGCCCACAAACCTAAGGGGACGCCAAGAGCAATTCCAATCCCAACTGCTACTACAGCAACCGCTATAGAGGTACGTGCTCCAACCATAATCATGGAGAAGATATCTCTTCCAAAATGGTCTGTTCCAAACCAGTGGATAGCGGAAGGCAGTTTAAACCTTGCTGTTATGTGCAAAATTTCTACGTCGGCAGGTGTCCAGACAAAAGATACCAGTGCACATAGAAGAAATATAGAGAACAATATTCCACCAAAAATTAATGTACGGGGAAAATTAGTCATCTTTGTCTCAATCGCGGGTCGACCGCTGCGTAGGTTAGATCAACAATAAAGGTGACAATTATTACAGCAAAAACTAATAGCATAACCACGCTTTCTACGACTATTAAATCGCGCTGGGTTATGCCTTGAAAGATTAATCGCCCCAGTCCGGGAAGAAAAAACACATTTTCAATTATAATTGCACCTGCCATCAAGAAGGAAAATTGCATTCCAATAATAGTTAAAACTGGTATTAGTGCATTTTTTAAAGCATGACGCCATATTGCTTGGCGTTGGCTTAAACCTTTTGCTCTAGCTGTTCTTACATAATCTTGATCTAGAGTGTCTAAAATACTGGATCTCATTATGCGAGCTAAAATGCTGGCTTGCGGAAGCGCTAAAGCTATTGCAGGCAGAGTTAATGATTTAATAGATAATAGAAAACCCTCTTCCCATCCGGGGAACCCTCCTGCAGAGAACCATCTTAGATTTATCGCAAAAATTAATACTAAAATCATTGCAAACCAAAAATTTGGTATGGCTATTCCAAGCTGAGTTGTACCCATGATTGTGATATCGATTGTTTTGCCTCTTTTTGCAGCAGCAATTAGGCCAACCGGAAAAGCTATTAAGGTTGAGATTGCAAGCGCGTAGACTGCGAGCGGCAAACTAATCCAAACTCGCGCTAAGATTAATTCAGATACAGGGACTTTATATGTATAAGAAATACCAAAATCACCGACTAACATGCCTGAAACCCAGTTTACATATCTCGACAGTAATGAACCGTTCAAACCAAGTTGTTCTCTCAAAGCAGCTATAGTATCGGGCTGAGCATTTATGCCGAGCATGAATGATGCGGGATCACCAGGAATTATTTCGATAACTGCAAAAATAACAACACTTGCAGCAATCAAACTGAGCGATAGAGAGATAAATCGGGTTAAAGCAAATTGGAGCATTTTTATATGCCAAAAAAAGTTATTTTTAAGTTATTAAAATGGCACGCCGATACAAAGTGATTGGCGTGCCATTGAGTTTTTTATTTAGTTGATTAATCTGTCCAACTTACACCAGTTAAATCTGTTGCTTGAGTAGGGGAGTTTTCCCACATACCTTTAATTTTTGAATTTATAACAGATGTTCGTGCCAATTGAAAAAGATAACCATTCACATAGTCTTCAGAGATAATTCTTTGCGCCTTTTTAAGCATTGCAGAACGTGAAGAAGGATCACTTTCGGCTGTAAGGTCTGTCATTAACTGTTGGAAATCAGGATTGTCATACTGGAAATAATATGTGGGTCTTGCATAAATACCAATATCCATTGGCTCAGTATGAGAAACTATTGTTAACCCATAATCTTTTCCTTTGAATACCTGCTTAAGCCAATCTGCCCATTCAAGATTACTTATCTCAGCTTTTATCCCAACCGCTCTTAGTTGAGCCGCAATGATTTCGCCACCTCTTCTAGCGTATGATGGAGGTGGTAATTTAAGAGTGGTTTCAAAGCCATTAGGATATCCTGCTTCAGATAATAATTTTTTTGATAACTCAGGATCGTAATTAGAGTTCCCAGTTAGGTCAATATAATCTGGATGGTGAGGTGCAAAATGAGTACCTATTGGCTTTCCATAACCAAACATTGCTCCGTCAATAATCTCTTGTCTATTTATCGCATGCGCTAAAGCTTTTCTAACTTTAAGTTTGCTAAAGTGCTCATCTTTATTATTTGTTGATAAAATAGTTTCACCTTCAGTATTTCCGCCTATCACTGTAAATCTTGGATCCGCTGCGAATTGAGGTAAAGTTTCTGGCGCAGGATAGCCAGGAAATGCGTCTAAATCTCCCGCCATCATTGCAGCAAAAGCAGCGGTAGGGTCAGAAATAAATTTGAAAGTAGCGCTATCAAGAGAGACTGGATTGCCCCAATAGTTATCATTTCGAGATATTTCTATTCGGTCACCCTGAACCCAGTTTGAAAACACAAAAGGCCCTGTACCAATAGGATTTGTAGCAGCGTTACCAATTGATTCTGGTGCAACAATTACAGCATCGCCCCAAGCCATATTTGTTATAAAGCCACCATTAGGACTTGATAATGTTATTTTAACAGTCGTTGCATCGATAACGTCTACTGATGTAATTCCTGCAAAAAGAGCTTTTTGAGCATTCGTGCTATCTTCAGCTCTAGCTCGGTCCAAAGAAAATTTTACATCTTCCGCATCCATCGAGCTGCCATCATGAAATTTAACTCCTTCATGAAGATGAAAAGTGTAAGATAATCCATCATCTGAAATATCCCAGCTTTTTGCCAAGGCTGGCGCAATTGATCCATCAGCTTGATAGCGTGTAAGGCCCTCAAAAATATTAGCATATACTACCTGGTCAATAGCACCGGCTGCTCCACCAGTTGGATCAAGATTAGGTGGTTCAAGTTGCATTCCAATTGTTATATCTGTTTGAGCAGCATGCGAAATTATCGTAGAACTAAGCAGGATAGCTGTCGCAGTGGCTACCTTTTTTACAAAAAAATTCATTATAGTTTCCCCTTTTGGTAAATGTGATGTTGAAGGTTCTGAGATAGGCTTCAGCATCAACATTTTGTTAATACCTTGAGTGTTGAATTATCTTCACAATGAGTCAAGTTAACTATGAGTTTATTTTTTTGGGTTTGAGGAAATTTTATTGACTTAAACTTATAACTCGCTTTTTGTTGACTTAGTCAACGTGCTTGTTAAGGTTCGGTACCGGGGGGGGCATGAAAAGAAATTCTGATAAAAAATTGGGTAATATACACCCTCCAGTTAAATCCATAAGAGATTTGCTTAGTTTTAAAGTAGCGAGATTTTCAGCGCTAAATCAGCGTTTGGGCGGCTCATTAATCAAAGAGGTTTTTGATCTGAGTCTTAATGATTGGAGGATTTTGGGATTAGTTGCATCCAATAAGATATTGCCGTTTAAAGCGCTCCAGTCAATTTTATATATGGATAAGGGACAACTAAGTAGGTCTGTTAAGTTTTTAGTACAACGGGATTATATTCGTACTGAGATTTCAAAAGGTGATGCTCGAGCAGTCGACCTTATTGTTACGAGCAGTGGAAAGAAACTAAACAATGAGATTTTGCATTTTTCTAAGAATAGAAATGATATTGCTGTAGACTGCTTAACAAAACAGGAATGTGAAGCATTTTTTCTTACTTTAAAAAAAGTTACTGACCACAGCGAAAAGATTTGGAATAAAATGCAATGAATTGGGCTTTCTCGAAAACCACGGATTTATTTGCCATAGCTTTAACTATATTGGCCTTTTATGTTGGTGGTTGGGGTGTTTTCGATAACGTATGGGTTTCAGGTTTAACAGTTTGGTTAGCACTAATAGTTGGTTTTCTTAATTTTGAAGACAAAAATCCAAGTGGCAATTATTTTTTATCGATCTTGCACGTGGTTCTAGCAATATTTTTCACAATTATTATGTGGAAATGGACCTCTATAATGTTGGAGCAAGAGGCATTTTTTATTGAAATAACTTTTTGGGATGACGTGATAGCGTGGGTTGGCATCGCAATAGCTGGATATTTGACTTTGCGGCATTTTGGAATACCGATGTTTTGTGTGTTTTTAGTAATGGTATATTATGTAATTGCACCAAATAATGTCTTTGGAGCAGGCGAAGATTGGGTCAGAGTAGCGGAAAATTTATGGTACTCTACAGATGGTGTTTTTGGTCGGCCTGTGGAAGTGGTTGGAAGGGTTGTCCTTATTTTCATTCTCTTTGGTGCTGTTTTACATACTTCTGGAGCTGGTGAAGTACTATTAAAATTTGCATTCGCAGCAACTGGTCGTTTCTCAGGTGGACCAGCACATGCTGCAATTGTTGGATCAGCAATGTTTGGCACATTGTCAGGGTCTCCTGTAGCAAATGTAGTTTCTACTGGGGTCTTTACAATACCGATAATAAAGCAGTCAGGCTTTAGAGCTAAGTTTGCTGGAGCGGTTGAGGCAGCGGCTTCTACAGGTGGTCAAATTATGCCACCAGTAATGGGGGTGGTCGCTTTTTTAATGGCAGATGTAACAGGAATTCCCTATTTGAAAATCGTGGTTGCAGCTCTAATCCCTGCAGCGATGTATTATGTCTCCCTTTTTATTGTGGTGTTTATAGAAGCTAAGAAAAAGGGGATTGCACCAGTTCCTAAAGAACAAAGACAAGTAATAACAAGATCAGATTGGGTGAAGAGTTTGGCCTTCTGGGCTCCTTTGGCTACCTTAATTTATTATTTATTGGATGGCAGGACACCGCAGAACGCTGGTTTCGCAGCCACGATTGTGGCTTTTATTCTTTGTTTGCTGTTTTTTCCAAATTTCCGGCATCCAAAAAAATGGTTGGAAATGATGATAACAGCTGGAAAGACCTCCGCCACTTTAATGATTATAGTTTCCTCGATAGGTTTTGTAATTGGTGTTGTAAATATGACTGGGGTTGGATTGCAGTTTGCCGAGGCAATTCTGGTTGTGGGTGGTTCAAAGTTATTTCTCAGTTTAATCTTGGTTATGTTAGGTTGCATCGTAATGGGTATGGGTGTGCCTACGGGTGCTGCTTATTTAATTATTGCGATTGTTCTGGGCCCTGCACTCGAACGATTAGGGCTTCCAACAATAGCCGCACATTTATTTGTTGTTTATTTTGGAGTGTTATCTGTTGTTACACCTCCAGTTGCGTTGGCAGCATTTGCCGCTGCGCCTATTGCAGGAGCAAAGCCTATGGAAACAGGCTTTGAGGCAGTACGATTAGCGATAGCTGGATTTATTATACCATTTATCTTCGTTTATCATCAGGACGTTTTAATTATTATAGATGGTTTTAAACTTAATGGTTTATTGTGGGCAGTTTTTGTTTTCTTAATATCCTCATGGTTGATTGGTACTGGATTAAGTGGTTATGATTCGAGAAAAATATTAATTTGGGAGCGTTGTTTGCGTTTGATTTTTGGAATTGCGGTGTTGTTCCCAGATTTCCTTATTTCCGTTCCAAGTGTAATTATGGCTATAATAATTATTGGTTGGCATAAATTTGGAAATAGAAAATTAGTGAGTAATTGATTGAAAATATAAAAACAAAAGGAGAGAAAAATGAAATATCTTAAAATATTATCGGTGATCGGGTCTCTTGCTCTTTCATTGATTGCAACAAGTGCTTTTGGCGCTGAGCGATTAAAAATGGCGACTATCGCGCCAGGGACATCAGCGTACCTTACCATGACGACATTTGCCAGTTTGGTTAATCAAAATCAAAATGATTTTGATATAACAGTTGATGCTACTGGTGCGGCTACAAAACACGGTATTGAATTAGCAAAAGGGAAGTTAGATTTCTGCATGAGCGCGCCAACAGTGCATTTTTTCCTAAAAAAAGGAAAAGCTATGTACCAAAAATTGGAAAATCATGCTGAATTAGCAGAGAAGCTTAATTTGGTAATGTGGTTTCCCTATGGTCAGTACCATTACATAACCTATGCAGATAGTGGGATTAAAACCTTTGCAGATATGAAAGGAAAGAAGATTTTCTTTGGGC
>Ga0315330_10002949_pt1 | contig 11699 bp, 7 predicted proteins | sample M140m34915metaG_FD_203453 | JGI IMG/M metagenome (GOLD analysis project Ga0315330, IMG submission 203453) | Ammonia-oxidizing marine archaeal communities from Monterey Bay, California, United States - M1 40m 34915 | ecosystem: Environmental > Aquatic > Marine > Intertidal zone | place: USA... | reverse complement strand
TTAGATAGCCAGCGGCGATCCCAATACAAATACCAAACAAACAAATCAATAATCCCTGAAAAAAGAATACGTTAAACAATGTCTTTTTTGTCAACCCCATACTTCTAAAGGCCAGGAAATTGTCTTTCTTTTCGATAAACAACATTGTGAGTGAAGAAACGAGGTTAAACGAAGCGAGCACAAAAACAAAAATTAAAATTAGGGTTAGGATTGCTTTTTCTGATTTACTAGTCTTAAAAATCAATGCATTTTTCTCTTTATAGGTCTTTACTAAAAAATCAGGGCCTAAAACATTAGAAAGCTCATTTTTGAGTCTAATTAGATTGGTCTTGGGCAGCGCGGAGAAATAAATATTTGTAAGCCTACCCACGGTATCTTTAACAAGTTTTCTATATGCCTCAATGGGCCAAATGAGGGTTTCTTCATTGACCTCTTTGTTTCGGTAAAACAGTACGGAAGAAAGGTTTAATTTCTTCGTGTAAAAAGGCTGCTTGGCGCGCACACTTATATTTTGTTTGGGCAAAAACAGTTTAAAGTTCCCATCAAGAGGTGCTTCCAATTTTTGAAGCAAGGAAATACCGATGATTCCCTCAGGGTTATAATTGCTTCCGAGAGAAGGGGGTGGGCCTTTATAATTTGTATTGATGGAAATGACATCCAAAAAAGAGGAATCAATGGCATACAATTTTGTGTTGGTCCGTTTTACTCTAAAAGTTTTCTCAGAAGAAACGGGTCGGTTATACTCCAATACAGCTAGAGCCTCTACACCTGAAGACATCGAGGATATGCCGTTAATTTTCTTCAATGCACCCCAATCTACGTCTCGTTCATAAAAAGCTTTTCCTTTTGAAGAGCGCACAACAATTGATGGATCAAACTCACTATAAATTTGATCAATTAACTGTTCCATGCCATTGAATGCAGAAAGAAGCACCACTAAAGCACAAGAAATACTGGCAATTCCTATTATAGAGACTCGGGTAATTAAAGTAATAATGTTCTTTTTCCGCTTCGAACGAAAATAGGTCTTTGCAATATAAAAGGCCGTTCTGATATTTATTTTTTTAGGAGTTCATCAATCTTTGAGGCGTAATCAAGAGAATCGTCTATATGGAATTTCAATGCCGGTATTTTGCGTAAATTTTTTAGCTTCTTACCAACCTCGCCTCTTATTCTACTTGCATTTGTCTCAATACTCTCAAAAACCTCTTGCTTGTCCCTTCCACCAAAAATACTGAGGTAGCATCTAGCTAAAGATAGATCTGAAGTTACGCGAACAACCGTCACAGTCACCATTGTTCCTAAACATATACTGGAGTTTCGTTGTAAAAACACAGAAACTTCTGACTGGATTACCGATTCTATTTTACTTTGTCTTATTGATGCCATGCTACAAATTTAAGAATAGTATTTCATGATGTCCCGAAAAGTAAAAATGTATCTTTGTGTCGTTGATGAAATCTTATCTCGAAATATTTAGATATACAATCAAGTATAGGATGCACACTTTCCTTGTGGTGTTGTGCAATATGTTCTTTGTGGTTTTTAATCTGCTTTCTTTGGTTTTATTTATTCCCGTGCTACAGCTTATTTTCAAAAAACCAGAAAGCATTACGCTTGTTGCTGAGCCTGAATTTCAATGGGGCATTCCTGACACCTTCCTATACGTTAAAGATTATTACAATTTTACCATGACCTCAATGGTGCAAAACAATCCGCTAGACGCCTTACTTTTCGTCTGTGTTTCTGTAATGCTTGCTTTTTTCTTTAAAAACTTATTTAGATACGGGGCGGTTTGGTTTCAGTCCGAACTCAGAATGGCTGTTGTTCGCGATGTGAGGAACAAGCTGTTTACCAAGTCTATCAGCTTGCCACTGGCTTACCACACTAATGAACGTAAAGGAGACCTTATGGCGCGTATGGTTAGTGATGTAAATGAGATTGAAATTGCCGTTGTTTGCCTTCTTGAGCTGCTTTTTAGAGAGCCTTTTGCCGTACTAATAAATGTCGCCACCCTTATTTATTTAAGCCCGAGTTTATCATTATTTTCTTTTCTTTTAATGCCCATTTCTGCCTTTGTAATATCTAGGATTGGGAAAAGCCTCAAACGAACAGCGAAAAAAAGCCAAGAACAAACAAGTGTGATGTATTCATCAATGGATGAAGGAATAGAAGGAGTTAGAATCATAAAAGCCTTTAATGCAGCTAGTTTTGTTGTGCGCAGATTTACGAAAACCAATTTGAAGCATCAAAAGCTCGTCACTAGAACAGCAAGAAAGAAAAACCTATCACCATTATTAAACGAAACAATTGGTGCTGGTGTTCTATTAAGTCTAGTCTGGTTTGGGGGAAGGATGATTCTAGGAGATTCTGAGAATGCGCTTTCAGGAGAGGTTTTTATGACCTTCATCATTGTGTTTTCGCAATTTCTAAGGCCGATACAGAACATCTCTAAAAATATTTCCAATATGATTAAATCACGGGCTTCTCAGGACCGAATCAATGAAATACTAAACCTTGATGAAGTTGTCGTTGATGCTCCAAACGCTTCGGGAATTAGTAGTTTCGACAAAGAACTTGTTTTTAAAAATGTCAGCTTCCAATATGAGTCAGAGCTTATTTTAGAGGAAATTTCGTTTACAATTGAAAAGGGACAAAACATCGCTATTGTTGGAGAATCTGGAAGTGGGAAAACGACATTAATTAATTTAATACCGCGGTTTTACAATGTGAGCTCAGGAAGTATAGAGGTCGACGGTCAAAAAATAAATGAGCTTCGGATCAAGGATCTCAGGTCAACGATGTCCCTGGTGTCTCAAGATCCTATTTTATTCAACTCAAGTGTGGCTGAGAATATTGCCTTTGGTGAATCGCAACCGAACAGGAAAAAAATTATTGAAGCTGCAAAAATTGCCAATGCACATACCTTTGTTGAAAAAATGCAAAACGGTTACGATAGCATAATCGGAGAGCGAGGTAGTTTATTATCCGGGGGTCAAAAGCAGCGACTTAGTATCGCAAGAGCGATGTATAAAAATCCAGAAATTCTCATTCTAGATGAGGCCACCTCTGCATTAGACCTTGAATCAGAAAAGCTAGTTCAAGAGGCATTAGATCGTGTTATGGAAGAAAGAACCTGTATTGTAATCGCCCATAGATTAAGTACAATTCGGAAATCAGATTTAATATTGGTTTTAGATAAAGGAAAAATTGTTGAACGTGGTAATCATAAGGATCTACTTGCTCAAGCGGGCTTTTATAAAAGGTTATTTGACCTACAAATTAGTTGATTTTAAATTTTATTTGAACAAATCAGATTAGTTATGGTTACCTTTGCATATGCAAAGTAAATCCACATTCTCTCCTCTGCAATTTGCTAAAAACAAAAACTCCATATTCTATAAGGTTTTAAGACAGCGCGTCAACGAGTATTTCAAGAAGAAAAATATCTCTAGACACGCCAACGCAAACATGGTTTTTAAAACTATATGCATGATGGCGCTTTATTTGACTCCCTTTATACTAATTGTCACTCTAGACGTTAGCTCTTGGGCTGTTCTTGGATTTTGGGCCGTTATGGGGGTTGGTATGGCAGGCTGTGGGCTTTCTGTAATGCATGATGCGAATCACGGAGCTTATTCTAAGAACCCAGCCGTAAATAATTTCATTGGTAAAATTTTAATTATTCTTGCTGGAAATCCTGCAAATTGGAGAATACAACATAACGTATTACATCACACATATACAAACGTTTCTAATTATGATGAAGATATTGCGCCCCCTCCAGCAATCTTAAGATTTTCTCCGCACACGAAACGTTACAAGATTCATAGATTTCAGCATTTCTATGCTTACTTTTTTTACGGTTTAATGACGATTACTTGGTTCATTAATAAAGATTATGAACAAGCATTAAGATACAACAAGATGGATCTTCTAAAAACACAAGGTCTAACACTTAAAAGGCACCTTAGAAATATTATCGTGAACAAATTAGTGTATTCGGCTATTTTCATTGCACTACCCTTTATATTTAGCCCTGCACCGTGGTATATAACTCTTGTAGGGTACCTTCTAATGCAGTTTATTACTGGTTTTATATTGGGAATCATTTTTCAGCCCGCTCATGTTGTCCCAACCTCAACGTACCCGCTACCAACAGAATCGGGTGATGTAGAAGCAGACTGGGCAGTAAGCCAAATGTATAATACAGCTAATTTCGCACAAAAATCAAGATTGTTTTCTTGGTATGTCGGAGGGTTAAATTTTCAAGTTGAACATCATTTATTTCCAAACATTTGTCACATACATTATAAAAAGCTTTCGGAAATCGTGAGAGCCACGGCCGAAGAATTTGAGGTGCCTTATCACTCTTACAAAACCTTCGTTGGTGCATTAAAGGATCATACACACATGTTGTATAAGTTAGGGAATCAAGATGTGGCGCCAGCCATTCATTAATATCAAGTCAATTCTTGATAAAGCTTAAATGAACTCCTTTATTTTTCCCTTCAAAAGAAATAATATATTCGCCCGGCGCCATCTCACTACAATTTAATTCGATTTGTGCAGTCGCCTGAATAAACTCAAATGCTAACTTGCCAGAAATATCTGTGACCCTTCCTTTTTTACCGATTAAAAATTCAGGGACGATAACATTTAATTTGTCGTTAGTTGGATTCGGATAAAGCATAAAAGCTTGACTTTCCTCATCGATTCCAACACTAGAATCAATTGTAAGGTTGAGTGTTATGGTACTGTCACAACCCGCTTCATTCGTAATGATTTGCGTATATACTCCGGAGGAGTTATATGTCGTTCCATTTAGGGTATACGAGTCAAGAGCAGTTTCAAAAAATTCCGAACTCGAGCTGGTATTTAAGGTTAATGATAAGGTGATCGTAGAATCACACCCCGTGCTTGTTGTGAAAAGTTGAGCTGCAGTCGAATTGCTTTCTGTATATGTAACACCGTCTATCCATGTATAACTGTCACAGGCGTATTGTGTATCCGTTTGCGAAATAGAATTGTTGACCGTAAGGTCAAGGACGATTGTAGAGTCACATCCCTCGGAATTAGGAAGCGTTATACTAGCGGTATTGTTGCTTTCTATATACGTAAGACCATCAATCCAGGTATAAGCATCACAAGCCTGCTGAACATCAGTAGTCGTAGCGCCCAAACCCTCTTGGTAAACCCGAATATAGTCAAGCACCATATCACTTCCTGTAAATGTGGGATCGATCGAGTTTTGTATAGCGACATTTAATAAAATAAATTGGTCTGCTACAAATGGCCAAGTACTCATATTTTGAGGGTCTGGTTGATAAGTATAATAGATGAAGCCATCCACACTAAAATCAATTTTATCCTCTGTCCACTCCATGGCATAAATATGAAACGTATTGGAAACATCAGCGGCCATAATACCGCCATGATTCACTGTTGCTCCTGAGGAAGATGGAGTGTGTAATGCGCTTTGTATATAGTTTTGATTTGAGCCCCAATGCTCAAGGATATCAATTTCACCACATGCCGGCCATGCAGTAGTTCCAAATCCTTGGGTTTGCCAATAAGCACCGGCCTCGTTAATGTTTTTTCCTAGCATCCAAATAGCCGGCCATGTTCCCACACCAAAAGGCATTTTAGCACGTGCTTCGACACGGCCATAAGTAAAAGCAAATTTTGAGTTTAACCTTGCAGAGGTATACTCCTTTGTTACACCCTGATCGGTATAGGTCTCGTCTTTCGCAACAATATGAAGGTACCCATCTTCAACATATGAATTCTCTTCTCTATCAGTATAATGCTGAAGCTCTCCATTAAACCAACCCCACCCATTTGGCAAAAGTGTTTGGTGAAACCATTTTGCTTCATCCACAGCACCATTTCCATCAAACTCATCAGACCAAACTAGATGATTAAAAACACTGCAAGACCCAATCGTTCCATCATATTGCACATCATCAATGTAGGCCACAACTAAATCATTATTGTTTTCGCCATTTACTTGTAGTAATACACGGTTGAAATCTGTTCTTGTAATTGGATCGGCTGAAGCCGGATTGAAGTTAATATATGGGTCATCATCAAAATCGAACGAAACCTCCACCCACTGATTTAGAGAAACATTTTTAATTATTTCGCATTGGGTTTCCCAGGGAGCTCCGATTGTTCCATCTTGAAGCTTTAAAGAGATTTGATTGTTTTGAGCACCTGTTAAACTATTAGATTCAATATAAATTTTTAAACTAAAAGTATGGTTTGTGGAGAGGTCAAGGTTTTCGACAACATCAAAGGCAACATTAGCGTATTGGCCTCCATAATCGTTATATCGCATTACAGATGCCGAGGTGTTTATGCCTAGAGCATATGGGTTTCCGAACATCAAATCCATGTCGCAATCGTCTGCATACCAAGATGTTATTGTTCCATTTCCCTCGAAGTCATCCTGAACACTTTGTACCTGAGATAAGCCTACAAATGTTATTGTTATAAAGAGAACTACGAATAAATGTTGCTTCATGGCTGGGCTAGGAATTAGTTAGTGTCAAATTTACATTACTTCGTACAAAGAAACAACATCAAAAAAGACAATTTATTTCCTAGAGTAAATATCCTTATTTGACTTCTTTTTATGTCTTAAGGACAGGAAATATTAGGTAGTCATTCTCTTTTTTATGTATATTTAAAACATCCATTTTGATATGGTTTAGAGAGACTTATCGTTAATAAAAAATAAAAATATGAGTGATTTTCCATGGTTTAAATCCTATCCTTCTGAAGTTCCAAAAACAATAGAGCTTAATCGGTACAACAATCTTGTTGAAATTTTCGATCAATCTGTCAAAAGCTTTGGTGACAAAACCGCATATAAAAACATGGATGTAGAAATAAGCTTCAATGAGGTTTCTGCGCACGTAGATGCATTAGTTTGGCACCTTCAAAACAACACTAAATTAAAAAAAGGAGACCGCATCGCTCTGCAAATGCCCAATCTCCTTCAATTCCCAATCACAATTTTTGCATGCCTTAAAGCAGGCCTAGTGATCGTGAACACGAATCCACTTTATACGGCTGAGGAAATGCGGCATCAGTACAAGGATTCAGGTGCAAAAGCTATTATTATACTGGAGAACTTTGCGGTCAATTTACAAGAAATTCTTCATGAAACTGAAATAGAGACTGTAATTACGACCACTATTGGAGATATGCTTGGAGGGCTGAAGGGTGCAATTACAAATTTTGTTGTTCGACATGTGAAAAAAATGGTGCCTGCATTTCAACTCAACGATACGACACCGTTAAAACAAATATTTAAAGAAAGCCTTGGTAAAAAGGGAGCGCCTGTATTGCTAAATAAAGACGATCATGCATTTCTTCAGTATACAGGAGGAACCACTGGAGTCTCAAAAGGAGCTACATTGTCTCACGGGAATATTTGTGCAAATGTTCAGCAGGTTGAGGCTTGGATTGGACATAAGTTTGAAGAAGGGCAAGAGACAATTATTACCGCGCTTCCTATGTACCATATATTTGCACTTACTGCCAATTGTGTCGTGTTCTTCAGGTATGGAGCAAAAAACATCTTAATAACCAACCCAAGAGACATGAAGGGCTTCTGCAAAGACCTTAAGAAAAATCCATTTACGTTCATTACTGGGGTGAATACTCTCTTCAACGGGCTGCTAAATCAAGAGGCCTTTAAAAATCTCGACTTTAGCAAGCTTAAAATGGCATTAGGTGGAGGAATGGCAGTACAGGATGTTGTTGCTGCTGAATGGGAAAAAGTCACAAACAGCCCTCTTCTTGAAGCTTACGGGCTATCTGAAACAAGTCCTGCCGCTACGATTAATCCTGTTGGTGGTAGTCATAAAATAGGAACTATAGGATTGCCTCTTCCGAATACTGATATTAAGATTTTTGACGATAACAAGGTTGAAGTAGCACAAGGAGAAAAGGGTGAAATCGGAATAAAAGGACCACAAGTGATGCAGGGCTATTGGAATCGTCCAGAAGAAACTGCCAATTGCATGCACGGAGAATATTTCCTTACCGGTGATGTTGGAATTATAGATGAAGATGGTTTTTTCAAAATCGTAGACAGAAAGAAAGAGATGGTTTTAGTCTCAGGATTTAATGTTTATCCAAGTGAGGTAGAAAAAGCGATCACAGAAAACCCTAAGGTGTTAGAGGTAGGCGTTTGTGGAGGTAAAAACGATGACGGAACAGAATTTGTTCAAGCCTTTGTTGTTAAAAAAGATGCTTCTCTTACTAAGGAGGAAGTTATTGCTACCTGTAGAGAAAACCTAACCAATTATAAGGTGCCAAGAGAAGTTCACTTCAGAGATGAGCTACCAAAATCGAACGTTGGTAAAATCCTCAGAAGGTTATTAAAATAAGCCTTTTTTATTGTGCGTATTGATAAATATGTTTGGTGTGTACGTCTATCCAAAACAAGGTCTCTTGCCACAAAATTAGTCGCTGGAAATAAAATAAAGCTAAACGGTCTCGAATGCAAGCCGGCAAAAGAAGTCTCTGTCGGGGATCTAATTAGTATTCAAAAAAACAATGCCGAATTTAGCTTCCGCATCAAAGCACTCACCGAAAAAAGATTGGGAGCAAAATTAATTTTGGATTATATCATAAATGAAACAGCGGCTGAAGAAATTGAAAAGCACAAAACATATCAGGCAGCACAACGACACTATCGCGGAAAAGACCATGGGAAGCCTTCTAAAAAAGATCGAAGAGAACTGGATGATTTTTTAGACGGATGGTAAACAATAAATTGAATAATTGGAGCAGAAAGTGGAAGAAATTTATGTTTATCTACTCTACTGTAACAGACTTCGCTAAATTTCTTGGCTGATCCACATTACAATCACGCATCACTGCAATGTAGTATGAAAGAATTTGAAAAGGAACTGTAGCGATCAAAGGAACTAGGTACTCGTTCGTTTCTGGAATTTCTATGAAATCATCTGCGAATTCCTTAACCTGCTCATCACCTTCTGTTACAACCGCAATGATTTTTCCTTTTCGCGCCTTAACCTCTTGAATATTACTAACCACCTTTTCATAAGAAGGTCCTTTTGTAGCTATAACAAAAACAGGCATCTCCTCATCGATAAGTGCAATTGGTCCATGCTTCATCTCCGCTGCAGGGTAACCCTCTGCGTGTATATAAGAAATCTCTTTTAGCTTCAAAGCTCCTTCTAGGGCGACAGGGAAAGAGCTCCCACGTCCTAGGTATAAAGCATTAGCCGCATCTTTATATTTTTCGGCAATCCTTTTAATCTTCTCAGTCTTATCTAAAACAAGTTGAACCTTCTGGGGTACAGCTTCGAGCGATGACAATAGACTCCTAAACTTGGACTCATTAAGCTTTCCTTTTTTTCGGGCTAAAGAAGCCGCCATTAATGTAAGAACAGTAACCTGAGCCGTGAAGGCCTTCGTTGAAGCAACTCCAATTTCAGGACCGGCATGCGTATAAGACCCCGCGTCTGTAATTCTTGAAATCGAGGATCCAACAACATTACATATACCCAAAATAGTTGCCCCTTTTCGCTTAGCGAGTTCTAGTGCTGCCATGGTATCTGCTGTTTCTCCCGATTGGGATATTGCTAAGACAATATCTCCTTCGTTTATGATTGGATTTCTATACCTAAATTCACTTGCGTATTCAACCTCTACATTGATTCTGGCGAGGTCTTCGAACAAATATTCTCCGACCAAACAGGCATGCCAGCTTGTACCACAAGCCACCATAACTATTCTATTGGCACTAATAATATCGTTTTCATAATATTTGATCCCACCTAAAGAAACCCAACCTTCTTTTGCGTTCAACCTACCACGGAAACAATCCTGTATTGAGCTAGGCTGCTCGTGAATCTCCTTCAACATGAAATGATCATAACCACCTTTTTCTAACGCCTCCAAATGAAGCTCAAGTTCCTCCACATAAGGATCTGTCAATTCCTCATCTATATTGTACAGTTTTAACCCTTTTTCTTCATTGAGTATGGCTATATCTCCATCATTCAGATAAACGACTTGTTTCGTGTATTCAACTATTGGTGTGGCATCTGAGGCAACATAAAAGTCATTTTCTTTTCCAATTCCTAAAACAAGAGGGCTGCTTTTTCTTGCAGCGATGAGCTTGTTGGGTTCGTCTTTACACATGACTACAATGGCATATGCTCCGACAACATGTTTTAAAGCCAGTCTAACTGATTTACCAAGCTTATTTCCCGTATTTTTTTTAATATCTGCTATTAAGTAGCACAAAACCTCTGTGTCAGTATCGCTATTAAAACAATAACCTTTGCTCTCCAGCTCTTGGCGCAAAACATCATAATTCTCTATAATTCCATTGTGAACGACAGCAATGTCTCCAGCTTCAGAAAGGTGGGGATGTGCATTTTTATCATTTGGGGGGCCATGGGTTGCCCACCTAGTATGACCAATACCCCTTGTACCCGTACTGTCATGTTTGGCGGCAAAATCTTCAAGATTCGAAACCTTTCCCTCTTTCTTAAAAAGCTTAATCTCGCCTTCCTTTAGCAGGGCTATTCCTGAGCTATCGTACCCTCTGTATTCGAGCCTTTTCAATCCTTTCAAGACAATAGGATAAGCCTCTTTTTTTCCAATGTAAGCAACGATTCCACACATATTAATAGCTTGTATAAGTAATGGTTAATTTCGGTTTCATCTTGTTGATTGTATTACTCCCATTAAAGATAATTCTTTCTGCAGAATTAATAAAAAACAAGGGAGAAACCATTAGTTCTGTAAGAGGCAGTTCTTTGTTTATGATAGACTGAACATAGTCCCTTATATTAATATCAAAGCTCTTCTGTATTGGATTATAAACACCTACAACACCAACATTAATCAATCCTTCGGACAAAGAATCCACCCTTGTGGCCAAGCTAACGTTGCTTCCGGGTTGGTATTTATATCCTGTCTGGAACTGAATCGGTAAGGACAAGTCTGCCCTATGTACTACAACGTTTTCCGGCAGGTTCATAAGCCCTGGTATTGACATTGCTGCCCGTGCACCAAATGCCTGAGCGTAATAAGTGTCTTGACCTTCTGTTGAATCAATTAATACTTGTTCAACATCCGTTCCTGCTTGATCAATCGATACCTTTGTGAAATCGGCACAGTCCGAATTAATTAATAAATCATAAGAAGCGGGCTCTCCTTCTTGACGAAAATAAATGGTCGCCTTTGAGGAAGGGTCATTAATATCTAAATACAGCGCTGCTCCCTCGCCCGGAGACTGAAAAACGTTGTTCGTTTTTATATGAAGGCCTTTAAAAAATTCTAAAAAATCGTCATTGCTCGAAAAGGTTGTACTACCACTTGTCGCCTCTGTAATCAAACTCCAAGCTAAATTTGTATCAAGATGAATTCTCAGTTGAGGTGCTAAAGAGTCTCCGTCTACAATTGTAGGAGAGCTTGTATTGGGAGTAATTATTGAATTATCAATTGGCACAAGGTTGGTTGAGCTATGATTAATTGTAGAAAATGAATAGTAGGCTGAATCCAAGGACATGCTCTCGTCGAGTTCATAAACCTCAAAGGTTTGGGGGTCTAAATCTCCATAATAACCAACATATTCTAAAGCAAGGACAAAAGAGTCTATGACAATTACGCTTGGGTCCCCAAAATTTGGGTCTACTCCGGCC
>Ga0315330_10002948_pt1 | contig 11700 bp, 9 predicted proteins | sample M140m34915metaG_FD_203453 | JGI IMG/M metagenome (GOLD analysis project Ga0315330, IMG submission 203453) | Ammonia-oxidizing marine archaeal communities from Monterey Bay, California, United States - M1 40m 34915 | ecosystem: Environmental > Aquatic > Marine > Intertidal zone | place: USA... | reverse complement strand
TATTTACATCAATAAAGAGGATAATAAAGAGTACAAAATAAATGCAAAAGTTGTTGTTTTAGCTGCATCAGCATGCGAGAGTGCAAGAATACTGTTAAACTCTAAAAGTAAATATCATGAAAACGGAATTGGAAATAGTTCCAATATGGTTGGAAAATATCTTCATGACTCCACAGGGACTAACAACATGGCTTTTATACCAGATTTAATGAATAGAAAAACATATAATGAAGATGGAATGGGAAATATGCACCTTTACACCCCTTGGTGGCTTGATAACAAAAATCTAGATTTTCCAAGAGGCTATCATATTGAGGTTTGGGGTGGACTTGGAGCTCCTGCTTATGGTTTTGGTTTTAATTATAATAGTTTAAATAAATATTTCGGTATTGAAATAGGTGGTTATGGGGACCGAGTGCGTGAAGAAGTTAAAAAGTATTATGGATCAACAATTGGCTTCTCAACCAGAGGAGAAGCAGTTCCTAATAAAAACAACTATTGTGAAATAGATCCTGAAAAGAAAGATAAATATGGAATACCCGTATTGAGATTTAATTATAAGTGGTCTGACTATGAACGCAAACAGGCTAAACATATGAATGAAACAGTCAAAAAAATAGTTCATAATATTGGAGGTCATATGCTTTGGGAAAATAAAGGCCCAGAACATGGTTTATTAACACCAGGTGAAGTAATACATGAAGTTGGAACCACAAGAATGGGAAATGATCCTAATACAAGCGTTGTAAATGAATATGAACAATTACATGATTCTAAAAATGTTTTTATTGTAGATGGTGGTCCATTTGTATCACAAGCAGATAAAAACCCAACATGGACAATTATGGCACTTTCGTGGAGAACTTCAGAATATATAGTTGATCAATTAAAAAAGCAAAATATTTAGGTATGAACAGAAGAGATAGTATAAAAACTATAGCCATTAGTGCCTTAGCAAGTGGTCTTGTTTTAGAAGGTTGTATCCAGGGAGAAAAAGAAATTATTTATAAAAATGTTTGGAAATATAAATACGGAAGAACTCCTGAAGAATTACAAAGAGATCTCGAACTACTAAATCAAGTTTTCTTTTCAAAGAAAGAGCTTAATACAATTCGAGTATTAGCTCATCTTATTGTCCCTCCTACCAAAGAAGGAGATATTGATAAGGCAGAAGTACCTGAGTTTATCGAGTTTATTGTAAAAGATACTCCATCTTATCAAAAAACATTGAGAGAAGGTCTTATTTGGCTTGATGAAACTTCAATAGAAAATTTTGGAAGGAACTTTGTTGATTGTGAGATTAACAATCAAAAATCAATTTTAGATAAAATTGCTTTTGCCAAAAATGAAAAAAGTAAAGAGGAAATCTTTTTTTCAAATATTAGGAATTTGGTAATTACAGGATACTTCTCTTCAGAAGTTGGTATTAGTGACCTGGGGTACAAAGGAAATCAACCAAATATTTGGGATGGTGTTCCAGATGATGTAATGCAGGCACATGGTTTTTCATATGAAAAGGATTGGAAGTATGATTTCGTAAATCCAATGACTAGAAATGATATTGCTCAGTGGGATGAGAATGGAGACTTAATAACTTAATTAAATAAGAATTTGATAAAACATCCTATGGACAAATATATCTTAGCAATTGATGCTGGAACAACTAGTTCAAGAGCAATAATTTTTGACAGACAAGGCCAGTCGATCGGTGTTTCACAACACGAGTTTACTCAATATTTCCCAAACGAGAGTTGGGTAGAGCATGACGCAATTGAAATTTGGGAGACACAATTATTAGCAATTAAAGAAGTACTAGAAAAAAATAGTATAAGTGCCTCTCAGATTGATTCAATGGGTATTACAAACCAAAGAGAAACTACTATACTTTGGAATAGAAAAACAGGAATTCCAGTACATAAAGCAATTGTTTGGCAGGACCGAAGAACAGCTAATATCTGCAAAGTTTTAGAAAAAGAAGGAAAAGCCAATTTATTTTACCAAAAAACTGGTCTTTTACTTGATGCCTACTTCTCAGGAACTAAAATCAAATGGATTCTTGACAATGATACTGAACTAAGAAAACAAGCTGATAATGGGGAGCTTGCATTTGGAACTGTAGACAGTTGGTTAATATGGAAACTTACAGAAGGTGAAATCCATGTTACTGATGTTACAAATGCAAGTCGGACTTTACTCTTTAACATACACACATTAGAATGGGATCAAGAGCTGTTAGAAGCATTAGATATTCCAAAAGCAATATTACCTAAAGTTGTATCATGTTCAGAAAAAGTAGGAAATACATCTCAATCATATTTTAACTCTTCAATTCCTATCTGTGGTATTGCAGGAGATCAACAATCAGCTTTATTTGGTCAAATGTGTATTGAAACTGGTGATGTTAAAAATACCTATGGAACAGGATGCTTTTGTATCATGAATACTGGGACTAAACCCGTTCAATCTAAAAATAAAATGTTAACCACTATTGGTTATCAAATTAATGGAAAAGTAAATTATGCTTTAGAGGGTAGTGTTTTTATTGCTGGTGCTGCTGTTCAGTGGCTACGTGATCAGTTACAGATCATCTCTTCTGCGCCTGAAATAGAATCTTTAGCGGAAACAGTCGAAAACAATGGTGGTGTTACTTTTATTCCTGCAATGGCTGGTTTGGGTGCTCCTTATTGGGATCCTCTTGCAACGGCTTCAATTATTGGTATAACAAGGGGTACACAAAAAGGTCATATTGCAAGAGCAACCCTTGAGGCTATTGCAATGCGAACAAAAGAGATTGTCACTGCGATGCAAAAGGATGCAGATATTACTTTCAAGTCACTAAAAGTTGATGGAGGTGGGAGTACAAATAACCTTCTGATGCAAATTCAATCAAATTTGCTTTATGCGAAAGTTATAAGACCAAAAACAACAGAAACAACAGCTTTAGGTGCTGCTTATTTTGCTGGGCTTGCAAGTGGATATTGGTCATCTATAGATAGTATAAGAAACATTTGGAAAGTAGATAGAGAATTTAATCCTGAAAAAAATCAAGAAAATCAAAAAATTATTGATAATTGGGAACAACGTATAAAACAAGTCCTTGAATTACAAAAAAGATGAATAGAACTTCTAATCTTGAGGAAATAAAACTAAATCAAGACTGGGATATAGCAATCATAGGTGGTGGATCTTCTGGTTTAGGAATTGCAATTGATGCCGCAAATAGAGGGTTCAAGACTGTTTTATTTGAAAAAAATGACTTTGCAAAAGGGACATCATCTAGAAGCACAAAACTAGTACATGGTGGAGTTAGATATTTACAGAATGGTGATATTTCATTAGTGATGGAAGCACTAAGAGAGAGAGGAATCATGAGAAAAAATGCACCTCATCTAGTTCGAGATTTGAGTTTTGTTATACCCTCATACGATTGGTGGAGTAGTCCATTTTATGGTTTAGGTTTAAAGGTATATGATATGATGGCTGGAAAACTTGGCTTAGGTCCCTCTACCCTATTAGATAAAAAGGAAACACTAAATCATATTCCAAACGTAAATAAAAAAGGATTACGTGGTGGCGTAATTTATCATGATGGTCAGTTTGATGATGCAAGAATGGCAATTAGCTTAATGTTAACAGCTGATAAAGAAGGGGCAACATTACTCAACTATACTGATGTTTTAAATTTTACAAAGGAAAGTGACATTATTAATGGACTTAACGTAAAAGACTCGATAAGTGGAGATATAATCCATGTTAATGCAAAAGTTGTTGTAAATGCTACGGGAGTTTTTTCAGACAGCATAATTGCCTTAGACCAACCTAATACAAAACCAATGATAAGGCCTTCCCAGGGTGTTCATATAGTCTTAGATAGAGAGTTTATCAAATCAACTCACGCCATAATGGTTCCACATACTTCTGATGGAAGGGTTTTGTTTGCAGTTCCATGGAATAAACATGTGATTGTAGGAACTACAGACACTCCAGTTGAAAATACTTTGGAAGAACCGATTGCTCTGGAAAAAGAGATTGAATTTATCTTAGATAATGCAGGATCATATATGACAAAAAAGCCAAAAAAATCCGATGTAAAAAGCGTATTTGCTGGACTTAGGCCACTTGCTGCCAGCGAAAATAAAGAAGAAAGTACTAAAGAAATTTCCAGACATCATAAAATTACAGTAAGCACAAGTGGACTGGTTAGTATACTTGGGGGAAAATGGACAACATACAGAAAAATTGCTGAAGATACTGTTAATACTGTACAAATTGTAGGTGGACTTTCTGAACGTAAATGTAATACTGAATCTCTTCCAATTTTTGGCTTTGATCCTTCATCGGATTGGAATCAACCACTTCATTGTTATGGAACTGAGGCTAATAAAATTCTTGCATTAGATAAAGAAAATGGAAATAAATCTCTTTCAGACAAGCTATATATAACAAAAAATCAAATACATTGGGGTATTAAAGAAGAAATGGCTCACAAATTAGAAGATATTCTTGCTCGAAGAACAAGGTGCTTGTTTTTAGATGCCTATGAAACTGAAAAAATTGCACCTAAAGTAGCTGAAATTATGGCTGAAGTTTTGAATAAAAATCAAGAATGGATCAATGGAGAATTAGAGCAATTTAAATTAATTATTAAAAATTATCAATTATGATATTAAATCCTTATTTAGCTGAATTTATTGGAACAGCAACTTTACTTTTATTTGGAGCAGGAGTAGTTGCTAATGTAAACCTAAAAAAAACTATAGCAGAAGATCAGACTCCATGGGTTTTAGTTACCGCAGCTTGGGGATTTGCTGTATTTGTAAGTGTATTTATCACTTCTCAATCTAGTGGTGGGCACCTAAATCCTGCTGTGACTTTAGGACTAGCTATAGCAGGAAAGTTTTCATGGTCTTTAGTCCCAGGATATTTTGGAGCTCAACTTCTTGGAGCTATGTTTGGTAGCTGGTTGGCTTATATCACTTATATCGATCATTACAGACTTACTAAAGACGAGGATGTAGTCAGAAGCACTTTCTGTACAGGTCCAGCAGTACGAAACCTAAAAAATAATTTTTTTAGTGAAACGATTGGTACTTTTATGTTAGTATTTGGAGTTTTGTTTATTGTGGGACCAAATATTGAAATAAGTGGTGCAGAAGTACTAAACTTTGGCTTAGGTTCCTTAGATGCTTTACCGGTTGGAATTTTAGTTTGGCTTATTGGAATTGCTCTTGGAGGTACTACTGGATATGCTATAAACCCTGCTAGAGACTTTGGCCCTCGTTTGGTTTATTCTTTTTTACCTAGGAAAAATAAAAATGCTGATTGGAGTTATAGCTGGATTCCAATCATAGGCCCAATGTTTGGAGGAGCTACTGCAGGAATATTACATATAATACTAATTAGTTTTTAAAAATTTATTTTGAAATAAAAAACCTGTATTAGCGTGCCTTTTGTATAAACTCCTAAAAATCAAGTTTGAGGCTACACAATTGATCAAGGATCTGTTCTAAGACAGCTTGCTTTTACAACTGAAACTCACCTCTCATAATTAAAAGCTCGTTGAGTTTATCAAAAAAATACTAATACAGGCATTAATTTAAAAATTTAATATGTTGACATGTGAATATCTATCATATCAATTAACTCCTCTATTTTTTCCTCAGAAGAAGGGGATTTAAAAGGACTCTGGTTCTTAAACTTTTCTAATTGGGCTGCATATTGAAGGGAGCACATGGCTAAAACATCTTGTTTATCTCTAACCGCATAATTCTTTTCAAGTTGCAAAATAGTAGCTTCAATTTTTTTAGCTGACAATCTAAGGGAGGCCTCCTGATCAGGTGAAACAGACAGAGGGTAAACTCTGTTTGCAATTGTTAATTTAATTTTTAATAAATCATTCATATAATCAATTCATTTCAGAAAGTTGGTTAATACAATCATCGACTTCTTTAATCAAACCATTTATTTTTGTTTTGGTCTGGGATTTGCCTTCATTACTGCCTAGTAAATTATTTGCAATTTTAAGAGATTTATTTTCCTTTTGCAAAAGCATAATCTTATCCTCTAAAGACTTATTTTTTTCTAATAGAATCAGTTGTGATTCTTCTTGTTTAACTAATATAAGATGATTTTCTTTCAACTTATTTAATAATCCAATAATCTTTTCTTCTAAAACTTCTATTAACGAAGGTTTCTTATTCATTTGTAAATTAATACAGTTTAATATTGGTAAAGTTATTGAATCTTTTATCAATATAAACTTCTTAAATGATTGTTTTAAATTTTTATCGCCCACAAAAATTTGCATAGAAGCTACATGATTTTTTATATTGCATTCGAATCAAAATATCCAGTTTGAAGTCAGGCTATATTGTTTTTATATATCTATTTAGTTTTTCATTGATAAGTCAAAGTAAATCAAAATGGGTTCCGCCTTTGGATATACCCATTCAACTTTCTGGAACCTTTGGTGAACTGCGAAACAATCATTTTCATGCAGGACTTGATATCAGAACTCAGGGACGCCAGGGATTGAATGTAAGATGTGTTCAAGATGGAAGAGTAAGAAGAATTAGAGTAAGTTTAAGTGGATATGGAAAAACAATATATATAGAGCACCCAAATGGAACTACATCAGTATATGCTCACCTTAAAAAATTTGCTCCAAAAATAGAAGAATATGTAAAAAAAAATCAATATGAGAAAGAATCATTCACAATACAACTATTCCCTAAATTAGATGAATTTCCTATAAAAGCTGGAGAAATAATTGGCTATTCCGGAAATACAGGTGGTTCAAATGGTCCACATTTACATTTTGAAATGCGTAAAACTAATGGTCAATTGCCGATAAATGCGATGCAATATCCACTATTAATTGAAGATACAAGGCGTCCACAAGTCCAAAATTTCTATTTGTATTCAGGGATGGATTCATTTAATAGTCAAAAAGAATATCCTCTAACAAAAGTTAATGATAGTGTTTATACATCGGCTGGGATTATAGCTTCAGGAAAAATCAATGTTGGATTGAGATTATTTGATCGACAAAATAAATCACAAAATAAAAATGGGATTTATAGCGCCTCAATTAAATTGAATGGAGTAGAATATTTTAATTATCAGATGGATCAAATCTCATTTGATGATTCTAAATTCATTAATTTAATGATTGACTATAAAGAATTAAAAACTAAAAAAAGAAGAATTCAAAGATTTTTTGCTCATCCAAAACAAAATTTTTCATTTTTAAAAAATAAGAATCAAAACGGAGAAATGCAGATTGGTCCTGGTAAATCTTATCAATTACTTATTGAATTAAATGATTACAATAAAAATTCAAGTTTCATAGAAGTATATCTTACCGGTATTAAAAACAAACTTGAACATCAAAAAAAGAAAGAAAGTTTAATTGAGATCACGAAAGATCATAAATACGAGTTTAATGATAAATCTGTTTATTTTCAAAAAGATAGTTTTTTTGGTATAGCAGATATCAAAGTTAAAGATCACGGAGATACTCTTTTTGTTGGAAAAGATATTTATCCAATGAAAAAGGCTTTTAAAGTGAAATTTAAAATTCCAAAAGAAGATAGTCTAACTATTTCGAAATCTTTTATTTCTTTTTTAAATGAAAAAGGAAAACCTGTATTTTTCAGTGCCTTTAAAAAAGATGGATATTGGGAAGGTGAATCAAAAATACTAGGCAAATTTTTAGTTACTAAGGATACTATTGCTCCTGAAATAAATGCAATAAATTTTAAAGAAAGTCAATGGCTAAGTAATAATAATTTCTTAAAATTTAGAATCACAGATGATTTTTCTGGGTTAAAAAAAATTCGTGGTGAAATAAATGGAAAATGGATTCTATTGGAACATGAACCTAAAAACAAAAGTCTGGTTTATGATTTAAGGGATATAAAATTTAAAAAATCACTTAATCAATTGACCATTGAAACTGAAGATCAAGTTGGAAACAAAACCGTATTTAAAAGAACCTTTTACAGAAAGGTAAAATAAAGTTTACGACTTCTAGCTAACAAACTCCTCAAGAGCATTCATAACATAATCGACCTCTTCTTTAGTATTAAAAATCGAAAAAGAAAATCGTAAAGATGGCCAACTTTTAATATCCTCTGACTGAACTACATTTAAGACATGTGAACCCGAAGTACTACCAGACTGGCAAGCACTTCCCTTGGAACAAGCAATTCCTTTTAAATCTAAGTGAAAGTCTAAAAGACTAGTCTTGTCTTGAGAGATTGGGAAAGCTACATTTATTAAGGTATAAGTACTAACAGAATCCTCTCCGGAACAGCCGTTAAATATTACTTCAGGAAAGATATTTAATAAAGAAGATTTAAAATGATTTTTTATAGAAGCAACTAATTTTTTCTCTTTTTTTAAATTCTGATAAGCTATTTGTAAGGCCTTATACATTCCTACGATATTATGAACAGACTCGGTTCCAGCTCGAAGACCACGTTCTTGTGCACCTCCATGTATAAAGGGCTCTAATCCAGAATTTTTTCTTACAAATGAAAAACCTATACCCTTAGGGCCATGAAATTTATGTGCCGCAGAAGACAAAAAATCAATGGGTAGTTCTTCTAAGTCAAATTCAAAGTGACCGATACCCTGAACTGCATCAGTATGAAATAGTGCTTCATATTTATGAGACATGTCCCCTACTTTTTTTAGATCAAGAATATTTCCTATTTCATTATTTACATGCATTAAGCTAACAAGTTTTTTAGAATCGTCCTTCTGTAATAGTTGCTCAAGATGATTTAAATCAATCGTGCCTTTGTGATCTACTTTTACATAAGCTATATTAATCTTATGAACTTTTTTAAGAGCTTCTAAAGCATGAAGAACTGCGTGGTGCTCTATAGATGAAGAAATCAAGGTAGTAACTTTTAAATCTTTAACAGCACAGTTTAAAATCATATTATCTGATTCTGTTCCTCCTGATGTAAATATAATTTCTTGTGGCATTGCATTTAACAAATTTGCTATTCCTTTACGAGCAGTTTCAACATAAGTTTTAGCACTACGTCCGAAAGCGTGGGAAGATGACGGATTTCCATAACATTCCTCCATAACAGATGATATGGATTCTATTACCTCTTTACGCATTGGTGTTGTGGCTGCATTATCAAAATAAACTTTCATATTTCTATTTTTGATTCTTCATAGATTTTTAAGGTACTTGTTATAATCTGAATACAATTATCAAGTTGTTCTTCGGTAATTACTAAAGGGGGTGCAAATCGAATAATATTCCCATGAGTCGGTTTTGCTAATAAACCCTTCTCTTTAAGTTTAAGACATATATCCCATGCCAGATCATTCTTTTTATTATTATCTATCTCAATTGCATTTAATAGTCCCTTTCCTCTTATTGATAAAACGATTGAGCTTTTGTCGATATATGATTTTAATGAGGATCTGAATTTTTCACCTAATAAATATGAATTATTAGATAAATTTTCGTCTACAATAACTTTCAAAGCTGCCATGCATACTGATGATGCCAGAGGATTTCCTCCAAATGTCGATCCATGTTCTCCAGGGTTAACACATAACATTATTTCATCATTTGCTAAGACTGCAGATGCAGGAAGAACTCCCCCAGATAATGCTTTACCCAAAATTAAAATGTCAGCTCTAACTTTTTCGTAATCTGAAGCTAACATTTTTCCTGTTCTGCCTAAACCGGTTTGAACTTCATCAATAATTAATAAAACATTGTATTTAGAACATAATAATCTTACGCTAGACAAGTAACCCTGATCTGGGACTATAACACCCGCTTCGCCTTGAATTGGTTCTATCATAAAAGCTGCAGTATTATGGTTTTTCAACTTTTCTTCTAAAGATATCAAATCATTATATGGAATTATATCATAACCAGGCATATATGGCCCAAAGTCTTTGTATGATGATGGATCATCTGAACTCGAAATAGCTGCTAATGTTCTTCCCCAAAAATTTCCATTAGCAAAAACTATTCTTGCTTCATTGTGCGGTATTTTCTTTTTTAGATAGCCCCATTTTCGAGCTAATTTAATTGCTGTCTCTCCTCCTTCAACACCTGTATTCATTGGAAGAACTTTGTCATATTTAAAAAGATCGGTAATGTATTTTTCATATACACCTAAAACATCATTATAAAAAGCTCTAGATGTAAGGGTTAATTTGTTTGCTTGTGAATTTAAAACCTTTAAAATTTCAGGATGACAATGTCCCTGGTTTACAGCTGAATAAGCAGACAAAAAATCAAAATACTTTTTACCGTCAACATCCCACAAATAAATACCTTCACCTTTTGATAAAACTACAGGTATCGGCTTGTAATTGTGAGCCCCATAATTATATTCAAGGTCAATAAAATGCTCCGTTTCTGGGTTTTTATCCATATATATTTAATTAAAATGTTTTATAAATATAACCCCTCAAAAGTAAGAAATATAGAACTCAATAACCTAAATTAGATTATCATTTATTCCGTAAAGCATACTAAATTTACCATATGTCCAGAAAAAAGATAAATAAAAATGAATATGGATTAGATGTAATAGATATTAACTCTAAAGGATTAGGGGTAGCTAAGTCAAAAAAAGGAGTAGTTTACTTTATTAAAAATACTGTTCCTGGTGATATAGTAGATATCCATGCTTATAAAAAAAGAAAAGGACATTTTGAAGCAGAGCCAATTAAATGGGTTAAAAGGTCTTCTCAACGAACAAAACCTACTTGTGAACATTTTGGCGTATGTGGAGGCTGTAAATTGCAACATTTTAGTTATGACGGACAATTAAATTCAAAAGAAAAAGGGGTTATTAATAACCTAAAGCATATTGGAAAATTAAAAATAAACAAGTCTTTACCAATTGTCGGCGCTGAAAATCCATTTTACTACAGAAATAAGATGGAATTTTCTTTTTCAAATAAAAGATGGATAACGACAGATGAAATTAAAGAAGATGCAATAATAGAGCACCGTGGTTTAGGCTTTCATAAACCTGGAATGTGGGATAAGGTAGTTGACATTAATAAATGTCATCTTCAAGCAAAACCATCAAATGAAATTCGAAACGCAATTCGTTCTTATGCACTTGAAAAAAAATTAGCATTTTTTGATCACCGTCAACAAAGTGGTTTTTTAAGAACACTTATGATAAGAAATACTTTAGCTGGAGAAATTATGGTATTGATTCAGTTTTACAAAGAAGACAAAAAGAAACGTGAGTTGCTTTTAAATTTTATTCAAAACAAGTTTCCTAAAATTATTTCTTTAATGTATTGCATTAATTCAAAAGGCAATGATAGTATTTATGATCAAAAAATATATTGTCACAGCGGAAATGAGTTTATAACGGAATATTTAGACAAACTTCAGTTTAGAATTACGCCTAAATCATTTTTTCAAACTAACCCCAAGCAAGCCAAGATACTCTATGATGTTGCAAAAAGTTTTGCTCAACTAAAGTCTACAGATATTGTTTATGATTTATATACAGGTACTGGAACAATTGCTCTGTATTTATCAAAATATTGTGCTAAAGTTATAGGAATAGAATCTGTTTCAGAAGCTATTGATTCAGCGAAGTTAAATGCTGAGATAAATATGATCAAAAATGCTAGTTTTGAATTAGGCGATATGAAAGATTGTTTTAATGATGACTTTATTTCACG
>Ga0315330_10002947_pt1 | contig 11701 bp, 10 predicted proteins | sample M140m34915metaG_FD_203453 | JGI IMG/M metagenome (GOLD analysis project Ga0315330, IMG submission 203453) | Ammonia-oxidizing marine archaeal communities from Monterey Bay, California, United States - M1 40m 34915 | ecosystem: Environmental > Aquatic > Marine > Intertidal zone | place: USA... | reverse complement strand
GTCGGTGCCCATGATTGGAGCAAGGTTCTGATCAACACGGAAGATGATTCAATCGTCCAAGAAGCGCGAATGCTGATTGACGTAAATTTTCGCTTCGCCGAGATTGAAAGTTACGCAAATTACAGACAAAGACTTGAGGCTGGAGACGCGACCTGGCGCAATATCGGACGCCTTGATAGTATTGAAAAAATCGAAAACTATTTCAATCGCTTCAAAGCGTTGTACCATTCGGTTGAGAAACACGGCTTGCTCAGTCCGGATGAATTTTCCAATCAGGCTTCAGGACATGGCGAGGGCCCTCCCCAGCGCAGAATTGGAATCGCGATTGGTGCTGACGGCACGCAATACCGCCTACCTGGCGGGCAGCATCGATTTGCTATCGGACTTATATTGGGGTGTCGGATCCCGGTTCAACTTCGGCTGATCCATGTTAACTACCTCAAAGCATTGGCAGACCCCGAGCAAGCTTTGCCGACTGCGTTGATCTCCAACGAAGTGCGGCAGCTTGCGGCGACGAGACGCGTCGGCGGAGGCGGCGGATAGCGCTATCTCCACATCATGAACGTTCACCCAATCCCACTCCATCTATCACCGCATGCACGTGCCGTCGGTCTCTGGCTGCTTGTTGTGGCTGCAATGGTTGGAGCCATGACTGTGATTGGCGGTGTGACGCGCTTGACCGAGTCTGGTCTCTCAATGGTCGAATGGCGTCCACTTATCGGCGCGCTACCGCCATTCAGTGACGGGGAATGGGCTAGAGTATTTGCACTTTACCAAACATCCCCAGAATACCAGAAGATCAACAGCGGCATGTCGCTGGCAGAATTCAAACAAATCTTCTGGTGGGAATATATCCACCGGTTCTGGGGCCGATTAATTGGCCTCGCCTATGCCGCCCCTTTGGCATTCTTTTGGATCAAAAGCTGGATTCCCAAAGGCCTGCGAGCCCGCATGATTTTGCTATTGGCCCTCGGCGGCAGCCAGGGCGTTATTGGCTGGTGGATGGTGAAATCCGGGCTCGTCGACAGGCCTGACGTCAGCCATTTCCGTTTGGCTATTCACCTTGGTATGGCGTTCATTATTGCAGGCGCTCTCGTATGGACCGCCTTAGATTTCCTTTCCCCCCGTACGCCAGAGGCAGCCCCAAGAGACCTGCGCCGCATGAGTTGGGCGGTTCTCGGGGCATTGTTCCTTGTTATTATCCTCGGTGCGTTCGTAGCCGGGACGAATGCCGGAATGATCTACAATACCTTCCCGCTCATGGATGGCCGCCTTTTGCCACCGAATTACACGGCGCTGACCCCTTGGTGGCGCAATAGTCTTGAGAGCATTGGCGCTATCCAGTTCAATCACCGCTGGGCCGCTGTCCTAACAACCATTCTGATCATCACGCTTTGGCTTCGGGCTAGGGTTAGTGTGCTTCACAGCGGACATCACCAAGCACCAAGCGTTATGGCGCTTCTCGCTGTCGTTCAGGTCGGCCTTGGGATCACAACGTTGCTTTCCGTCGTATGGATTCCGTTGGCCGCCCTGCATCAGGCTACGGCGTTGCTATTGTTCGTCGCCGCCGTATGGACGGTATGGGCCTTCAGAGGCCAGACTGCGCTTCATGGTACAAAAAACAGTTAGAGCAATATCGCCCGAAGGCGCTGTCCGACGATTTCGCAAAGGTGTGCGCGCACTAGCTGCAAGCGATCCTGGAATGGCTACTATCGTGAAGGAAGCCGGACCGCCGCCTATTGCGTTGCGTGACCCGGGTTTCCCTGCGCTTCTGCGTGCAGTGTGCGCCCAACAGATTTCGGCAGCCGCTGCACGTACAGTATGGGGCAGGATTGAAGCAAAAACAGGTGCACCGGTAACAGCCACAGCATTCCTTGAGCTTGGCTATGACGGCGCGCGCTCAATCGGTTTTTCAGGACGAAAGACCGAATATGCCATTGGTCTGGCTGAGGCCGAGGTCTCCGGCGTGCTCAATTTCGACACCATTGCCCGCATGCCAGATGAGGAAGCTATTGAAACGCTGACAGCACTCCGGGGCATTGGTCGATGGACAGCAGAGGTCTATCTGATCTTCGCGCTTGGCCGGCCGGATGTATGGCCCGCCGCAGACATTGCGCTCGTCGCTGCGGCTGGAAGGATTCGCGGGCTGGCGGAGAAGCTGAGTTTCAAGGAAGCATCCGCGATCGCGGAAGAGTGGCGGCCCTGGCGGGGAGCGGCAGCTATCCTGCTCTGGCACTACTATCGGACCATGCCTCAATAGAGAACACGCAGCGTGCGGCGGACGAATTGACGGCTATCAGTCACCTGTGAGACTTTTATCCCAACATTGCCCGCCCAGCCTGAAAGGATGTCCGAATGTTTGATATGGACCGCTTCATCGATGATTGCGCCGCAGCTTTAAAAGCTGACCCCACGCACAAAACAGTCCGCCCAATTGTAGAGCGCGCCGTCTCTGATCCAACCGCGTTGTTAAACACCATCGGCGAACCAGTGGCCGCAGGCGTCAACAAAATCTGCCACCGCCCGGACCTCACAATTCTGAACTTAGTTTGGGGCAAGCGCATGACGCTGATGCCGCATAATCATAATATGTGGGCTGTGATCGGCATCTACACGGGCCGCGAAGACAACATTTTCTGGCGACGCTTGGACGAAGGCCCCTGCGGCCTGGAAGCCGCTGGCGCTAAAACGCTCGGCGTCGGCGATGTAGCACCGCTTGGTGCGGATATCATTCACTCCGTCACAAACCCGCTGGATAAGCTGACGGGTGCCATTCACGTTTATGGCGGTGATTTCTTCGCAGAACATCGGTCTGAATGGGAGCCAGAAAGCTTGACCGAACAGACCTATGATGTTGCGAAGAATATGGCGCTCTTCGAAGAAGCCAATCGTCGCTAAGAACAGGGACCGGAACCGATGCAGGTAGAGGCGATTGCGGGCGCACTTGGTGCCGAGATCAAAGGCGTTGATCTGAGCAGTGAACTTTCGAACAGCGATGCCGCCGCTATCCGCGACGCCTTCCTGGATCACAAGGTTATCTTTTTCAGGGATCAAGAACTGACGCCGAAGGATCAAGTCCGTTTTGCCAGCCTTTTCGGCGAGCCTGATATTTATCCCTTCATCGAAGGTCTGCCTGATACCCCTGAGGTCATCGAGATTCTGAAAGCTGAAGGCGACGCTAAGAATTTTGGCGGCAGTTGGCATTCAGATACCTCCTACATGGAACAGCCTGCGCTCGGCACTGTGCTCTATGCGCTTGAGACGCCAAGTGCCGGCGGCGACACATTGTTCGCCAACGCAGGCGCCGCCTATGAAGCACTCTCTGACGGCATGAAGGCCATGCTCGGCGACCTCAAAGGCGTGAACAGCTCCGAGCATGGTTATGCTGGCGGCCGAGCAGCGGCGATGGCGAAGCTGGATGGCATGAAAGAAACTGACCAAGCAGCGACAGGGTACGAATCCCGCCATCCAATTGTGCGCACCCATCCAGAGACGGGCCGGAAATCGCTCTACCTCAACCGCTCCCACACGGCCTCTTTCGATACGATGACAGAAGCGGAGAGCAAACCGCTGATCGACTTCCTCTGCGATCACATCACCCGACCAGAATTCACCTGCCGCTTTCGCTGGACACCCGGCGCAATTGCAGTTTGGGACAACAGAGCGACCCAGCATTTTGCTGTGAACGACTACCCTGGCAAGCGTCGCCGCATGCATCGCGTCACGATTAAGGGCGACACGCCCCGGTGACGGCTAAACCGAGCCAGCAGGGCATTGCCTCAACAGACCTCTCAAACCGCTCGCTGATTAGCATCCTCGCTGGCATCTTCAGCGTGAGTGTTTTCGCTATCATCGTAACGGCGAGCCTTACAGGTATATGGGGCTTGCCCGGTGGACCGCTGCTACAGGCTGCCGCTGCCATTGGCGCGTTTTGCCTGGTCGGATCGTTTGTCGCTGTGCTGGCAAAGCGGCGCGGACGGCCGGGGAAAGCAGGATTTAGGTCTCACATCTGGCTCGCCAGCATCGGCACAGGGCTTGTCTTAGCCCATGGGGCGGGCGGGTTGCTAAAGCCACCAGCCACGCTGTTTGTGCTTCTGCTGCTGCTTATCGGCCTCGGCGTCTGGTCTAGGCTGCAGGGCGCACGGATGATGGCGCGCACCTTTGGCGAAAAGCGCGCGGGCTTCGCAAAACCGGACCCGGCGGTACGCGCACGGCTCGCCGCCCTCATTGAGCAGAAGCAGGCATTACTGGCCAAGCTTGATCCGAGTGCGAATGAAGCTCTCTTCTCACCGCAATTCCGACATTGGCTAAGCGCACCGGTCCTGGCATTCCGCTATACGAAGCTTGCAGCAGAAGAAAGCCGCATCGTCGGCGCTGCTGCTGGCTTGCCGCAGATCCAAGCGCGCTGGCGGCTGGTGCATCGATTGGCGGCGCTGGCATTCGTTGGCGGGCTGCTGGCGCACATCATTATCGTTATGCTGTTCGCAGGATACGCTGCAGACGGCGGCGATATCTATTGGCTTCACTTTGCAGCTTGGGATTTTTGAGCGTCATGTCACGCCTAGCCCTGATGATCGATCTGGAACGCTGCATCGGCTGCAAAAGCTGTGAGGCCGCCTGCAAAGCCGAACACGGCCTTGGACCCGGCGAACGGCGAAACCGCGTCGTCTGGCTTGGTGGCGATAATGGCCCAACCTTGGACTTCCTGAAGCTGGCTTGCCAGCACTGCGAGCGTCCAGCATGCCTCCGCGCCTGCCCGGTTGAACCCAAAGCCATTCGCAAAGACGCAGAAACCGGCATCGTATCCATCATCGAAGAGAGCTGTGTTGGCTGTGGTGAATGCGTTGCCGCCTGCCCATACGGTGCCATGGGCTATGACGCCGGCGGACACCACGCGGTTAAATGCGACCTATGTCATGACCGACGGGCAGACGGTGCAGCAACAACCGCATGCGCCAGCGTCTGCCCGGGCAAAGCGATCACATTCGGTGAGCGCGATACCATGCTGGCGAGCGCCGGCGCCGATGGCCGCACCGCCATCGATAACGACCCGTATCTTTTGGCACCAGCGACGATCTATCTAGATCGGATTATCCGCGACGCATCCGCCTTTGACGTGTTTGAGCAATCAACGCCAGCCGTATCCGATGACGGCAAGCCGGACCCCGAGACAGCGACCGCCTTCCCCTTCGGCCTCCCTCGTGAGGAACGATTGGCTGATAGGATTGAGCCAGGCGGGTGCAATATCTGCTTCAATGCCTGCACAACCAACTTCCACTTCAAAGATGACAAGCTGGTCAAAGTAACTGGCAATGAATCTGACCCCATGCTGGAAGGCCGTGTCTGTCCGAAGTCTCAGTTCTCGCTGCAGCTCTATAATTCCAAGGACCGGCTGACCCAGCCCTTAAAACGCGTTGGTGAGCGCGGCGAGAATAAGTTTGAGCCAATCTCCTGGGAACAGGCGCTGGATGAGATCGCGGAAAAGCTTGGCACAATTCGGGATGATTTTGGGCCTGAAGCCTTGGCGATTTTCTCGGGGACGCGCACAGGCACTTTGACCAACAAAGGTTATATCCGCCTGTTCCGCCAGCTATGGGGCACGCCCAATTTTGAAACAACGGAGCCCTATTGCTCCTTTGGCAAAAACATCGCCTACAACATGGTTCAGGGCGCTGGCGGTAGCGGCAACAGCTATACTGAAGGCGACATGGGTTCCGCCGAACTCTACGTCTATATGGGCGACAATCAGGCGGAAACGCGCCCTGTCCACTTCGGCATGATCAATGACTGGCGGCTGAAAAATCGTGCTCGATTGATCGCCATTGACCCACGTATGACAGTCACAGCCTCCAAGGCGGATTGGCATCTACCGATCCGGCCCGGCGGCGACATGGCCCTGTCCCTCGCCATCGCACATCACATATTTGCCGAGAACCTCCACGACGCAAAGTTTTGCGAAGAATGGGTGCTGGGCTGGGAAGAATGGCGCGACTTCATTTTTGCGAGCGGATATTCGCCAGAATGGGCAGCACCAATAACTGACCTTCCCGCTGAAGACATTAAGCGGATAGCGGAGGAAATCGCCCGCGCTGATGGTTGCGTCATCTTCGGCAGCCGGGGCTTGAACCAGCACGTAAATTCAGTCCAATCCAACCGTGCGATCATGTTTGTCGCGGCCATTACGGGCAATTGGGGTCGACGGGGTGGTGCCTATTTCAATATGTCGGCATCTGTTCCGGCTGAAGCTAATGCGCCGAAGGACAGGATCGCGCCGCTGAATAAGCCCCGCGTCCGCACCAGCCCCACGGGATGGGTCGACGCCATGCGCACCAGCCAGCCCTACGCTCTAAAAGCGCTTATTGCTTGCAATAATCCCATGTCACTCTGGCCCGACCAGACGGAAACGCGGGATGGATTGAACGCGCTTGATCTACTGGTCCACATCGACATTTTCCCGAATGAAACCAGCGCTTACGCCGACTACGTTCTGCCTGCCGCCACCGGCATCGAGAAAGGCGAAGTTGGACGCGCCTGCGAGGATCGCCGTGTCGTGTGGATAGACCGCATGATCGAGCCTCCCGGCATTGCCAAACCGGATGGATGGATTTGGATCGAGCTTGGCAAACGCTTCGGCTTCGATGATGTGCTGAAAGAGGAGTGGAAAGACTCAGCGAAGTTCTGGGATGAAGCCATGATCGATCATGTGCAGATGCGCGGCGTCACCCAAAAGCGCCTGCATTCCCGGCCCTATCGCTGGGTCCGCTTCCCTGTCGCGACAGAGGAAGCCGAGGAGATCAACACGCTCTATTTGGAAGGCACGACGGCTCCCGGGAAACCAGAAGGCCATCGTTTCCCTTCCCCCAGTGGCAAGCTGGAATTCTTCACGGAGGAAATGGACGCCAAATTCAAAGGCTATGGCCTATCCGCCCTGCCGGAATTCTATAGCGAGCGCGAGAGCCTTTTCGATATGGCCCATCTGGAAATGCTGGACCCTGACTGGACAGAAGGCATTAAAAGCCCGTTCTTGAACGGTGCCGCCTATGCCTCCCGCGCACGTATTGTTGATGCCAGCGAGGCCCGGCCCGCCGCCAATCTCCGCGCCCAAGGCTATGACATGGAACTTGTCACTGGCCGCGCACCTGCCCCGCACTTCCATTCCTGGACGCATTACTCATGGCAAGCGCAGGAAATGTGGCCGGACTTATACGCGCAGATGCATCCCGCCACCGCCAAACGCCTTGGGATTGATGATGGCGACCGCGTTACGGTCGAAACATCCCACGGTAAGGCAGTCGCACGCGCCTGGATCACGAACGGCATCCGCGAGCGCGCGATCTTCATGCCCATCGGCTGGGGCGAACGGCAACCGTTCAACCCCTGGCGGCCAGTTAATGACTTAACCGACAAACATCAACGCTGCCCGATCTCCGAGCAGACGAACCTGAAGTCTCTGCTCTGCCGGGTAAGTGCGGCCTAGGCGATCAATCTGCCTTAGGTGCGATCTTCTGCTTAAGTGATGTCATGCCTTTGATCCAACGCTCTGGATCAGATGCTTTTTTGGCCCAATACATGCCGGCAGGCGGGTGCGTGTAGATCATAAAGCGGTCGTCGGCGATGCCTTCGAGGATCACCTCTGCCGCTGTATCCGCCGTCATCACCCCATCACGGACGGTGCCAGTATCTGGCATCCCATCTGTCATAGGGGTCGCCACACGAAGGGGGCAGACTACGGATACGCCAACGCCCTTTGGTCCCCACTCCACAGCCAACCATTCTGCCAACCCGACAGCGCCATGTTTGGTCGCTGTATATACGGCTGAATTCATCTGCATCAGAATACCGGCTGCAGATGCTACATTTACCAGCTTGCCTCCGCCGCGCGCTGCCATACCCGGTGCAACTGCTCGCGCGGCAAACAAATGCGCCATCACATGAACACGCCACTGCTGATCCCAATGGGCATTGTCATCCCGGATTGGTTTTGGGCTGATACCAGCATTAGAGATAAAAAGATCAACGGGCCCCAACTCAGCCTCAGTCTTTGCGACAAAGGCCTGAATGGCTGCCTCATCCGTGACATCGGTTGGGACAGCCAGGCCGCCTATTTCTTTGGCTGAATTCTGAAGTTTGTCTGCATTCAGGTCCGCCATAGCGACACCTTTAGCGCCCGCGGCTATCAAAGCCTTTGAAAGTGCAAATCCTATACCGCCACTAGCGCCCGTAACCGCTGCGACCTTACCTGAAACATTCATCCATCCCTCCCGAATCAAATTGCTTAGGATGGATTACAGCACAGGGAGAGCAGAGGACGCTATGCCGCCAAAACTTCGTTCAAGAAGTCCGAAAGTTCATCTGCTCGGTGATGAATGTGGCTTTCGTCATCATCGCCCGGCTGTGCGCCTGCCCGATCATTTCGAAGCCATACTGTGCGCATGCCAAGATCAGAGGCGGGTTTCAAATTCTTCGCCGTATCCTCAAACATAACCGCGCGTTTTGGGTCAACATCATGCCGCTTTAGGAATGTGTCATATGAGGATTGATGCGGTTTTGGCATATAATCCGCATCCGCTATATCAAACATATCCTCGAAATGATGCGTGATTCCAAGCCGACCGAGTACGTTCGCAGCATGAAGCCGCGTCGCATTGGTGTAGATCACTTTTCGGCCCGGCAAAGCGGCTAAAGCTTGGTCTAGCGGCACGTCGTGGTGCATCTCTGACAAATCAAGCTCGTGGCAATAGGGTAGGAATTTCTCGGGGTCCATCTGATGGTGATCCATCAGGCCGCGCAGGGTCGTGCCATATTCTTCGAAATAGAACTGTCGGCGTCTGTCTGCCTCGACCAAATCGACGTCAAACTCCTCCATGATGAATTCCTGCATGCGAACATGCATTTGCGGCATCAGGTCTGAGCGGCGCGGGTTGTAAAGGGTGTTGTCGAGATCGAACACCCATACGTCTATTTCAGTGGTTTTTATCGGCATAAGGCAGGATATAGCCGCCCCTGCCCGCCGTTGCCAGCCTAGATGTCGGCGCCTACGATACAGACTGAACACGAAAATAGGATTTGCCCCATGCTGGTCGTGCATGACGACGCCCATCTGCAACATCAACCGGCAGAAATTATCAGCCGTGGACGCCACGTTCCCCATGTGGAAATCGCGCGCCGAGCTGAGGAACTCTTAGCGGCAGCAAAGGCTGGTGGCCACGACCTACAGGCCCCCACAGCCCATGGCATAGCCCCCCTTGAGGCCATCCACGACAAAGAATATTTGGCCTTCTTGGAATCCGCATGGACGCGCTGGCAAGCCTTGCCTGATCCAACACCATATGTGCATCCCTACGCGCAACCAAACCGCAGGATGACCGGCAAGCCAACCAGCATTATGGGGCAGGCTGGCTATTACATGGCCACGAACTCCGCACCCATTGCTGAAGGCACCTGGGGTGCCGCCAAAGTTTCCGCAGATATCGCCCTGACTGCCGCTGACGCCATAATGGCTGGCGCTTCAGAAGCTTATGCGCTTTGCCGACCACCCGGGCATCATGCGTTTCAAGACCTGGCGGGCGGGTTCTGCTACCTGAACAATAACGCCATCGCGGCACAGCATATGCGCGGCAAATGGGACAAGCTTGCGATCCTGGATATTGACGTTCACCACGGCAATGGCACCCAAGGCATTTTCTATGACCGAGGCGATGTGCTGTTTGCGTCGCTCCACGGCGACCCATCAGACTATTTTCCGTTCTTCGCAGGCTACAAAGATGAAACCGGCGAAGGTGCTGGTGCGGGAAAGACAGCCAATTTCCCTATGGCCCAGAACAGCGGCGACGATGTGTTCATGGGCTCCCTGGATAAGGCCTTCGCCGCTATCCAGGCGCATCAACCCGGTGCCCTTTTGGTCAGCCTTGGGTTTGATGCTTATGAGCATGATCCGATTGGCTATCTGAAAGTGACAACCGGCGGGTTTGGCAAAGTTGCTGAGCGCATCGCCGGACTTGGCCTGCCGACACTGCTGGTGCAGGAAGGTGGCTATAACTGCGATGGCCTTGGCCCGAACCTGACGTCGTTTTTCGCTGGATTCTCTGCTGGCCGGACCAAATAGGAGCAAACGCATGTCTCACACATTTCGCTTTTATCCCATGCAGTTCCCGCCTGAATCTGAAGCGCTACGGCAGGAAGTGCGCAGCTTCCTTCGTGCAGAGATCGACGCTGGGACCTTCACACCTGGTTCTGGCGATATGGCTTCCAACTTCAATCCAGAGTTCAGCCGCAAGATTGGCGCAAAGGGCTGGATTGGGCTGACCTGGCCAAAAGAATATGGCGGGCATGGCCGCAGCCAGATCGAGCGCTATGTGCTGACGGAGGAGTTTCTGGCCCATGGCGCACCCGTTCGCGCGCACTGGGTTGCGGACCGGCAATCTGGACCTGTCTTGCTGAAGTTTGGCGCAGAGTCAGTCAAACGGAAGCTGATCCCGGAGATCGTTCGCGGCGAGACCTATTTCTGCATCGGCCTATCAGAACCAAACTCTGGCTCAGACCTGTTTGCGGCCTCAACGCGCGCCAAGAAGGTAGACGGCGGCTACAAAGTAACGGGCACCAAGATTTGGACATCAAACGCCCATCGCACCCAGTACATGATTGGCCTGATCCGCACGTCCCAGCCAACAGAAGACAACCGCCGCCATGGCCTGACGCAATTCCTAATCAAGATGGACACGCCCGGCATAACCGTGCGTCCAATCATCAATCTCGCTGGCCATCATGACTTCAACGAAGTCCACTTCGACGACGCCTTCGTGCCAGACGAACATGTCATTGGTCGCCCAGATGAAGCCTGGAAGCAGGCGACAGATGAGCTGGCCTATGAACGCTCCGGCCCAGACCGCTGGCTTGAGACGATCTTTGCGCTGAACGCTGGTATCCGCGTTTCAGGCCCAAACCCGGACGACCGGGCTGCCGAAACCATTGGCCGAGACGTCGCACATTTGATGACGCTACGCCGCATGTCAGCCTCAGTCGCTGGAATGTTGCAGGCCGGCGAAACGCCGATGACAGAGGCTGCGGTCGTCAAAGACCTTGGTACCAATTGGGAGCAGGCCCTGCCAAACCGCATGCGCCTCATAGCGCCCGACGGCGTGCGCGCGCCCTCACCGAATGACACGGCCTACGAGGAGGTGATGCGTTACGCGACGCACATCGCCCCAAAACTCACCATCCAAGGCGGCACGCGCGAGGTGCTACGCGGCATTATCGCTCGCGGCCTCGGCCTCAGATAAGGACCAGATGAAATGGCAACGCTCGACACTCCAAAGCTGACGACAATCGCGACCGGCCTCCGTTTTCCCGAAGGGCCAATCGCAATGCCAGATGGCTCAGTCATTCTGGTTGAGATCGAGCGGCAAACGCTGTCCCGCGTCATGCCCGATGGCAAGGTTGAGGAGATCTCTGAAGTTCCAGGCGGGCCAAATGGGGCTGCGCTTGGCCCCGATGGCGCGATTTACATTTGCAATAATGGCGGGTTTGAATTCCACAAGGACGGTAGCGGCATCCGACCGGTGCGTCAGGCGTACAGCTACAAAGGCGGGTCAATTGATCGGGTAGACCTACAGTCAGGCGCTGTCAAAACGCTCTACACCCATTGTGGAGACAACAAACTTTGTGGCCCGAATGACATTGTGTTTGACCGCCAGGGCGGCAT
>Ga0315330_10002946_pt1 | contig 11705 bp, 10 predicted proteins | sample M140m34915metaG_FD_203453 | JGI IMG/M metagenome (GOLD analysis project Ga0315330, IMG submission 203453) | Ammonia-oxidizing marine archaeal communities from Monterey Bay, California, United States - M1 40m 34915 | ecosystem: Environmental > Aquatic > Marine > Intertidal zone | place: USA... | reverse complement strand
TCAGGTTTAAATTATCATCTTCCTACTCCTATAGAAAAGGTAACAGTAGTTCCAGTTACTACTACTAGAAATATAGAAATAGGTTTTAGGAAAGGCTCAGATAGAGGGGGGCAAATTAGTTCTAGAAATCTTGATGATGAGTCACTTATGTTAACAGGTGATGAGAACATAGTTGATGTAAATTTTGTGGTTCAATGGTATGTTGGAGATGCTGCTAACTATTTATTCAATATTAGGAACCCTAGTCAAAATATTAAGGATGGCGCAGAAAGTGTAATGAGGGAAATTATGGGCAGGACTAATATTGAGTTTGCTTTATCCGAAGGTAGAGAACAAATTAGACAAGAGGCACAACAAATGCTCCAAGACATATTAGATTCTTATAACGCTGGAATAATTATATCATCATTATTAATGCAAAGAGTTGATCCGCCAGCAACTGTAATAGATGATTATAGAGATGTTCAACGAGCTAGAGCAGATAAAGAGAGATTAATTAATGAATCAGAGGCTTATGCGAATAGAATAGTTCCAGAAGCAAGAGGAGAAGCTTCAAAAATTATGGCAGAAGCGGAGGGTTACAAAGAGCAAGTTATTGCAAGAGCAGAGGGAGCTGCTCAAAGATTTATTTCTATTTATAATGAATATGCTAACGCTAAAGATGTTACTAAAAGAAGAATATATTTAGAAACAATGGAAGAACTTATGCAAAATACAAAAAAAATAATAATTGATAAAAATGCTGGTAGTGGAGTAGTTCCATATTTACCATTACCTGAATTAAAAAGTAAGAATAGTAATAATTCTGTAAGTGGAGATTCTAGATGACACCTAAAAAAATAGCTGTAATAGTGTTTGTTTTATTAGTTTTTTTCATAGGAGGATCTAGTTTCTTTTATGTAGATCAGAGGGTACAAGCTCTAGTTCTTCAATTTGGAGAACCTGTTAAATTGATTAAACAGCCTGGGCTTCAATTTAAAATACCTCTAGTACAAAATGTAGAATATTTTGATAAAAGATTAATATTATTTGATAATCCTAGAGAAGAAATAATTAGTTCAGATAAAAAAAGACTTATAGTTGATGCGTTTGCAAGATATGTAATAACTGATCCACTTAGATATTATCAATCAGTTAGATATGAGACTGCATTAAGAAATAGATTAGGCTCTATTTTAAATGATAGTTTGCGACAAGTTTTAGGACGTGTGCCACTTAAAGATGTTATCTCTAACAAAAGAAAAGTACTTTTAGATGAAGTAGGAAATTTAGTTGCAGAAGAAGCTAAAGAATTTGGTATAAAAGTTGAGGATGTTAGAATAAGAAGAGCCGATTTACCACCAGCTAATTCTGAAGCTATATTTAGAAGAATGCAAACAGAGAGGCAACAAGAGGCAGCTCAATTTAGGGCAGAAGGAGCTGAAGAAGCAAGAAAGATAACATCAGAGTCAGAAAGAGAGAGAACGGTTCTTTTAGCTAATGCTGAAAGAGATGGAGAAATCCTTCGCGGTCAAGGTGATGCAGGTAAAAATAAAATATTAGGAGAAGCTTTCAGTAGAGATCCTGAATTTTTTTCTTTTTATAGATCTATGAAAGCATATAGTCTTGCATTAGGTGATGAAGATACTACTATGGTTTTGTCACCAGATAGTGAGTTTTTCAATTTTTTTAGTAATATTGATGGAAAATAATAATTATTTTTATACTCTATGAATATTGATTTAGATATAATAAGTTTAGTATTTTTTTTTATATCTATAGTTTTTATATTTGAAGGTATAATTTATGCACTTTTTCCAGATTATGTAAAAAAAATGTTAAACTATATTATTAGTTTAAATAGTAATTCAATTAGAGTAATTGGCTTTTTTTTTCTTTTTATAGGAACTATAACACTTTTTATTATTATATAAAAAGTGATCGGAATTCAATTTTTTTATGTAAATAAGTATATATTTTGTTTCATTAATAAATTTTAATATAATGGAAATATTATTGAATACTTTGTTAATATATAGTCATTATATAGTAAAATAAAAAAAGGTAGTATTATGTCATTAAATTTGTATTCTTTTAGAGTTTTTTTAACATCTTGCATTTTAGTTATAGCTTTTTCTTTTAATTCACTTGCAGATAGTTATCCACCTGACTTTTCAGAGCTTTCTGCTAGGCTTTCTCCTGCTGTAGTTAGTATATCTACTACTATGTCATTAGAGCCAACAGCTCCAGGCGCCCCAAAATTTCCACCAGGTTCTCCTTTTGAAGATTTTTTTAATGACTTTTTTGAAAAACGGGGTGGGCAAAGGCCTCCTAGAGAGAGAAGGCCGCAACAAGCTATGGGTTCTGGATTCATAATTGATGAAAACGGTCTAATAGTAACAAATAACCATGTGATAGAAGATGCTATTTCTATTAATGTAATTTTAACAGATAATAGAACATTTAAAGCTAAATTAATAGGAAAAGACAAGAAAACTGATCTAGCCCTTTTAAAAATTGAAACAGAAGATAAACTGCCTACAGTTATTTGGGGGGACTCAGATACAGCTAAAGTTGGGAATTGGGTTTTAGCTATAGGAAATCCTTTTGGATTGGTTAATACAGTTACGGCAGGTATTATTTCAGCAAGAGGAAGAGATATTAGTGCTGGACCTTTCGATGATTTTATTCAGACCGATGCATCAATAAATAGAGGTAATTCTGGAGGACCTTTGTTTAACTTAGATGGTGAGGTAGTAGGTATTAATACAGCAATTTTCTCTCCTAGCGGAGGAAGTGTGGGAATAGGTTTTTCAGTTCCTTCAAATTTAGCGAAAGGAGTAATATTTCAACTAGGTAAATACGGTAAAACGAAAAGAGGATGGCTAGGAGTAAGGATCCAAACCGTCACTGATGATATTGCTTCTAGCTTAGGATTAGATGAAACTAAGGGGGCTCTTATTTCTGGAGTCATGCCTGAGGGACCAGCCAAATTAGCAGGTATTAAATCTGGTGATGTAATAATTAAATTTGATGGTAAAAATGTTGAGGATATGAGAAGCCTTCCAAGAATTGTAGCTGAAACTGAAATAGATAAACCTGTTTCAGTTGAAGTTTGGAGAAATGGTATTCCTATGCAACTTCAAGTTATAGTTGGAGAAATGGAAGAAGAGCAAGATGTTTCAGAAGCTAAACCAAAAATTAATAAGGATGAAACTCTAGAGATAGAAGAATTAGGTTTGCTTTTAAGTAATATATCAAATGATTATAGGTCTAAATTTAATATACCTAATAATCTTAATGGTGTATTAATTCTTAATGTAAGATCAGAAACAGATGCGTCTGATAAGGGTATTCTCCCTGGGGATATCATTATAGAAGTATCTCAAAATAAGGTTTTTACTCCAACTGATGTGGACATGAGAGTAAATGAAGAGATAAGATCTTCTAGAGATTTTGCATTATTATTAATAAATCGAAAAGGAACTTTATCTTACATAGCTTTAAAGTTAAGTAAAAATTAATTATATAAGGATTAGATATTAATATAAATAATTCAAGCCCTATAATTGTTATTGCCGGTCCTACAGCTTCTGGGAAATCAGAATTTGCAATATGTTTATGTAAAAAAATTAATGGCGTTATAATTAATTTTGATAGCATGCAAGTTTATAAGGAATTAAGGGTTATTACAGCTAGGCCAGACAAGTATTCAGAAAATATGGTCAATCATAAATTATATGGTTATATTTCTGGCAGGAATAGGTGTTCGGCACTAATGTGGAGTGAAAGAGCATTATATGAAATTTCATCAGCACTTAAAAAAGGAATTATTCCTATTTTAGTTGGCGGCTCTGGGTTGTATATTAAATCATTGATAGATGGTATTAGTGATGTTCCTTTAACTTCTGTAAAGTATAGAAATGAAGCAGAAGATATTTTATTGAATGATGGTAATGAAAACTTTTATTCTAGATTAAAAAATATTGATGAAAAACTCATATACAATATTAGTATGAATGATAGGCAAAGATTAATTAGGTCATACTCAGTGTGGTTAGAAACAGGAAAGACTTTATATCAATGGAGGTTAAGTGATAAAAGGTCTAATAAGATTGATAATAAGTTTCTCAAAATTAGACTATTATCAAATAGAAAATTACTTCGTGAAAATATTAGAGATAGATTTTTTAAAATGATAGAGCAGGGTGCCTTAAAAGAAGTTGCTATACTTAAAAACTTTGATGAGAGTTTACCAATAATGAAAGCACATGGAGTAAGAGAATTATTATCCGTTAATAGAAATGAAATTTCACTTGAAGAAGCATCAGAGGTTACAATAAATCATACTAATCAATATGCAAAAAGACAAGAGACCTGGTTTAAGCATCAGTATAGTGCTGATTATGAAATAGTTAATTATAATGAAAATATTGATAAATATTGTAGTAATGTCTTGTCTTTATATAATAAATTGTATTAATAAGGTTTTAATTATATTTATAAATATATATTTTAACTTAAATTGGTTTGTGCATGAGATTATCTGGTTCTGAAATTATAATAAAAACTTTAGCAGATTTAAACGTTGAAGTTATATTTGGGTATCCTGGTGGTGCAGTGTTACCTATATATGACGCAATATTCAAACAAAATAGAATTAGACACGTTCTAGTCAGACATGAGCAAGCCGCAGTCCATATGGCTGAAGGATATGCTAGATCTACTGGAAAGGTTGGAGTCATTTTAGTTACTTCGGGTCCAGGAGCTACAAACGCTGTAACAGGTTTAACAGATGCACTTATGGATAGCATTCCCTTACTATGTTTAACTGGACAAGTGCCTACACACTTAATTGGAACTGATGCATTTCAAGAAGCTGATACAGTTGGTATTACTGCTTCATGTACTAAACATAATTATCTAGTTAAGGATATTGAGGATTTAGAGAGTACAATTGCAGAAGGCTTTTATGTGGCAAGATCTGGAAGGCCGGGACCAGTAGTAATTGACCTTCCAAAGGATGTACAAAATTCTGTTACTAATTTTAAATCAATAAAAGTAAAAGGTATGACGTCTTATAAACCAGCTAAAAAGGCTAAATTAAATAATGTAAAATTAGCTATAGATGCATTACTTAATGCTAAAAAACCTATAATTTATTCTGGAGGAGGCGTTATAAATTCAGGAGTAAAGGCATCGAGGTTATTAACTGATTTAGTAAATTATCTCAATATACCAATAACACAGACTTTAATGGGGTTAGGAGCAGTATCTGCTGATAATAAAAATTTCCTGGGAATGTTAGGCATGCATGGTACTTATGAAGCAAATATGGCTATGCATGATTGTGATGTAATGTTATGTGTTGGTGCTAGGTTTGATGATAGAATAACTGGTAATTTAAAATATTTTTCTCCAAATTCTAAAAAGATACATATTGATATAGACCCTTCTTCTATAAATAAAAATGTTAAGGTAGATATACCTATAATAGGCGACTGTTATTACGTTTTGGATATGATGTTAAAAGAATTTAAACTTGCTAGAAGTAAAGTTGATAAAAAAAGCCTCGATAAATGGTGGAATATAATTAATAAATGGCAGAAAAAAGACTGTTTATCTTTTCTCGACTCCGATAAGATTATTAAACCACAAAAAGCACTTCAAGTTCTTAATAATGAGCTTAGGGGTAAGGATGCATTTATTACAACAGAAGTTGGACAACATCAAATGTGGGCTGCACAATATTTAGATTTTTATAAACCAAATAGATGGATGACATCTGGAGGTTTGGGTACAATGGGATACGGTTTTCCTGCTGCAATAGGAGTCCAAGTTGCTCATCCTAAAAAACCTGTAATATGTGTTGCAGGAGAAGCATCTTTCTTGATGAATATGCAAGAACTTTCTTCATTAAGACAATTAAATATACCAGTAAAAGTTTTTATTTTAAATAACGAATATATGGGTATGGTTAGACAGTGGCAGGAATTTTTTCATGGAGGAAGATATGCTGAATCCTATACAGATTCACTTCCTGATTTTATTGCTTTAGCTAATTCTTTTGGAATAAAAGGTATGAGAGTTACAGACCCTAATCAATTAAAAAGTTCTATAAATGAAATGCTTGATCATGATGGCCCAGTTTTGATGGATGTTTGTGTGGCTAAGATGGAAAATGTTTTTCCTATGATTCCAGCTGGTGCAGCTCATAATGAAATGAAATTAAGCGATAAAGATGATAAAGAGACACAAACCTCTGAAGGATTAGGTTTATTATAGACACAAATACTTAGATATAATTTAATTATTGTTAAGGCTTTTAAGTATGGATCAACAAAAAAAATATCATCATGGTGACCTTAAAAACCTTCTTATTAAACAAGTTTTAGATTCTGTAAAAAATAATAATTTAGAAAAGTTTTCTATAAGAAAAGCAGCTAGATTGCTAAATGTATCTCCAGCTGCACCATATAATCATTTTAATGATAAACAAGCTTTAATTCTTGCTTCTATATATTATTGTAAAAATGAGTTTATAAACTTATTAAAAAATAAAATTTTAATTAATGAATCTAAAGAAAATAAAAAACTTTCTATACTTGGTAAGAATTACTTACAATATGCAAATAGTAACCCTGAAATTTTTATTTTTATGTTTTCACAAACTCTTTCTAATAAAGATAGAATAAATTCTTATGATGATTTTCATGAGTTATTTTTTGATGCTGTAAAAGAAAGTTTTAGTTTAGATGATTTAAGAAAAAGAGTTTCAATGAATTCTGCTATTAATTCTGCGTGGTCTATTGTTCATGGAACAGCATGTTTAATTGCAAGTAAAACAATAAGTGATGATGAAGTTGATGGATATATAAATGGTAATTTATTTAATGAAATTTCTGCTATATGGGCAGTAGGTATTTCAAAACCATTAGTATATAGATAATAAGTTTATATGCATTAATATTTAATATATATTATATAAATATTTAAAAGTTTTACATTATAATCAATTAAATGTAGAAAATTGCTATTGTATATAATATATAAAGGATACTTTTTATTGAATGATATAAATACACATACATTTTCAGTTATAGTTGATAATAAATCAGGAGTACTTGCGCGAGTTGTGGGCATGTTTTCAGCAAGAGGCTATAATATTGAAAGTTTAACTGTAGCTGAGGTTGATGAAGATAGAAATTTATCAAGAGTAACTGTTATGGTTACTGGGACAACTATGGTGATTGAACAAATCAAAGCTCAACTTGAAAGAATAGTTCCAGTTAGAAAAGTAGTCGATTTAAATAATGAAGGGTCTTTTGTAAATAGAGAATTACTTTTAGTTAAAGTAAAAGCTAAAGGTGAAAGAAGAGTTGAGTCTTTAAGAGTTGCAGATATTTTTAGAGCTAGAGTTATAGATAGTTCAAATCAATCATTTGTATTTGAATTAACTGGTTCAGCTAAGAAGTTAAATGCATTTATTAAATTAATGCAACCATTAGGATTGGTAGAAGTTTCTAGAACTGGAGCAGTAGCAATCCTCAGAGGTGAAAAGGCATTACTTAAAAAATAATTAAATATTAATATGGAGAATTATAATGAGAGTATATTACGATAGAGATTGTGATGTTAATCTAATAAAATCAAAAAATGTAGTAGTAATTGGATATGGGAGTCAGGGACATGCTCATGCTGCTAATATGAAAGATAGTGGTGTAAAGAATGTCAGAATAGCATTAAGGGAAGATTCATCTTCAGTTTCTAAAGCAAAAGAAGCAGGATACGAAGTTATGAATGTTGCAGATGCAGCAAAATGGGCAGATGTAATGATGATGGCTACTCCAGATGAACTGCAGTCTCAGATTTGGGAAGAAAGTTTAGAAGGTAATATGAAACCAGGCTCTGCACTCGGTTTTGCTCATGGGTTAAATATCCATTTTGGATTAATAGAGCCTAGAAAAGATATAGATATATTTATGTTAGCGCCTAAGGGGCCTGGACATACTGTTAGATCTGAATATCTAAGAGGAGGAGGAGTTCCATCTTTAGTTGCAGTTGCACAAGATTCAACTAAAAATGCACTTGATATAGGTTTATCATATGGTTGCGCTGTAGGTGGGGGGCGAGCTGGAATAATAGAGACAACATTTAAGGAAGAATGTGAGACAGATTTATTTGGAGAACAAGTTGTTTTATGTGGAGGTTTATCTGAATTGATAACAGCTGGTTTTGAAACGCTAGTAGATGCTGGTTATGCACCTGAGATGGCTTATTTCGAATGTTTACATGAAGTGAAACTTATTGTTGATTTAATGTATGAAGGTGGTCTTGCTAATATGAGGTATTCTATATCAAATACAGCTGAATATGGAGATTATGTAACAGGTAAAAGAATAATTAATGAAGATACTAGAAAAGAAATGAAGAAAGTTCTTGAGAACATTCAATCAGGAAAATTTGCTAGAGATTGGATGCAAGAATGCAAAGTTAACCAACCAAGTTTTAAAGCAACTAGAAGAAGAGCAGCAGAGCATCAACTTGAAGAAGTTGGAAAAAAATTAAGAGATATGATGCCTTGGATAGCAGAACAAAAACTTGTAGATAAAGATAAAAACTAGTTTTAAAAAAAAATATTTTTTTTTAAATTATAGATATATTCAAAAAATATGCTTGTATCCTTTGTATTCTAAGCGCATATTAGAGAAGTATATAATAAGAGAGTAAGAAAATGAAATTATTTCATTTAACTATAGAATTATTAATCATGAGTTTACTTATAGCTCTGCTTGGGTCTCGACTTACTTTCCCAAAGTATTAAAGTATACTTTGGGTTAAATTGAGATTTTAATAGTCTATGGGAGTAAATAATGAAATATAAAAAAATTAATAAAACAAGCAATAGTTCTTCTGATGAAGTATTGATATTTGATACTACACTTAGAGATGGTGAGCAATCTCCAGGGTGTTCAATGAATTTAGAAGAAAAATTAAGGATAGCTGAAACCCTTCAATCTCTTGGAGTTGATATAATAGAAGCAGGCTTTGCTATTGCATCTAATGGAGACTTCGAGTCTGTAAAAAAGATTTCAGACACATTAGATGGTCCTATTATATGTTCTTTATCTAGAGCTGCTCATAAAGATATTGATAGATCGGCAGAAGCTTTAAGGTATGCTAAGAGAAAAAGAATTCATACTTTCTTATCTACAAGTCCTTTACATATGAAGTATAAACTCCAGATGGAACCTGAAGCTGTTTTGGATATGGTAATAGATAGTGTTTCTTATGCTAGAGATAAAGTTGATGATGTTGAGTGGAGTCCAGAAGATGGGTCTAGAACAGATCATGATTTTTTATGTAGATGTGTTGAAGGAGCTATAAGAGCAGGGGCAAGCACTATAAATATTCCTGATACCGTTGGTTATGCAATACCTGAAGAATTTGGTTCTTTAATTAATATGCTTAAAAATAGGGTTCCAAATATAGATAAAGCTATTCTCAGTGTTCACTGCCACAATGACCTAGGTTTAGCTGTAGCTAATTCCTTGGCAGCTGTAAAAGAAGGTGCTAGACAAATTGAATGTACTATTAATGGAATTGGTGAAAGAGCAGGAAACACTTCTTTGGAAGAAGTAGTAATGGCTATAAAAACAAGAAAAGATTTATTACCATTTACTACAAATATTAATACTGAAATAATTACTAGGTCTTCCAGGCTTTTATCGGCAATTACAGGCTTTTCTGTTCAACCTAATAAGGCGATAGTTGGTGCTAATGCATTTGCTCATGAATCAGGAATACATCAAGATGGTATGCTAAAGCATTCAGGTACATATGAAATTATGACACCAGAATCAGTTGGTTTAAATAAATCTACCTTAGTTATGGGTAAACACTCTGGACGTCATGCCTTTAAATCTAAATTAAGTGAACTAGGCTATGAGGTTTCTGATAATCAGCTAAATGATGCTTTCCATAGATTTAAAGATTTATCTGATAAAAAGAAAGATATTTTTGATGAGGATATTATAGCTTTAGTTGATGATGGTATTTCTGATACTGGTGAATTTGTTAAGTTTAATTCATTATCATTAGAGTGTGGCTCCAAAGGACCTGCTTTAGCAAAAATTAATTTATCTGTTTTTGATAATATTGAAGAAATTGAAATGCATGGTGATGGCCCTGTTGATGCAATTTTTAAAGGTATATCTTCAATTGTAGAGGGTAATTATACATTACAGTTATTTGCAGTTAATGCAGTAACTGAAGGAACTGATGCGCAAGCAGAGGTAACTGTAAGGCTAATCGAAGATGGTAGATCTGTTAATGGTCAAGCAGCTGATACAGATACCATGGTGGCTGCAGCAAGAGCTTATATAGGTGCTCTTAATAAATTAATAATTAAAAGAGAAAAAAAAGCGCTTATGAATAATTCTGTAAGTAAACAGTAAAGGATAGAATGTTTATGTTTTCAAAATTAACAGGCCTTTGGTCAACTGATATGGCTATAGACCTTGGGACAGCAAATACCTTAGTGTATGTAAAAAATCAGGGTATAGTCTTAAATGAGCCTTCTGTGGTAGCTATACTAAATTCTGATGGAAAAAATAAAGTTTTGGCAGTTGGAATAGAAGCAAAAGAAATGTTAGGTAGATCACCTGGTAATATTGAAGTTATAAGGCCATTAAGAGATGGTGTCATTGCAGATTTTGAAGTTGCAGAGGAAATGATCAAGCATTTTATCCAAAAAGTTCATAATAGAAGAGCTTTTACTTCTCCAATTATTGTTATATGTGTGCCTTCAGGTTCTACAGGAGTAGAAAGAAGAGCTATACATGAAAGTGCTGAACGTGCAGGTGCCAGGAAAGTATATTTAATTGAAGAGCCAATGGCTGCAGCCATAGGAGCAGGTCTTCCTGTTACTGAACCAAGTGGGTCAATGATAGTAGACATAGGCGGAGGAACTACTGAAGTTGCAGTTTTGTCATTAGGTGGAATTGTTTATGCAGAATCTGCTCGAGTGGGCGGAGACAAAATGGATGAAGCTATTATAGCTTATATGAGACGCCACCATAATTTACTAATAGGAAATATGAGTGCTGAGAGACTAAAAAAAAGCATTGGGTCTGCTTTTACTCCAGAAGATGGAGATGGTGAGAAGTATACTGTTAAAGGTAGGGATTTAGTTAATGGAGTTCCAAAAGAACTAATATTATCTCAAAGAAATGTAGCTGAAGCATTAGCTGAGCCAATTGGAACAATAATAGAGGCTGTAAAAAGAGCTCTAGAAAATACTGCTCCAGAGTTGGCAGCCGATATAGTTGATAGAGGTATTATATTAACTGGCGGTGGCGCTTTATTAACAGGTATGGATATGGTTTTGAGGAAGGCTACAGGTCTTCCAGTGACAGTGGCAGATGATACATTATTAAGTGTAGCTCTAGGAACAGGAAAAGTGCTAGACGAAATGAAAAATTTGAAATCAGTTTTACGAACAGCATATTAAATATTTTACTAACGGATTATTAAGTATGGCAGGTATCTCTAATTTAAAAAGAGTTCAAGCACTTATTAGAGAAAGAACTTCTAATAATAAGTTAATAACAATATTATCTTTTTTCTTAGCTTTTACAATATTATTAACAACATTTATATTTTCGAATATAAGTTATTCTATAAAAGCAAAAGTGTTAGATTATTCAACTATTATTATCAGTTCC
>Ga0315330_10002943_pt1 | contig 11711 bp, 10 predicted proteins | sample M140m34915metaG_FD_203453 | JGI IMG/M metagenome (GOLD analysis project Ga0315330, IMG submission 203453) | Ammonia-oxidizing marine archaeal communities from Monterey Bay, California, United States - M1 40m 34915 | ecosystem: Environmental > Aquatic > Marine > Intertidal zone | place: USA... | reverse complement strand
TCCTGAAGCCAGCTAGAGCTATTGAGTTTATTGCCGTTGATTTCGTTATTACAAACACTGGTGCTTCTTTCGAGGATTAAACATTGAAAAAAGCATCTGAGACCATATATAATATTAGGGAGATAATTTAATATGCCTACAAATTCACAATTCTGGAACCAAGCGAGCATCGAACCCAAACGACAGTTTCGATGGCTGCTTTACATCGCTGGTATGCCACAGTTCATCGTAAAGAACGTAAAAAAACCATCATTCTCAGTCTCCGAGACTGGTCATGACTTTTTGAACTATAAGTTCTACTACCCAGGGAGAGTTGAATGGGCCACAGTTGATGTAACAATTGTAGACCCAGTACAACCTGATTCGACAGCAAGCTTGGTAAAGATATTGGAAGCTGCTGGTTATGTTTTGCCTGACAAGTTTACATCTCAGGCTAATGAGCCAAGAACTATCTCGAAGAAAGCATTCGTCGACGGACTTGGTGGCCAAATACAGCTTGTGCAATTCGGTGCTAACACCGGAGCGCAACAAGAGAACGTACTTGAGAAATGGACGCTGAATAATCCATTCTTAACAAACGTTGATTTTGGTAATCTTGATTACAGTTCAGACGAGCTAGTTGACATTAGTATGACAATTAGATACGACTGGGCAGCTTTAGAGCTTCCTGAAAGAACTGATTCCAAGACCTGGAATCTGAATACCCCATCTACTATATAAATGAAAAGAGGAATAAATGTCTAGAAATTCTAGAAGAACATCAGCAAACCCCCCAACGCCTCAAACACCAGCCCCGCCAAGGGGCTTGCCAACACAAAACAGTGAAAATCCATTCGGGATATCATTTGTTGTGCCCACTGAGGTGGTTTCATTGCCGACAAAAGGAAAGTTTTATGACAAGAACTCTTCTCTCTATGGCCGCGAAACACTGGAGATAAAACACCTAACAGCCAAGGAAGAAGACCTTTTGGCAAATCAAAGTTTCATAGAAGATGGAACGATCTTTGATAGATTGCTGTCGGCAATACTTATTGATCGTTCTGTCAACGTGTCGGAACTAATAGAAACAGACAAGAATGCACTTCTAATAGCATCTCGCATAACGGGATATGGACCAGAGTACTCTATGAGGATGCCATGTCAAGCATGCGGTAAGGTAACAGAGTTTGTGTTTGATCTTGAAAAGAGAGAGATCGAAGACTCGATACCAGAGGGAGTATCCTTTGAAGAAGACACGGGTCTGTTTGTATTCATGTTGCCTAAGACTGAGCTTGAGGCTAAGGTCAGAATCCTAAATGGTAATGATTTGCAGTATTTAGATAAACAAAAACGTAAAGCAGAGGAGTTGGGATTAGATTACAACGCTTCTATATCTTTATTTAGAATGGCTGTAGCAGAGGTAAAGGGTATATCAGACCCATCCTTGTTGAACTCTCTGTTTGAGGCATTACCTGCCTTGGACTCCAGAAAGCTGAGATCCGTGATTGGCTCAGTGACGCCTAGGGTGTCGACCAAACAATCCGTCGCTTGCGGTTCCTGCGAAGAGGAAACGGAAAGCGAGGTGCCCTTTACATTGGGCTTCTTTTGGCCTGACCTCTGATTACGTTCAGAAGGTAACGTATGAGGAAATTCTATTCCTTCAACATTATGGTCATTTTACTTTTACTGAGGCCTATAATCTGCCTATAGGCCTCCGCTCCTGGTTCGTTGACAAGAACGTAGAGATGATTGAGAAAAGAAACGAACAACAAAACTAATTTGCTTGATAATTAGTATATTAAGGAGAGGTTTATCTATATGGCTACATTTGCAAAATTAGTTGAAAACTTGGTAAATGCACAGACCCCTGAAGCCAAGAAAAATGCCAGCGCCGCACTCAATGCGAAGTACAACAATGACGTCAGATCAGCGTCCAAGGGTAGCAAGAAAAGCTCTTCAAGTTTTTCGGGCGAAACAGGCATTCCAGAGACCATATTCGATACGACCGACCCCGCGAAGGCTCTCAATGCAATAGTCGGCGGAATGAACTTTGACGCTATCAAAGAAGACTACAAGGATCTAATCAAGATTCAGAAAGAGTTTATTCAGCAAGGTGGGCAGCATTTTGGACGCTTTGCTGAAGGGCAAGAATTCAACAAGGCAATCTCCCAAGCTGGCGAGACAATGTTCAAATATTTTGGAAACATTCAACAAGGCCAACGAGCTTTCTTTGACACTTCAAAGGCTATGAAAGCTTTCGTCATGGTCAACAACAAAGTAAAGAACGATATGGCCACAACAGTGGGCGTTGCTAACGAGTTGGGTATATCGACAGAAACCATGACTGGTATATTCGACACAGCAATTCAGTCTTTTGGCGCCACCGGTGATGAAGCAGTTGATCTAGGGAGAAAGGTTGCAAACATGTCTCAACAGTTAGCTATGTCCCCTCAAGAGCTAGCATCAAATTTTGCAAAAGCCCAAAAGAGTTTACTGTACGATTCGGGAAAGGTTGAAGGTATATTTAGAAAACTTCAATTTACTTCTCGGGCAACAGGTGTAAGCTTCGATAGCCTTACGAACGCATTTGGAAGTAGTATGGATACATTTCAAGGTTCGTCTGAGAAGGCAGGTAAGCTCAACGCTATTTTAGGAAAATCTGTCTTCAACTCTATAGACCTGTTGGGCAAGTCAGAGTCTGAAAGATTGGAGACAATTGTTGGAGGCGTTCGAAAAAACCTTAGAGGCGGAGTGCAGAATTTAGGTAAGTTCGAGCTTCAATCTATAGCTTCAGGTCTTGGAATGACTCCAGACGAAACTAGAAGGCTGCTGTCAGGAAAAACAACTGTCGAAGAAGCCCTAAAAAGCAAAGCACCGAAAGACCCAAGAGAAAAAGCGCTGCAAGCCCTAGCAGTAGGAGCTGAAAACGTAGACGACAAGTTTAGTTCCCTTATTGAAACACTGGATGCTACAAGAGATCCCATAAAGCGAGCGTTTATTGACGTCGCTGCAGCGCAAAGGAACAATTTCAAGGGACTTTTCGAGCAAGTTGGAGGTCCGCTAGGGTTTGAAAACCCAATGGACGTTCTCGGCTTTACATCAAAAGCCTTGACCAACACAGATTTAGATCCGGCCGCACTCAAAAAACAGTATAATGCCGGCATGTCACTATTTGAGGCCATAAAGAGCGGCGACACCACGCGCGCTAAAGAAATGAAAAGACAGATGGAGATGGGTAGTACACAGCAAGCCGGCTCACCAGGAGGCCGAAGAACAGATCTTGGTTTTGTTCAAAAACAAGCTAACAAGGCCATTGACACACTTGTAAAATCAGTAGGAGATGCAATGAGCGGGTGGACTCAAGTTTTCAACATCAATGTTGACAGAGATGACCAAGTAACGTCGGATAGCAAAGCTGACCTAGTTAAAAAGAAATCCAATTTAGCGCGCGACATGGTAACACAATAGGAGAGTAACATATGATATCATTTCATAACATAGCAAAGGGAAGCGACTGTATGGTAAAATTCTTCAGCGTCGCCACAGGCCTGAGAGTGGAGTTTCCTGCCTTTATAACAAACTTCTCAGACACATACAGCGTTGGGTGGTCAGGAGAGCCTCTGTACGGCCGCATGGATCCCGTGCAGGTATACCAAGGTACAACGAGAACTATCTCATTGGCTTTTGACGTCGTGTCTCCAGATATTGAGGTGGCAAAACAAAACATGCTAAACTACAGTCGACTGACACAAATGTTATATCCTGTCTACAGTGAACCACTAGCAGGCAATATGGGCAAGGGAAGAACATTGAAGGCTCCGCCATTACTTCGGCTTGAATTTATGAACCTCGTCCAGAACAATTCGGAATTCAACCAGGAAAAAGGTTTATTAGGATGCATCAGCGGCGTTGGCTTCGAGCCAAACAGAGATGCGGGTTTCTTCTCAGAGGGAAATGAACTTCTAGCCAAGCACTTCAACATCAGCTTTAACTTCGAACCCCAGCACGAGTCTGAGCTAGGTTTTGAGAGAAATGAATTTCTGAACGAGAACTTTCCCTATGGAAGATCCACAAACACGCTCTCTTCAGGTCAGATACCTGGTACCAACGCAGACGTTGCAGCATTGAGGGCGAACTCTATTACAGGAGGAAACGATTAATGTTAGATAGAAACGAGCAGAGGGAAATACTCATAAATGAAAACAAGCTCTACAAAAAGATGCTCAAAGACCGCGGCCTCAACCGTTTTCGTCATTATTCTAAAATGAAACTGAACAGTATGTCACCCTCAGACATGAAAGACATTACAATTGCGGACCACATATACAAAACCGGTGACAGTCTAAGTAAGTTGTCATATAAGTACTACGGAGACGTGAGATACTGGTGGGTCATCGCATGGTTCAACAAGAAACCTATTGACAATCTTTATAGTGTAGGAGATACTGTACATATTCCGTTACCGCTGGAAGAAGCAATGTACTACGTGAACAAAGATGGCTAAAAAGAAACCAACAAGAAGATTTAACAGTCAATCTTACCTTATGTACCATTTGTTTGTAAAGAACAAAAGAAAAGGCGGACATAATAGCAAGAGCAACATAAGACAATCAAAGCTCAAGGATTCTATAAATGTCTATAAGATATCAGGTGATTATACTCCTGTAACTTTTATATCAAAACTGAACAGGTCTAAAAAGCTAAATGTTTACAAGCATATACTAGACCTTGAGACCTACAAAATGTCAAGCTTGATTCCAGATATAAGCTTCTATAGAGTTAGAGATGAGTTTTATGAGCCTTTTTATTTCCCAGTATCTTCAGAGTTGGTTACAACAGAGTCACTTCTAGCGCCTGGTTCAGGAGTAGGCGGAGTAGGGATAAAATCATTCAGTGCGAATTTCACTGGAAACAATCCTTTCTCTTTCGATAAGCAGATATCTTGCAATTTGGAAATATACGTAGACAACCTGGAGAACATCTTCAAGGAACCACCGCCCGGCTACGCAAAATTAGCAGACCTTTTTACGATATCCAGGAGAGGGTACGTGTCGATGAGGGATGGCCTTTCCCAGGAAGTTTCTTCCGAGAAGATCTATCGGCCATCAAATTATGAGATATCTGCAAGGATGGGGTACTCTGTGTCTCCGCACACAAACTTGCTGACCCCGGAAGAGAAAACGGCGATACAAAACACGGGCCTTTCTATGAGGTTGACACTCAATGACCACACAATCAACGTACAACAAGACGGAACCGCAGTGATAAGTATAAGCTATACGGGAAGGCTTGAGGGTATATTGAAAGACGGCTCTTTGAGTTTGTTGAAGGATCCCGAAGATTTGGTCTTGATGGCAGGCTACCTCGCAGAAGACGAAGCTAGTAAAAAAGTTGATGATATGTCGGCGGAAGAGAAGAAAGCCGTCGAAACCCGACAGAGAACAGAAACAAAGAATAGAATGAGAAAATACTTTGCTTATCTATCTCACATAAATGTTGATTCCGCACAGGACAGGCTTCACAGAATAGGGATCTCAGGTCTGGATATACAAGCATATAAGAATTATCAGACCTCAAAGGAAATAGAAGCTTCTCTTGAAAAGACTTTTCAAGAAGATCTAGATCTCTTCGAAGGTGACGAAGAAATCCAGAATATTATCAGAGAAGACCAAGACGATCGTCGATATGCCATCGATTCTGATTCAAAAGATATACATTATGTTTTTGTTGGAGATATGCTTGAATCAATGGCTTACAACGTGAGAAACAATATCGCGGAGGCTATAACCAGAGCAGAGAAGAAACAGTCATCAGAAGGAAAGGACATGTCTAAATCCATTGAAGCACTTCAGAAGTCAGCAGACATGCTGAAAAATATAAAGATACTGCTGGGAGAGGTACCGATAAGGACTTCCAAAACAGAAGTTAGAAAGATAAATTTAGCAGATGTACCAGTATCAATGGAGATTTTCACCAAATATTTCTTTGATGAAATAGAGCAACAGAGCAAAACTACGCTTTCTGTGAAGAAGTTCTTAGATGACATAGCGACTAGGATAATAAGAAAGGCGCTATCTGGCCACAACGATGTTGAATCTCCATTTCTGGCGTCCAACATTCAAATCAGAACATTGAACATCACAGGCCCAAACGCCAAGAAGTTGTCAGACTCCAAAGTTGAGGTTGATATTGACGATCTTCCGGATTTCATAAAGAGGACGTCTCCAAAGAGGAGAACAGATGAAACTGAATACTACATAATATATGCAGAAACAACTGAGTCAGATACTTCAGGCCTCGCAGGAGATCTTAGAGAAGATGTCAAGAATGGCATATACCATTTTCATGTCGGAAAAAACAGGGGTATGCTAAAGTCAATAGGGTTCAGTAAACTAGATGTTAAGGGAAGGAAAGAAGCTTTGATGTTGGAGTCGGTGTCTCTGTATGATGAACTAAAGATGCCATACACGGCTCGGATATCAATGTTCGGAAATGGCTTGTTCCTACCAGGCGCAATGGTTTATGTGAATCCTTCTAGTATTGGCTTTGGAGACCCCAGAAACAAGAGGTCGGCAGCTGCCCGTCTCGGTCTAGGTGGCTACTATCAAATATTGTCAGTAAATACTTCGTTTGATGGTTCCGCTTTAACAACCGACATTGAGACATCATACACTTCCTGGGCGGACAATGATTCCAGCTTACTGTCTGAGCTGACGCTAAATTCAGAGCAAAAAGTGGACCAAGTTCCACAGAGAACAACGAACACAGATGTCGAGAACAACCAACCCCCGCTTTCATCGTTTGAGAAAGTCAGTGATTTTCAAACTTTACTTGCTTCAGACCTATTGACAAAACCAGAGAAAGATGCTATAGTACAACTAGAGCTTGGGGCTAAACCGGTCCCAGAAGATCCTATAGTTAGAGAGCCTCAAGCAGCCGGAACCAGGGGATACGTAACTCAGCGAGCAGCTGCAAACGTTCGAGTCGAAATAACAGATGATAATAAAATCAGCATAACGAGGGCGAGAATGTGACGTTTACATTTAGAGCGAAAAATGGGCAGACCTCAAGACAGAGCTTTGAAGAGAGAAAGAGGTACAAGCAAAGGATAAATAATCCAGATATAGATTTTATAGATACGTGGTACGAGAGCCCCAACTATGGCTTGTACAATGAGCATTTCGAGCCTGTAATTTTATTATCAGACGAGGATCAAACCACTAGTTCCCAGTTCGGTGATTATGCTGCCCCTGAGAACAGAGCTGCTAACTTCGTGGTCAAAGCCTTTAATATGTTTCGAGATTCGTACAACGCCATATCTGAGAATACGGCGATACCATACCCTCTCTTCATCGAGGGACTCATTCCAAAGAAATCCTATATAGATTTTGACGCAGCTTATCGGGATTACATTTTGGAAACGTCAACCATCTTGTTGAGAAAAGTGACAGAGCAAGAATCGAAAATTAGAAATTTTGAAGATTTCGAAGCGGTCCTCAAGAGCATCCTGGTTCTGGAGGTAAAAGACAGGCCACTTTCTCGGAGCGGTTTCCTGTTGTCAAATAAGTGCCCAATCAACGTATCGGGTCTCTGTGTTGAGTTATCTAATTTGCCCTACGACATTGATCTGCAAAAGGGACAGATGATACAATCTAGAGAATTCTTGTGTTATGCCGACTTAGCTAAAGATGCAGGATTTTACATAGATAAGAATGCACCATGGAGACTTGTGGCGAATCTTGAATCCCCAGTTATGAGATCTCTCATAAAAGAGTACCAGCAAAACACTACAGTGGAAAACACATTATCTAGGGTCTTCAGAGTCAAGACCCAATATGACGACTACGAGGCTATACGAAGCGCAATGACAGGCATATACAATCAGTTTCTATCAGATAACCCGATGTACACATACGTATCGAGATCTAAAGGTAGAAACGTAAAAACAAAAGGGCTGCGAGAGAGGATAGGAAACTACGTCGATGTAGAGAAGTGGCTGTCCCTGCTTTTAGAAGTGAGAATGCTCGAATTAGGAATGGATATGCAACTTTTTGAAAAAAACAAGAGAGAAGTACTTGACACGCACACACTTTATAGTGTAAGATATGGTAATGGCCTAAAGCCCGGACTAGGAAAGATAGCGTCTTTCTGTTCGGCTCACCTTGAGAAGGTTTATAGCTCCCGAGACCAGATAAACAGTTATGATAAGACAACACTAAAGGATTATCGTTGATTTTACAGACATTAGATATAAAAGACAACTGCAAAGGCATCTTTCATAGAGGTGCTTTTTTATTTGAGGGCGTAGAAGAGACAGCCAACCGCTATTTTCTCGCTTGGAAGCACTCACCCATGCTTGAGGACGAGAACTTTCGCTATCTCTTCCTTTCCCTGAAGGACGACGACCTTTCAACCTACTCAATCGACCCTGAACTGTACGAAGAGTACAAAAAGAAGATGCTGGCCCAAGGTAAAGCCGCAGCAACAGCAAAAATAGATCTAACAGAAGAGTGTTTCTTTGATTTGCTTCCTGAGCACCAACTAACCAAGTGGTTCAAGATGAGAGAGCAGGCACTACACTCTCTCCACAAGGCAACCAAGCGTGAGGACGATTATGACATCCTTCACAAGGCACATGTCCTGACTTCTGAGATCGGCCGCCAAGACCTGATGTTCGAAGGCAAGAAAGGCAGAGTTCAATACAACATCTTTGGCTCGGCAACAGGAAGACTAACCACCAAGAAGGGTTCAGTACCTATCATGACCCTAAAGAAGGAAGAGAGGTATAAAATAACCCCTCAGAACGATGCTTTCGTGGAGCTAGACCTAAACGCAGCAGAAGTAAGAACGCTAATGGCTCTATCAGGTCGAGAACAGCCGCAGGAGGACATTCACGCATGGGTGACAGAGAATGTGTTCAATGGAGAGATAGAACGCTCAAAAGCGAAGGTAGAGTTGTTTGCGTGGCTGTATAATCCTTCGAGTTCCGAAAGTCGATTTGACGAATTTTTTTCGCGGCAAATTTTTCGAGATTTTTTTGCCCCTGAAGACGAAGTGCTTACAACGCCATTTGGCAGAAGACTTGCCGTGGATGAAAGAAAAGCACAAAATTACTTGCTTCAATCGACGACATCTGATATAGTTATACAAAACGCATACAAGATTATGAAGATGCTAAAGGGCAAAAAAAGCCAAATAGCGTTTACATTGCACGATTCGATTATTATTGACATGTGCAAAAAAGATGCTATAATGTTAAGAAAGATAAAAGAGCAATTCGAGGAAACACCTTGGGGCCCTTTTAGGAGCACGTGCAAGATCGGTAAAACATTCGGCGATCTAAAGGATTTAGTGATTTGAAGACAGTATTGGGCATAGGTACGGCAGGCAGCAACATAGTGAAGCAGCTTGGCGAGTACAAAACATACAAACCATACACGATATGCACCGAAAATATAAAAACAACAAAATACCACTTCAATCTACCCGAACTCGACGGGCCCGAAGAGTACGAAGCAATGGATATGACCAAGCTAGAGAAGTGGCTCGGTACAATCGAAAAAAAATGCACCGTATTTCTTTGTGGAGCCTCTGATTCATCGGGCATCACTTTACGTGCACTTCATTCTCTACACCAAAGAGGTGTGAAAATGGATATTGTGTACTTTATGCCCGAAACAGAGGTGCTTTCTGAGATGAAAATTCTCGCCGAAAGAGCTACAATGGGTATTTTGCAAAATTATGCTCGAAGTGGTTTGTTTGGTAAGATATGTCTTGTGTCCAACATCGAACTGGAGAGAGTCGCGGGTTCAACGAACGTATTTGACTATTACAGCCAAATAAACCGTGTATTTACAAGCAGTTACTACATGATGGACGTTTTTAGCAACACAAAACCAGTGACATCAACTTTTTCCAGGCCGAAGCCTAGCTGCAGAATAACCACTATAGGTTTGGGATCACTAGAGAATCAAGAAAAGTTACTTTTTCCTTTCAAACAAGAAGTAGAAGTGGTATACTATTTTGGTATCAATGAAGAAAAGCTTAGAACGGAAGAAAACTTGTTTAGAACAATTACAAATAAAGTAAAAGCAAGAATTACAGAAGAAACAAAGGTCTCGTTTGGGATCTATCCAACAAAATATGAAGCAGACTACATTTACGTAGAATACTTCTCTCCAAAAATTCAGCAAATAATTGTTGACACAGAATAAGAAATCTGATATTATATAAACAGTTGGTCAGGAGATTTGCTGACCTGCTATAGCCAAACGTGCAAAAAAACAACATACCATAGGAGGTAATAACAATGGCACTTAATTTAGACGCTATGAAAGCGAAACTCGATAAACTTAATGGAAAGGGAGACGGAAAGAAAAACTTCTGGCGACCTGAAGAGGGAGAAAGCAACATCCGTATTGTCTCCACGAAGGACGGCGACCCGTTCAAGGAAAAGTTCTTCCACTACGGTGTTGGTGGCCAATCTTTTCTCTGCCCAAAGCGCAACTTTGGGGATGACTGCCCAACCTGCAACTTCGCCAACAAGCTTTGGAACGAAGGTACAGAGGACAGTAAAAAGCAAGCAAAGGAACTCTTTGCAAAGCAACGCTTCTTTTCTCCGGTTCTTGTCCGAGGAGAAGAAGCAGAAGGTATTCGAGTTTGGGGATATGGTAAGATGGCTTATGAAAAGCTTCTTACAATTGTTCTCGACCCTGACTATGGTGACATCACAGACCCTGAGAACGGCAACGACCTGAAGTTGATGTACGGAAAACTTCCTGGTGCAAGTTTCCCTCGCACCGACATTCGACCTCGGCCTCGAAAGACTGCTCTCTGTGATGATGCAGTCGGCGGAGATGACCGATGTGCAGAACTTTTGGAGACCATTCCAAACTTCGACGAAATCTTTGAGCGTAAGACAACTGAAGAAGTTCAGTCTATTATGGACCAGTTCCTTTCAGGAGAGACTGGAAATTCAGAGGTGGAGAAGTTTGGTGGCAACAACACCGCGACCACAACGTCTTCAGACGCAGTGGAGAACGCATTCAACGATTTGTTGAATCAGTAGGTGAAACATGGCTAAGGTTTCCAAGCTCAAAAAGGGTGCTTTAGATATTGCCTCCATCAGAGGTATTATCAACAAGAAGGCTGGTAGAGAAGTTGCTCATTCACTTCAGGATAACAATCCAACAGAAGTGAATGAGTGGATTCCTACTGGTTCGAAATGGCTTGATGCCATTATTTGCAAGGGCAGACACGCTGGTATCCCTGTAGGTAAAATCTCAGAGATCGCTGGTCTTCCTGGCACTGGTAAGTCATTTTTGGCTGCCCAGATTGCTGGGAACGCTCAAAAGATGGGTATTGATGTGGTATACTTTGATTCAGAGTCCGCCATCGACCCTTCTTTTATGGAGCGAGCAGGTTGCGACTTAGACAGGCTTATGTATGTCCAAGCAGCATCTGTTGAGTTTGTCCTGGAAACCATCGAAGAACTACTAGCTACTGGAAACAAGTGGCTTTTCATTTGGGATTCACTGGCTCTTACTCCCTCGATTTCTGATATTGATGGCGACTTCAATCCTCAGTCCTCGATGGCGGTAAAGCCTAGAATCCTAGCCAAGGGAATGTCCAAACTAACTATCCCTATCGCTGATGCTAATGCTACCTTCTTAGTCCTCAATCAGTTGAAGACTAACTTGGGAGCAAGAACGCCAGCGCAGGCTATGACTGAA
>Ga0315330_10002941_pt1 | contig 11712 bp, 10 predicted proteins | sample M140m34915metaG_FD_203453 | JGI IMG/M metagenome (GOLD analysis project Ga0315330, IMG submission 203453) | Ammonia-oxidizing marine archaeal communities from Monterey Bay, California, United States - M1 40m 34915 | ecosystem: Environmental > Aquatic > Marine > Intertidal zone | place: USA... | reverse complement strand
AATTAATTTTATTTTTTCGTTTTTATTGTCAGGCTTGTCATTGTATATGTAACCTTTTCCGATTCCCTGCCAAACCAATTCGTTTTTGTTTCTGTCAATAATATCAATAAAAAGCACACCCTCATTATAGGAGAAAGAATTTAGATACCAGCTGCTTGCATAGTGTCCCATACCCCCGTAAGGAACTGCATATCCATAATAATTATTGGATGGATAATAATCAATTTTTTTGTTAGTTTTTGTAAAAAAATTTATTAAAAAATCGGGTTCAATTGAACTTTTTCTGTAGCCTTTATTGTACAATTCAATATCAATAGCCCTCAAAATTCTTTTTTTATCAATGTCATTAATCTCAACTTTATCAATCCCAGATTTTGAAAAAGCATATGTTTTAAACTCTGTAAAGTTAATATCCTCATTGAAATCAGATGAAACTCTGATTGATGAACAGGACAAAATAATAGCAAATAATGTAATTAATAAAACAACTTTTTTCATATTATAATTTTTCTAATAATTTATCTTCTACTAAGTTAGGTAAAGTTACTTTAAGATCTGGATTGTTTTTCATTGCTCTTTTAATCTGATTAATTGCACCAGGGTTTCTAGCCCAATTTCTTCTAGCAATTCCGTTATTAACATCCCAAAATAACATGGACTCAATATTTTTTTCACTTGTTTTAGATCCATCTATTAACATACCAAATCCCCCGTTTATTACTTCTCCCCAGCCAACACCACCGCCGTTGTGAATACTGACCCATGTGGCTCCTCTAAAACTATCACCAATTACATTATGTATTGCCATATCAGCTGTGTATTGTGACCCATCATATATGTTTGAAGTTTCCCTGTAGGGTGAGTCTGTGCCAGAAACATCATGATGGTCTCTTCCTAAAATTATTGGGCCAATTTTTTTTTCTTCAATAGCTTTGTTAAACGCTTTGGCTATTTCAATTCTTCCTAATGAGTTAGCGTATAAAATTCTTGCTTTTGACCCAACTACTAAATTATTTTCTTTGGCAGCTTTAATCCACTGAATATTATCATGCATTTGCTGCTTTGTTTCGTCTGATGCTGTTTTGGATAATTTTTCCAGTACCTCACATGCAATTTCATCAGTTTTATCCAAATCTTTCTGTTTGCCGCTGGCACACACCCATCTAAATGGTCCAAAACCATAATCAAAACACATGGGCCCCATAATATCTTGTACATAGCTGGGGTATTTAAAACTTCCATCTTTTTTTAGAATATCAGCATTGGCTTTTGATGCTTCTAATAAAAATGCATTGCCGTAATCAAAAAAATATGTTCCCTTCTTAACATGCTTGTTAATTATTTCTACATGTCTTTTTAATGTTAAACGGACTTCAGATTTAAATTTTTTTGGATTTTTATGAATTAATTTATTTGATTCTTCAAAAGAATATCCAATAGGATAATAGCCGCCAGACCATGGATTGTGAAGGGATGTTTGATCACTGCCAATATCAACTGTTATATTATTTTCGTAAAAAGATTCCCAAACTTCAACTATATTTCCATGATATGCTATTGAAACAATTTCTTTATTTTTTTGAGCTATTTTAACCCTTTCGGTTAATTCTTCTAAATCACTAATAACCTCATCAATCCAATTCTGGGAGTATCTAGTTTTAATGGCCTTAATATTGACTTCAGCACATATTGTGATACAGCCTGAAATATTTCCAGCTTTAGGCTGCGCTCCACTCATACCACCAAGCCCAGATGTAACAAAAACTCTGCCTTTAGGATTCTTTTTAATTTTTCTAAAAGCATTTAGCACAGTAATTGTGGTTCCATGAACAATACCTTGAGGCCCAATATACATGTAACTACCAGCTGTCATTTGCCCGTATTGACTTACACCCAATGCATTAAATTTTTCAAGATCTGACTTTTTCGAATAGTTAGGTATAACCATTCCATTTGTAACTACAACTCTTGGTGCATTTTTGCTAGAAGGAAATAAACCCAAGGGATGTCCAGAATACATTACTAAGGTTTGTTCATCGGACATTTCCGATAAATATTTCATCGTAATTAAGTATTGGGCCCAGTTTTGAAAAACAGAACCGTTACCTCCGTATGTAATTAATTCATGCGGATGTTGCGCAACCCTATTATCAAGGTTATTATGAATCATTAACATTATGCTGGCAGCTTCTTTAGAATTGTAAGGGTAATCATTAATTGGTCTCGCGTAAATTTCATAATCAGGCCTAAATCTATACATGTAAATTCTTCCGTATTTTTCAAGTTCTGATTTGAATTCAGGAAGTAAAATTTTATGAAATTTTTTATCAAAATATCTTAAAGCGTTTTTAAGTGCTAACTTTTTTTCACCAGGGTTTAAAATATTTTCCCTTATCGGTGCGTGATTGACTGAAGAGTCATACTTTTTTAGGCTTGGTAATTCACTTGGAATACCTTGTGAAATTTCATCTTTGAAATTCATATTAATTTAATTTTGGATCATAACCATAAGGGCAATGTTTACAATTACTTTTACAGCAATAACCTCTCTTAAGATGATATTTTTCCGTAAAACATTTATAACCGTCTTTGCTCATATAAAAATCTTTATTGTCTATCATAATAGTGCAATTGTAATACCAAAGATAAATTAAAAGACAATATTTTCGATTATCTTTGCATGTAGTTATTGTAATGAAAAAACTTCTTTTATACTTAGCTATTATTTTCTTCACATTCAGCTGTGGATCTAAAAGGGTCATATATAACAACCAAAATGATAAGCCAAAAAAGGAAAAAAAAGTAAAGAGATCCAAGCCAAAAAATAAAAAAGTAAAAAAAATAGCTTTAGCTCCAAGAATTTCAAATATTGAAGATTATGTTAAGGTTTATTCTGAAATTGCAATGGATGAAATGATTCAATTCGGTATTCCGGCAAGCATAACTTTATCTCAAGGTATTTTAGAGTCAGGTATCGGCAAGGGAACGTTAGCAGTTGAAGCAAATAATCATTTTGGAATTAAATGTCATGATTGGAATGGTAAGAAAATTTATCACGATGATGATGAGGAACAAGAGTGTTTTAGAAAATATGATAACCCTGAGTATTCTTACAGGGATCATTCCTTATTCTTATCAACGAGAGGAAGATATTCCTTTTTATTTGAATTAAGAAAAGATGATTACAGACAGTGGGCCAAAGGATTAAAAAAAGCGGGCTACGCTACAGACCCAAAATATCCTCAAAAGCTAATCGATTTAATTGAGAGATACGAGCTATATAAATATGATAATATTATTCTTAAGAAAAAAAATAAACTCTATAAGGTTAAGAGAGGAGACACACTCTATTCAATTTCTAAAAAATTTAATATTTCAATAGAGGTAATTATAAAGACAAACAACTTACAGGGGAAGAATCTTAAGGTTGGACAGATACTCAAGGTTAAAAAGTAATACTCAAGTCATCAACGTTTTGGTGTAATCAATGTAGTGGACCAGTGAGGATTGTTTGATTAAAGCCTGAACCAAAACTATGTTGATGATCTTGAATATTATTAAATTCAAAATTAAATTATATACAAGATCAAAAAACACCTTGCCTAAATAAAGAATTAACATTTTATTGTTAATATTAAATTTTATTAATTCCTATTGTCAAGGCACCTGAATTTCCATTGAAATTTTCAACTGCGATAAACCCGTTTTCTGAACAAATTTTTTTAACTAAGTTTTTCATCTTAAAACTATTACCTGTAATAATTTCAAAATCATCGTGTCCGTTGTTATAATTAGTAATTATCCACTCGGGTAGAATATCTTCGACCTTGGCATAAGTAAGGCCGTGTAAATCAATTTTTAACAAAAACTTTTATTTTAATTTGTGTTTGAGAGAGTTAAATCTTTTAAGTTCAGCCTGTGACAATACTCTTAATAGCATTTTTTCGGCTTCTTTGTCTAGAGATATTGCTTTTTGCGGAGAAGCTCCCTCAGACGACATATGTTGCGCTTTTTTGTATGTTGAGTAAATTACTCTGCTTACAAAATTCATCTTATTTTCATCAAAACCAATCTCTTGGAATAATTCATAGTTAAGGGATTTGACTTCCTCTATTGATTTGTAATTTAGGTTTGCATAGGAAAAATTTAACGAAAAAAGAAGAATTATAAGGCCTAAAAAATATTTTTTCATGGTATCATGTTTTTTTAAATATAATTAATTTTTTTTTGAAATAAATATTTCACTTTCAATTTTTTCAACTTTAATTAAATCCAATTTTCTAAGTGATTTTACTGCTTTATCCCAGGCTTTATTACTCAATCCAGATTTGTCTTTAATCAAATTGATTACCTCATTATTGTTATTTAAAAGATTAATAACCAATTCTTCATTTTCTGAAAGAGAAATCTTTTTCTTCTCTGGTCTCATTTGAGGAAAAAATAAAACTTCTTGAATGGAAGAGTTATTAGTCATTAACATAACAAGGCGATCAATGCCAATCCCAATTCCTGAAGTTGGAGGCATTCCATATTCTAAAGCTCTCAAATAATCATAATCAATAAATTCTCCAGCTTCTAAATCTCCTTTTTTTGAAAGCTCAAGTTGTTTTTCAAATCTTTCTTTTTGATCAATAGGATCATTTAGCTCGCTGTATGCATTTGCTACCTCCTTGCCATTTACAATTAATTCAAATCTTTCAGTAAGACTTGAATCATCTCTATGAACTTTTGTCAAAGGACTCATTTCTTTTGGATAGTCTGTAATAAATGTAGGTTGGATAAAGTTTGATTCACATTTTTCCCCAAAAATTGAATCGATGATTTTCCCTTTACCCATAGTGTCATCTATATCTATATTTAGGTCTTTCGCTGTTTTTCTTAATGTTGATTCATTCATTTTAGAAATGTCAATTCCTGTAAATTTTTTGATAGCTCCAAAAATTGAAATTCTTTCATAAGGGGCTTTAAAATCTATGGTATTATCACCAACTTTTACTTTTGTATTTCCGCAAGAATCAACAGAAACTTTTTCAAGAAGTTGTTCGGTCATTTCCATCATCCAATGGTAATCTTTATATGAGACGTATAGTTCCAGAATGGTAAATTCAGGGTTATGTGTTCTGTCCATTCCCTCATTTCTAAAATCTTTTGCAAATTCATATACCCCATCAAATCCACCAACAATTAGCCTTTTTAGATATAATTCATTTGCAATTCTCAGGTAAAGAGGAATATTTAAGGCATTATGGTGTGTTAAAAAAGGTCTTGCGGTTGCCCCACCTGGAATAGGTTGTAAAATAGGAGTTTCAACTTCAAGATATTCTTTCTTGTTTAGAAAATTTCTAATACTATTAGTTATCAATGTTCTTTTTAGGAATGTCCTTTTTACATCAGTATTAACTATCAGGTCAACATATCTTTGTCTGTATCTTAATTCAGGGTCATTAAACTGATCATAGGTATTTCCGTCACTATCTTCTTTAGGAAGTGGCAAGGGTCTTAATGATTTAGAAAGTAATTTAAAATTTTTGACTAAAACAGTTTTTTCTCCAACTTTAGTTTTAAATAATTTGCCCTCAACTCCAATTATGTCACCTATATCTAAAAGCTTTTTATAGAGTTCGTTATAATGAGTTTTGTCTTCCCCTAAACAAATTTCATCTCTGTTAAAGTAAAGTTGAATTCTTCCTTTGCTGTCTTGTAGCTCAGCAAAACTTGCGTTTCCTTGTATTCTTCTTGACATTAAACGTCCAGCTAGAACTACTTTCGTATTTTCTTTAAAATCATTTTTTATATCACTTGAGTAATCAGATACTGGAAATAACTCAGCTGGATATGGATTGATTCCTAGGGATTTAATTTTCTCTAACTTTTCTCTTCTTACTTGTTCTTGTTCACTAAGTTCCATTTGATAACAGGTGTATTCGAGTTACAAATATACTTTTAATTGAAATAAAAATGAATACAGATTTAATTTTTAAATATAACTATATTTACTGCTAATTTATTTATGAGTTTATTCAGAGTCCTTTTATCGATTATTTGTCCGCCTTTAGCTATCGCTGATAAGGGATGTGGTTCTGTAGCAATTGTTTTTATTTTGTGGCTTTGTGGATGGGTTCCTGGCGTGATTGCGGCTTTGGTTATTTTAAATAATCCAAAAAATAAATAATGAATAGGGAAATTAAATTTATTGATTTAGGGCTAATGGACTATAAGGAGGCCTGGGATTTTCAACAAAACCTATTTGATGAAATTGTAGATATAAAGAAAAAAAACAGACAAGAGAACACAAAAATTAAAACCCCAAATTATTTTCTTTTTGTTGAGCATCCTCATGTTTATACCCTTGGAAAAAGTGGTGATATTTCTAATTTATTAATTGATGAAAATCAGCTCATTAGCAAAAATGCTAGCTTTTATAAAATTAATAGAGGAGGTGATATAACTTATCACGGTCCTGGACAAATAGTTGGCTATCCTATACTAGACTTAGAAAATTTTTTTACTGATATTCATAAATATCTTAGATTCTTAGAGGAGGTGATAATTTTATCTTTAAAAAATTATCAGATTTTAGGAGAGCGAAACGAGGGAAAAACCGGCGTTTGGATTGACACAAACACTCCCTTTCCAAGAAAAATTTGTGCCATGGGTGTTAGGGCAAGCAGATGGGTTACTATGCATGGCTTTGCTTTAAATGTTAATGTAGATTTAAATTATTTTAATAATATTATTCCTTGTGGTCTAGCAAATAATATTGTCACGTCAATATCAAACGAGAAAAATATGCAAGAAATTGATATTATAAATATTAAGCAATCCCTGAAAAAAAATTTCTCAGAAGTATTTAAAGCTGATTTTATATAGACTTTTTGTAAAACTTGATTGACTTATTTTCAGTTTTAAACGCGAATTCAAAATAATTTTTATTCAAACGGAAATTTATAAATGATTCACTCTTAATAGGAAAATCATCAAACATGTTCAAATCCTTATCAAATAAATAAGCTTCTTTGTTTTGATTATCAAAAATACTTATAAGGGTAAATTTATCGGAATTATAAATTTTTAAATTACTGTATTTTCCGAATTTTAAATCAGACTTATTCATTTTACTGAAAATCGTATTCCCAGAATTTACAACCATTATATTTTTTAAAGATGAAAAATTCATGTCAGAACTATAACTATCAATAATTTTAGTATTCCCCTTTAAATCAATTTCTATAATTTCATTTTTACTCGTTTGTGTAACAATCGTATTTCCAAACTGGAATACATTACCAGATGAGAAATTAAATTTAGTCTTAGTTTCAATCCTAGGCCTTCCCCTTCTATTAATGATTTTCAAATCATCCCTGGTTTTGAAAACAATCAGATCCTTATTTGAAATCCTGAAGTGTTTGGGGGAATTTATAATTTCTTCATTTTTAATGTAATCAAATCCTCTAACTCTACCTCCCTTAGAATCAAACATAAATAATTCATTATTTTGGGTAATTAAAACTCTGTAATTCTTGTTATTATCATAATCAAAAACAGAAATAGGCTGAGTTATGTCGTCATTGAATTTAAGAGGAAACTTGCCTACGTTTCTACCTTTTCTATCAACCAAATAAAGTTTATTTTTTGTGGCAAATAAAAATTGAAGCTTTCCATTTTTATAGCTATCAATTTGATGAATTTCATTTAAAACTTGACCTTCAATTTTTTTACTCCATTCTATTTGCCCCGAGCTGTTAATTAGATGTAGAATATCATTTTCGTCTTGTATTATTAACTCACTTTTATTATTAATGTGATTTTTCACAATTATTGGTCCAACAGTTATATTATTTTTAAATTTTATTTCATATTTAAAATTATCTGATGAATTTTTTAAATCATCTTTAAAATCTGAAATTACTCCATTGATTGATGATATTTTATCACTATTTTTTAATTGAAACAACTTAAATTTATCCGATTCATTACTTGAGTCTAATAATTGAAAAAGGTTTATTGGGTTTTCAATATTTGAGTTGATTAAATCATATTCTTCAACTAAATCCTGGTCTGGATCAAAATAAAAATTAATATCAGAGTTTATAATTTCATCTAAGAATAATTGATCTGTATCTTGATCTAAAATCTCAATAGAATTATCGATAACACCATTTAAAAAAATTACATTGTTAGTTGCTTCAACATTTAAGTATAAATTCTCTTTTCTTAAATTCAGTTTTTTATCAAATAAGATATTAGCTAAATTTTTACTGAGGTTGGAATTAAAAGAAATACTAAAATTAGTATTTGTTTGATCTATATTTTTAAATTTCGATGAAAAAATATCGTTTTTCGGATTGTTTATTTTTAAGTCAGGGTTATTTGAAATTACCGAAAAATCCTTTTCTTTTACCACAAAAAAGTTGGCTAAGCTATCAATCTTTCTGGGACTTCCAATCACATTAAAATAGGTCTCATCTGTTTTGTAAAAACAAATAGCAATTTGATCGTCAAATTCATTTTTTTCGATAACCGAAATAGCTTCAATTAAATATTTTTTTGTTTTGATTAACTTATTTAAATATTCATTATTTATAATGCTGTTTTTGAATTTACTTATGTTGTTGATTTTTACAACAACACTTGAGCTTTCTGGGATATAATTCTCAATTTTTACAGAGGAATCAACGTAATGGTCACATGAAAATATCAGAAAAGCAAATAAAATGGTTAAAAGACTTTTTTTCATCTAAGACAAAATTATGATACTAAATTAAAAATCAATTATTAATTGTTCATCATAAAGTTTGAAACTTTTTCTATGAAATTTTGTTATTCCAAACTCGATAATTGCTTTCTTATGAGTTTTGGTTGGATAACCTTTGTTAGTTAGCCATGAATATTCTGGAAATTTATAATGTAATTCCTGCATAAAATTATCTCTTGCATTTTTAGCTAGAATGGATGCTGCTGCAATATTCAAATGCTTCTGATCACCCTTAATTATAGTTTTGTGAGGTATGTCTTTGTATTTTTTAAATTTATTCCCGTCTACAATTAGAAATTCTGGTTTGACTCCAAGTTTATCAAGACATTTATGCATTGCTAGTATCGATGCATTAAGAATATTTATTTTATCTATTTCTTTAGGGTATACATGTGAAATGCTAAATGCCACAGAGTTTTTTAAAATAATTTTTGTTAAATCAGACCTTTCTTTAAGGTTTAATTTTTTTGAGTCATTGATTTTTGCATTTTTGTATTCTGGTTTAAAAATTACAGCGGCAGCTGTGACGGGTCCGGCTAAACATCCACGACCAGCTTCGTCTAAACCGCACTCCATTTCATGATCGCTATAATTTGACTTTAACATTAAAAATTATGTTAATTATTAATTGATAATTAGTTTCTATTGAATTTTTGTTTAGATATTAGCAATAATGAAATTATTTAGGCTAATACTTATATTATTTGTTTTCATCTATAAAAATGGTTATACCCAAAATAGACCCCAATCGCAATTAACATTAATTAGCTCAGAAGTAGGTGAAAACAAACGACCTTCTTCAATCCGAGATTCCGTAATGAGTAAATTCTCAGCAAAAAGTACAAAATTAAATAAGAATCCTGATGCTAAAATCGAAGATTATTTAATCATAACACACGATCATGACACAATAGTTGTAGATACAAGCCTAACCATACAAAAATATTATAAGTTGAATTTTTTAAGAAGAGATGATTTTGACCTAATTCCCTTTTCTAATACAGGAAGTGCTTACAATGTTTTAGGCTTCAGGTCAAAAGAAACTCAGTTTTCTGAAATCGGTGCCAAAAATAAAAGTATTTCATATGATAATGTAGATGATGTCCTGTATTATGATTTACCAACCCCTTTTACTGAGCTTATGTACAGATCTGTTTTTGAACAGGGACAGGTGCTAGATGCTGTCTACTCTGTAAATACATCAAGACAATTTAATTTTACAATTTCAAGAAAGGGACTTAGGTCGTTGGGAAATTATCAAAATTTTATCACAAGCGGTTCAAATTTTAAGTTAGCTTCGAATTATTGGTCCAAAAATAAAAAATACTACTTGCGCTTACATTATGCAAATCAAAAATTATTTGGAGAACAAAATGGGGGTATAGCAGATTCTGACATTGATAATTTTGAAAACGGTGTTAGTCAATATATAGATAGAGGAGTTTTTGATCCAAATTTTGAAAATGCTCATAATGAGTTGTTGGGTAAAAGATTTTACTTAGATCAAGTTTATAAATTTCATGAAAATGACTCGATAAATAAAAACAAATTTGAAATATATAATTCCATTTTACAAGAGGAAAAGCAATATAAATTTCAGCAAAGTTCCATTGATGATTTTTTTGGTGAAGGATATTCTAATCAGGAAATCAATGATAAAATATTTTTAAATAGATTCAAGGTTGATTTAGGGCTTAATTTCAAATCTGACAGGATGGGTGGCATTAGTGCTGGTTTGAGCCTTATTGATGATAAATACTCATTACAAAATTTTGAAATCGAGGATTTTGTTGACAATAATCAGTCAATTAAATCAACCACTATTTATTTTTTAGCAGATTATTCAAAAAAAATAAAACAGGCCAAATTTAGTTTTTCGTCTAATAATTACATTTTTGGAGACTCAAAGTCAAACTCTGTAAAAACAAATATTAGATTTGATATTAAAAATCAAAACTCTGTTAATTTAGAACTTTCAGTGTTAAATTCTACACCAGACTATAATCACAGGCTTTACAGCAGTAATTATATTAATTACAATTGGAACAATGAATTTCAAAATATAAACTCCAAAGCAATATCGTTGAATGTAAGATTAAATAAATTTATCAATTTAGACATTGATTATATAAACATTGAAAACCATATACAATTTGAACAGTTAGAAACTACCTCAATAAACGATTTTGGCTCTAGTATTAGGCCAATTCAGTATAATGGAATAATTGATTTATTAAAAATTAAGTTAAACAGAAGTATAAGTATTGGTAAATTTTCTTTTGATTCATCTTTATTGTTTCAAAAATCAATCTCTAACGACATAATCAATGTTCCAAAAATTGTCACGAGAAATACGATTTATTTCAGTTCGGATTTATTTAAGAAAGCACTGTTTCTCCAAACAGGATTTGGTGTAAAATATTTTTCAAAATATTACATGAATGGTTACGATCCGTTACTTTCAGAGCTGTATATTCAAAGAGAAAAGGAAATTGGAGATTTTCCTTTAATTGATTTTTTCATTAATGCTAAAATTCAACAAACACGATTATACTTCAAGTTTGAGCATTTAAATTCATCTTTAACAGGTTATAATTTTTATTCTGCACCAAATTACCCATTTCGAGATTTTACATTCAGGTTTGGGTTAGTTTGGAACTTTTTTATGTAGTTAAGTGTCTGATATTAAACTATATCTAAAGTTTCTCTGAAAAATATCTGAAAAATGTTTTGTACATCTCAAAAAGATCTTATATTTGCACCCGCTATTAGGTAAAAGAACCTAAAAACCTGATTAAAACTTTTGAAAAATTGTTTTTATTTCAGGTTAAATCTTTTGCCAGCAAAAAAAAGGGTTTTATATTTGCACCCCTGCTTTCAACAAAGCAGAGAAAAATTTATGTTCATTAAAATATTGAAATTGATTGACAGCGTAAATTAAAATTTATTTTTAATTA
>Ga0315330_10002939_pt1 | contig 11716 bp, 5 predicted proteins | sample M140m34915metaG_FD_203453 | JGI IMG/M metagenome (GOLD analysis project Ga0315330, IMG submission 203453) | Ammonia-oxidizing marine archaeal communities from Monterey Bay, California, United States - M1 40m 34915 | ecosystem: Environmental > Aquatic > Marine > Intertidal zone | place: USA... | reverse complement strand
AACAATGCACCGACAACTTGTCGCATTACCACACTATCTTCATCACATCCATTGCGCTTAATGTCATTAACAATCGACTTACTGTTAACATCATCATATTGACACAAAACAATCTCAATGTCTGTAGCATGAGTATTTCCAACATTTTGCAGAGTGATGCCAATTGGGATTGTTGAATCAATCTCTGCACTATATTGTGAAACTCTAATGTCTTTAATCACCAAATCTGGTGCTTTTAGGCTTAGTGTCACAATGAATTCATTGCTGTCAAGTTCCTCTCCTTGCCATGACGGTGAGGAGTCATAATCTCCTCCTTCTGTCATATCCCCTGCCATTGATACAACCTTGAGACCAACGTTACGAGTATCCAATTTCGCTGTGGTTGATATCTTTACTACAGCAATCATCTCGACTGTTTGATATGGTGCTAATTTTGGCGCCATGTATATGTTATCTACCTCTAGATATGCGCATCTATTCGAATCTTGCATTTCTGCAACCATTGAGTAATATGCATCGATTTCAAGTTGGTTGGCATCTGGTGCTGGCATTGGATCTGTGATAACAACACACTCTTCATCAACGCTCAAATCATTGCTAATCTTCTTGATTGTACGCCATTCTACTGACCATCCGCTCAATGCACCCATTCCTGGTAGTTCATTCCATACCAAGTCATTGCCTTGTGATTGAGCAGTGTGATTGTCCAATGAGGGCCAATCTTGTACATTGCCATTGTTGGTGATGTTTAGTGCAAAACTAACTATTTTACCTGGTGCAGAAACTTTTACTGGATTATCTACAGTTGGGTCCATGGAAATCTCCATGTCGTAAAATTCGTTCACGTAGACATACAAGAAATCGACATCCCGCTCCCTTGTTATCCTATTTTGCTCATTTGGATATGCTTCTTCAGACAGCGTTTTGAATTCTACAACATATAATCCTGCACCAATATCAAATTCAGGAATGTTCATTAGAACATCAAATGTTTGATCTGAGTCACGGTCTAATTCTTCTAAACTTTCTCTAGGAATAATGATGTCCCAGTGTCCTGTTCTTACTGGTACTCCAGTAGGATCAATCACTGTAGTCAAACGGAAATCGAACCTATCTGGTCCGTTACCATTGTTCATTGTAGTTACTGGAAGGACCAAATTTTCACCTGGGTTCACCGCTATTGCTGATATTGGATTACCATTAGAATCTGTGACAGATACGATTCTGTCAGTATCTAATTCAATTTGGGTATCAAGGCTATATTCATGGATTACATTTACAGTGTATCTTCCGGAATCTGATACCTTCTGATAGCCCTCTAGATTGGCTTGTAAGGTGAAACTCTTCGAGCCGATACTTGCATCATCTGGAACACATACATTAACTCGAACCATCCATGTTCTAAAGGTAGTACCTGCATCTAACTTCCATTCAATTGGCATACCAAGTGTAGCATCAGCCCCGCCCGGAGTTTGAGAGAAATCGATGTCCAAGACCCAGTTAGATTGTCGCCATGTAGATTCATCTATGTCATCAGGTTGTACATCTGGCGCCCCAGGCGTACTGAAGATTAGGTTGCCTGATTCGAAATTCTTAGTGACATCTTGTTCAAAGATGTGGCAATCACCAGCCTTAATTTCAACCTCTCTTTCATCAGCTAGTAATTCTTCAAAGACTATGTTTCCTTCAGATTGGATCGAAACAAAGATACCCAGTTCTAGTATGTCATAAGTCCCCTTATCTACTGATTTAATCGGTTCCCCTTCGGACCAGCCCTTTAGATAAATCACAAATGCTCCTGGATCTTCTGTAGATGGAACCTTTACGGTCAGTATTTTTGTTGTAGACTTACCAGGGTCAAGTTCAACACGGAGTGGGAAGGTTATCTCCCAACCAAATGGTAGTAGCCATTCTTGCTGCCCTTCCAAAGTATTTGGATCCCAGAACAAGAAACTATCTTGCACGTTACCTGTATTGGTAATTGTAATTGAGAATGTCGCCTGACTACCCTGCTCTATGTCCTGTACACTGAGTGATGTATCCAGACTTATGCCGTGAACAACATCCATCAGGGTTAAAGTGGTAAGGTCTGACCGTATTGCTGGGTCTTTGTAGGACTTCGCAGTAACCACAATTTGGGCCAACTCGTCTTCATTAGCCTGATAAATAGTTGGAGCTTGTACTCTAAGATAGAAATTAATGAATTCTCCACCCTTGAGATAAATTGGAGTTGTTGGGGTAATTTGTGTTTGGTTTTCGGAGAAGAATATCTGTGCAGTCCAATTTTGTGGCACGCCGGTAACGTTGATTCCGTAGGTGTCAGCAACAAGTTCAATGTCACCTGGTGTTGAGTTGTTCATAGTCAAGTTGTACAATGTTTGCTCTCCCGGCTCTATCACATGATAGAATGTTTCTCCGAGTTCCAATTCAACATCAACTTGCCCAGTGAGTACATGGGAATAGCAAATTGTGAAGGCCCCATTCTGTTCATCATTACACTTATTTCGATCCGACCAGCCAACGTGAGCCCCACTACCTAAGTCGTTAGCAAATGCAGGCGGCATACCAATTTCTGGTCTACCTCCTGTATCTGTACCAAGCTTGTTACTAGCCCAATTGGTAATCGAGACAATCTCCCATGGGTCCAAAGCAAATTCACCTAAGCCTGTGAGATCTGTTTGATTTAATCGAGTATACTGGATTTCTTCACCAGCGGTTACGTTAGCAGAATCGACCCAGGCGATGTGGACATTATTTTGCTCGTCTGTCAGCAAAGCTGGGAAAATCGAATGGCCTGACCAAGGTCGGCTCGATGTCAAACCACCTAACCCTTCGACATTAGAAATGGCGGTATCTTGGATTTTCTTTATCGCATAAGTCGAGAGACCTTCCTCGGCACCATCGAATGCCCCTGCACCCTGTAGTCTGAGTTTAGTATAGTACACTTCATAGTTAGCAGATTTTTCAAAACCATAATCTCTCGCATCCATCCAAGCAATGTGCGTATTGCCTTGCATATCAACACCTATTGATGGGTGGAAAGAATAAGCATCATCGATAGTCACTCTTGTATCATTTACTACAACCAAATGACCTGTTTCTGCTGAGCCTGTGTCTTCGACATAACCCCCGTTAGCGATTGTGTGACCTGTTGAGCCAGGGGTCCAAGAAGGATCATTTTCCATCTTTGCATACGGGTCTAACACGGTCATGTAAATTTCTCGAGAGTTGTTAGTTGCAACATAAACCATCGCCTCTACAAGTAAAGCCATAGCGCCTGCGCCACCGCTTCCAGATGGAAATTCGTATGCTTGGCCACCAGCATTGACATTGCTTGGATTATTTGCTGGATCGGCACCCGGACAATTTCTAGGCTGTGTAGAAACAACCCCATTTGGACATTTTGCTAAATCAAGGAAATGCGATTGAATGTTCCCTGCTCCTCCGTAACCTTGGCCGTACAGACCAATCGGAATAACTCCTGCTCTAACACAACTGTCGTGAGCTTCATTGATTGAGCTGATATCATCGGCCTGTTGTGATGGATCGCCATCTTTTGGCCCCTCATCAGAAACTGGAAGGACAATTTTGGTAGCGTTTGCATTCCACTTGTGGTTAACTCCACTTTGCAACGGTTTTCCAGGGACATCGCCTTTTGAATCCTTCCAAGACAAACATGCCCAGTTTGTACCCGGGCCCCAATCTTCACCAGAGTTCCCAGAGTATGGGTTACCATTGTACACAGTTGTAGACAGTGTTCTGATACCGCCTGAGTCATCACCATCTCCTAAAGGAGTCGAACGGGGTCCTGCATTTTGATTATATCCTGCACAATCGCCACTGTCGGCAGCCGATGGTAGTCCAAAACCACCATCAAGGCCGTAAATGGTTTCATATACGGTCATGTTAGCAACTTCAAGAAGTGGTTTTATCCCTTGGAATGCTGAACCATCAGAGAAAGTACCACCATAAATTACAGTGCATACATCTGCCCATTCTGAATACATAGAACCTGATGTATCGATAACGAATGCCAATTCTACCTTGCCACCACGGGTATCATCCCAAGCAATTTGCACTTGATCGTTAGCATCGACAACGATATCAGGATGGCCTTTGTGACCGATAATTGGCGTTAGTAGTGTATCATCAAAAAGAGTAATTACATCTTGGGTAACAAAATCAGGTTCAATCATTGAATAGTAAATTTGCGGCTGATTGAAGAATTTTTCAAGTTCATCATACTCATCTTCCCATGCAATGTGGACATTGCCTTGAGAATCGATATCGAGAGATGGCCAATCCCGGTCTTGAGAACGTTGTGAGATTACTGTGTCGTCAATACCTGTTATGGCTCCATCTGTTGATGGTTGTCCGTTGAATGGTTGTATTTTGTACGGGCTCAGAGCAGTGTACATAATTTTGTGAGTTCCTGATTTGTCAGTCCAAACAACGTGTATATTGTCATCTTCGTCAACTGCAGCATCGGGATGCCAAACTTTGTGAATTCCCGGATTGGTTATTTGAGTCGCATCGATAAGAATTTCACCGTTACTTGCAACCATTGAATAGTATAGATGTAGGCTATTTCGAGCCCAGATAATATGTACATTTCCTTGACTGTCACCTACTATTGTCGTCTGAGTATCTGATGCAGAGCCACCGTCAACAATTTGTTGTGGCTCAGTAATAACCACAGTGTTTGCTTCAGCATAATCACTAGCAACGACCATTCCGGACAATACAGATAACAGCATAATTGATACTAAACTCACGGATTTGAATGTTTGACTCATAGACAATTCCCTCTTACGACACATCAACCATGTTTTCATGGTACTTAATTACGACCCTCTCAGGTCATATTTTTAAAATCGGCTTAAGCCCATTCTGATGGGTCAAAACTTGTCCCAAAAGACATCTTTTCGTCGAATTCCACCTCGATGCTTTCTTGCTGATTAGATTTTGATTTTGGTGGCTCGATACTAGCTGGATTACTGTTTTGCCAATCATCTACTGGCCCTGGTTTTCCAACACCCGGGCCATATGAATATTTTATCTCATGAATAATGCCAAGTTTTGCTAACCAAAGCCGTCTCAGAGAATGCATGAATTCATTCTTTGTCACTCCATCAAACCAAATTGGTAAACTGACATTAAATGCTTGCAATGGACCTGGCTTCTTGTTACCTTGGTGACCCATGTGAATTCCCCAGTCAACAGATGATCCGATTAATTGCAATCTCGCTTCATGTATCCATTCAGACCAGCCATCTTTGTCATCTTTCATATGATTGCTCATTTCGTCTTGCTGTCCTTTGTCCACTCGAGTCATACTTGAGATTGCTACAAGGTCCCTATTTTTTGGAACTACAACCGCAAACATATGTCCTTGTTTGCCCTGAGGATATTTGATTAAGAAGTGGGCATGGGCTCTTGGATCATTCTGCTCTTTGACAAATAATCTCTCTTCGTCAAGCCATTTTCTGACCAAAGATACCGCTTCACTGGGTGTCACGTTAACCCCGAATCATTCATCCCGTTTGAATCAAACCCAAGATTTACTTTGAACTGGACAAATCTAGCTTTATTTCGGTAATGATTTCGAACAGTTCGTTACGGTCAGTCTTTGACAGTTTTATTTTACGGATGTACCCTCTTAAATCCACATAATCATCCCATACAAGAGAGAACAGTCGGCCTGTGAAAAGCGAAATCGGGAACATCGCAAACCACAACATACAAATCGATACTACAACACTAAATCTTGAGGTGCCAAAGGCTTCTGTCCATCTAATATCGAGGATGTTCTCAATAGTACCAGTTTGCCAATATAGTATCCCGACTATAATAGTTGAGGACAGCGGCCAGATAATGATTGAGCCAAACATCGCAGCTAAAAATTGGTAAGAAGTTCGTGCATCAATACCCTCATCAGTAGAGTCTCCTAATACCCTGCCCAAAATCATCTGTGGCAATAGTGAAATCAAAAACACCGGCAATAGTAGAGCAAATAGGCTAACTCTAATGGCCGAAAATGGTAATTTACTCAATTTTGGCTTGGCTAGTTTGGTGGAGTTAGGGTTCAAATCCCTTCCATCTAATCCATTTTTATGCAGTAATTCAGCGGCTTTTTCTGATTTAGAGACTAAACTATTTGTTATTTTCTCAGGTTGTAAATCGTCAATATCTATGGATTGAGGTTCAATGCTGTATTTGTTCCTAAAATATCTCGCTTGTTCCACTTCCGCACGCCAGGATTTTGGCGCATTGTTTTCCAGCCTTCCATTGATATGGCCCAGTAGTAATAGACCTCGATACTCTTCCCAAGAATAGGCATTTGGACTCAGCGGGACTAGATCCTCTCTCAACTTGTCTCTGAGCTTAAACACTGAATCCGCTGGGGGTTCTGACCATGTCCCAGTAGATACTGCATCGACTAGGTTTTGCGGCACATCGTTATCTTCGACTTGTATTGGTTCACCATATTCGACCCAAACATCAGTACGGAAATGCTCTCTTGTTCTAAAGTGAAGTCCCATGGGAATTAGGACTGGTAATTCCTTGTCGGAAGCCTTTGCGAGTGCGCTTGCTGCAAGAACCGTACGCATTGGACCGGTCCTAAATCTCAGCATGTATGAGTTATTGTGGCTAGTTCCCTCAGGGAATAGAACGCAACCATACCCATGTGAAATTCCTGATGCAAGAGTCATTAGAGAACGACCATTGAGGAAATTAGCCTCTTCTTCAGTACAGCCACCTCGGAGCAATTCAGCCTTTCTAACCACTGGTTGAACTGCCATCTTCCTAGTCCACCAGCCCAATATTGGTCGAGTAACTAAATCGTGTCTTGCTCCTAATACAAAGTATTCTGGATGGTTAAGTGTTATTTGCAATGCGTCTAGTATCCCATTAGTATGCCAAGCACAACACAGAGAACCACGGTCTCTTGGAATCTTTTCCATCCCTGAAGACTCTATTGAGCGATATTGCACTTTGCTAATTCGATGACAAATCCAATAGATCACTTTTGTCCAAAAGTAAGACCCCGGGGTTTCTCCTTCGTAAGTCGGTAATGGAGTTTCAAGCAGCATATCCATTTTCATATTCTTAGCAGATTTTGACAGATAAGGCAAAACCTCTCCGCGGTGGTCAAGTACTCCATCATTCATATCTTCTGGATCTGGATGTTTCATAATTCCACCCCAGTCAGTTTTTCGGCAATAGTAGATAATTGCTCATGGTTTACCTCCCCGCTGTGTTTGGCATTTGGCCACATGGCCATGAGAGTCATTCCCCCGTCATCGACTGTCCTAGGAATCACATGCACATGCACATGAGGGATTTCTTGTCCTGCAAGTGGGCCATCATGTAGACAAATAGTGAAATCAGTCGTGTCAAAAACTATTGATAGCCTTCTCTGCACTTGTTTTACTCCCAAGAACAAACTTGCTACTTCATCATCACTTAGTTGTTGAATATTGCCAACTTGTTTGTGCGGAATTACCAGTGTATGACCCTCACGGCGAGGGAAAACATCCAAGAAAGCATACCAATCATTGCCGCTCGCAACCTTGTGTGAGGGTATCTCTCCAGCAATGATTTTGCTGAATAATGTCTGGTCGCTCATAGCCTCCGCTAGAGCATTCAAGTTATTGTCTTTCACTGAGGAGTCAGTATCCAATTATCTTTCTGGCCTTTTCTTACAGCCAGTGTGCCGATATTTGCATCATTGTCAACTGTAATATGGTGAAGCAATTCTGAGTTTTCTTCTAAAAAGTCGCTTCTTTGATGCACTCCTCGAGATTCATTACGTGCGAGTGAAGCTCTAACGGACGCTGTTAACAGCCTAATTCCTGCTTGAATTCTCAACAAACCTGCAAAGTTAGTATTAGCAATCAAAGATTGTTGGTCAAGGTGTATTGATTCCGCTGAAATTTCCGCTTGCTCCAACTCTTGTAACAGCTCTGAAAGGTCATCGGAACTATTTGGCGAAGTGGTAAATTTAGCGGCAATTGAGAGTAGTTTGAGATTTAGTGCGCCAACCCTCTGTACAGTGTCTGACGATTCCTCAGAAAATCTTGCGCCAAAGTTTGCTTCACATGATTCTAGTGAAGAAATCAAATTTTCGGTATTGGAAAATGATTGCCCTTTTATCCACTCGGAAGCATGGTTACCCGAACTACTACCGCCTGATAATGCGTCTAGTAATCGATTGCCTGGCAGAGAACCTGCCCCATTTAGCCCAGAACAAGCAGCATCTCCTGCAGCATACAAGCCAGTAAACCACCGAGACCAACTACCTATTACTGCTCTTCCGCACTCATCGGTAGCAATTCCTCCCAAAGTTTGGTTTACTCGATTCTCTAAGCCAACAGTGTACTTGTTCATGTCTACACCTGTAGAACTCTTGACTGACCTAAATACAGATTGCCACCAAACTTTATCATCGCCCATATCTCTGCCATCAATTACTGCACCTGATGATTGTGAAATAGTCTCACAAAGCTCAACAAGATTGTCAGCAGAAATTGAATTTCCCGATGTGTCACACAGGTCTGCTCCGTATCCCAACATATTTGATGATAGAGTCAATTTACTATCAGTTACCCCGAATGGTGTTTTACTGATGAATTCCATGTCTCTTAGTGGTATCCCACTTTGAAGGGCTAAATCCATTCCATATCCGATGCCTGTGCCATTGAATATTCCTTCAAAACCGCCATCAGCAAGAATGACTGCTTTAGTTTGGATTGCAACAAATCTACCATTTACCATATCTAGAGTGATTACTCCGTCTACTTTCTGCTTGGTGCTGACTAACATTACCGGTAGTTGATCGCCTCTTCTAACAACGCCATTCTTCATGCACTGCTCTTCTAGGACTTGTTGAACATCCCTGACTGAAGCATCACCAGCATCAACAATTCTAGGACTAGAATGGCCGATTCCTTTCTTTGTCATAGGGAGGCCTTTGGCATCTCTGCTGAACACTACCCCGGCTTTTTCTAAGTGATTCATTTCATCAATTGCCATATTGGTTTTTGCCGTGACTATATCTTGATCACACAAAAAATAACCAGATTTTATCGTATCTTCACGATGCACTCGGTTATTCATTTCATGGATAGGTGCTGCCAGTCCTTCAAGCGCTGCAGCCCCTCCATTGCCCAAAGCCATTGAAGAGATTAACAGAGTTTTTGCTCCATTTTTTGCTGAAACTGCAGCAGAGCGCAATGCTGCGGGGCCATCGCCGATAACCAGTATATCCCATGCTTCCATTGTAAGTCACCCGACAAAACCACCGAAGGGAGAGGGGGAAATAAGCCAACCGCATACAAAGACGGGGTTGATTAAACCGTCATCCCGCGATTGGTATGTCCATTTCACCGATTTCCCGGGCTTTTTCGAAACGCAGCATACGCTTTCTAAGCGCATTGGAGGTTTTCCTGCTAACCTCTGTGGTCAAAACCTTTGATTCTAGAACAATTCCTGCCTCATCTCTGAGTACAACCTGTATGTTGGTTCTGCCGTAGAAGTTTCTGTTCCATGCGACATTCATCCATAATACCACTCCCTTGTGCAGATATCTCGGAATCCAATCTAGACAATCTTCGTCATTTGTTGCAGATAATTTCAACGCATTGCGAGGAGGGGGGCAAGCATCTAATTCAAAACGATGAGTTCGTGTTTCCGGCTCCCCATTAGGAACTAATACCTCAACTGTAACATTCCGCTTCTCAAAGGTTTGATTATTCAACACAATAAACAGATTTGTTGCCCCGCCTACACACAAGTCATCAAGGGCTACATCCATACGCCATTTTGCTCTAGAAATTTCTGGCTTGCCGCTTAACAAATCAATCTGCAGCCTATCTAGCAAATTGAAGGCGCTTGGTTGCCATGCATTAGCATGAGAAATTAACCGCTGCAAGGTACGCCAATTGAAATCACTATCCTGATTGTAGAGGATTGCCTCTAGCTTTCCCTTGATGATAAATGTAGAAAACTCTTTTCTTACATCGGCATCGGTTATTTCTCCTAAATTGTGTAGGTAGAGTAAATACAATAGCCTCTCAAGTGCTTGTTTCTTATCATTACCTGGCATTAAAGAGTTATGTAATTCTGTCTTCCAGTTATTCCATTCCAACTCCAAATCAGGATCTAAATGGGCAGATAATAAATCACTCAATATACTTCCCAATTGCGTTTGGTGATGTGTTGGCGCATGGAATACTAAGTTAGGGAATCTGTCGCCCAATTGTTTGACATTTAGATTGGTATATTGAGCGTGAAATGTATAGATGAATCCCGTACTTGTGGATACTAATAACGCTAGATTCCACGCAACAGTTCCGGGCTTTGTTGCGGTGGCCAATAGTATCATTGAGAATGCAATGCTAATTAGCACCGCACTAACTAAATTTGACCGGCGATGATCTCTCAGCCCATCGATTATTCGATCTATGCCTGGTTGCACTCTTAGTGTATGTCTAACACCATCGCTCAGGCCGCCCTGTTCTCGCAAAGACAGTTTTGCTTGCATTGCATGCCAAGCGGACTCAACGGCAATTATGTTAGGGATTACAGCTAACAGAACTGGTATTGGTAATAGGATAATCAGCCAGTTCTTCTCAGAAATCTGGTCTGGAAACAAGATTCCGAGCATAGCTGTGAAAGCTAGAACCAAACCAACTATCGAGCGCCAGTAAATTAACATCCAATTTCTTGCAATACTGCCGAATAATTTTCTTCTGGTTTCCAAATGATTCCATTGTATTCGAGTTTTCTCTAATGGATCTTCAATTCTCTCAAATCCATGACCGTATGGATCAGGCAATTCTATTGCCGAATCCGGGGTTTTGGAGTTGTTGCGAGCCATCGTATCAGGACAACCAATAGGTCCCTCTTTTTACTCATTGCCCAATTTTGCCTTTTTTTGGGTTGATTGAGCGGGCGCGGCAGGATTCGAACCCGCGATCTTCGGCTTAGGAGGCCGACGCATTATCCAGCTGTGCTACGCGCCCAACCTTCCCAATGGTCGTGCTATCAAGAGTATTCCGATTGACTCACATTGCAGAATGTTTTGCAACATCAAGTAGAAACCGCTCTAATTCAATTCTCGGTTGTGAAGTCCTAAATACAGAAACTTCGCACTTTGCTAAACTAATCATAACCTTAGATAACAACAAATCATCCAGATTCATTCTCCCTTCTGTTAGAAGTTTGTGAAATTGATTGACGATATCTTCTGCTTCGAAATTTTGCTTTTCCATGAGTTGGTCCAATAAACCCATAGCACCTTTCAAAGTTCTTACATTACGGCCATTGGTTTTCTCCCACCGCCAATCGTGAACTCTACCGCGCATCGCCTCTTCTAGTACCAGTTGGATTTCTCTTACCTTTATAGATGAAACGAGGTTTTGCAAGTTTTTTCGATTGCCAAGTAAATCACGCTTGCCCATTAATTCTAAAATAAAAATCGCTTTACGGATATTTCCCTCACTTACGTGTGCTATATCACCAATAACTCCGCGAGCTGGTTCAAGAAGTTCTTGCTGGGAAATTTCTGTAAGGCGATTTTCGATTATTTTTCGGTCGTATCGTGAAAAACGAATGTGTTGAACTCTACTTCGTAAGGCTTCAATAAGTCTAGAAGGCGTTGTTGTGGTAAAAATAAATCTTGAGGTTAAACTACTTTGTTCCATCATACGTC
>Ga0315330_10002932_pt1 | contig 11729 bp, 10 predicted proteins | sample M140m34915metaG_FD_203453 | JGI IMG/M metagenome (GOLD analysis project Ga0315330, IMG submission 203453) | Ammonia-oxidizing marine archaeal communities from Monterey Bay, California, United States - M1 40m 34915 | ecosystem: Environmental > Aquatic > Marine > Intertidal zone | place: USA... | reverse complement strand
TTACAACTGGTGAAACTGTAACAGGCTCAACTTCAGGTGCTACTGCTACAGTAGAAAGTTTATCTACACAAACAGCTGCTTCTGCTTCATCAATTAGTGTTGCAAATCCAGGTGTTGTTACAGCAACTGCTCACGGTTTAAGAGAAGGACAACAAATAAAATTTAGTGCTATATCTGCTCAAATTGGTGGTGTTGCAATAACAACAAATGATATATTTACAGTAAGAAATCCAAGTGCAAATGCTTTTGAATTATATGGTGTAGATGGAACAACATCTCAAAATGTTAGTGCTTTCACATCAGCAGGAAATGTTTTACATGGTGTTGTAGTATGTTCTAGTGTAAACGGAACATTTGTTGCAGGTGAAACAATAACAGGTGGTACTTCAGGTGGTACATCAATTATTCAATCAAATGCAGTTGGTTTAAAAGGTGTAACAACTTTTGAATTTCCACAAGTTAAACAACTTGGTATGGCAGGTTCGCCAGCATATACTTCGGATGTTTCAAAAAATGCAACATACGGAGAAAGTTTACAACTTACAGGTTCGTTATCAATAGCAAATGGTGGCACGGCAATTTCAGGTTTTGGTACTTTATTTAATACAGAATTAAAACTAGGTGATGAGATTACATTTACTACAGACGCTGGTTCTTCTATAACAAGAATTGTTGAAGCTATTATTTCAAATACTTCATTGACTTTATCAGCAGTAGTTGGTGGTTCAGATGTTTCTACAAAAACTGTTGCAACTAGAAACAGAGGTAAGTTACAAGATTCAAATAAAAATATTTCAATATTCAAATTACCAAATAGTGCAGTTAAAACTTTAAAGACAACTGCTAACAATGGTATTACAGATACAAACTTTAAAGTAAGAAGACAGTTTGTACAACAATTATCATCTGGTTCAGGTCAGATATCAGCAGGTACTAACGAAACTTTTGCAAGTTTAGCTGAAGGAGATTATACTGTATCTATTAAAGCAATTGGTTCAGCTTCATCAGGTGCAAACGGTGATGTATTAAGTTTAACAGGTAATAATGCAGACGGTAATCCTATTTTCACATTATCTGGTTCGCCAACTGGTAAAACTTTAGACCTTGATTTTGGTACGGCTTATGCAGACGCAGAATTAAAAATACTTGCTACAGTTAACAGAGCAGTTGCAAGTTCTAAAACTAAAACACTAAATGCTAATACAACTTTACAAGTAACTTCACAATCAGTTATTGAAAGTGGTACAATAGGTTTAGGTAAGGCAGATGTATTTAAAATTAATAATGTTTATATGGCTGCTGACTTTAGTACAAACGCAACAACAAGTAGCACAAATATTACAAGTAGATTTGATTTAGATACAGGTCAAAGAGATAACTTCTATGACATTGGTAGATTAAAATTAAAAACAGGTGAATTAACACCGACAGGTAGATTACTTGTAGATTTTGATTTCTTTGGTCATGGTTCTGGTGATTACTTTGATGTTGATTCATATTCAGGTGTTGTTACTTACGAAAATATACCAAGTTACAATTCAGATACAACTGGTAAACAATTTAATTTAAGAGACTGTTTAGATTTCAGACCTAGAGTTGATGACGCAAGTACAATTAATTCTGGTGGTCAAGATAGAAGTTTTGATGGTACAGGTGCTTCTACAGTTGATGTAGTTAAATTTGGTGATGATGTAACTACAGACTTTGAATTTTATTTACCTAGAATTGATAAAATCTTTTTAGATAAAGATGGTGATTTCAAAGTTGTTGAAGGTTCATCTTCATTAGACCCACAAGTTCCTAAAAATTTAGATGGTGCAATGCATTTATACACATTGTCATTGGCGCCTTATACATTATCAACAAACGAAATAGAAATTGAAATTGTAGATAATCGTAGATATACAATGAGAGATATTGGTAGATTAGAAAAGAGAATTGAAAATGTAGAATACTATACTCAACTATCATTATTAGAAACTCAAACTCAACAATTACAAATACAAGACGCAGAGGGATTTGATAGATTTAAAAATGGATTTATCGTAGATAACTTTACAGGTCACGGTATTGGTGATGTTGGTAATTTAGATTACAAAATTTCAATGGACATGGCTCAAGGTGAGGCTAGACCAATTTGTAAAACTGATTCAGTTCAACTAATTGAATCTGATGATGACGGTACAACAATTTTAGCTACAGATAGAACAGATAATAATTATCAAAAAACTGGTGATTTAATTACATTACCTTTTTCTGAAGAAACTTTGATTGACCAACCTTTTGCAAGTAAATTTTTAAATGTTAACCCTTTCAATGTATTCACATGGGTTGGTACTGTAGAGTTAGACCCAGCAGGTGATGAATGGAAAGAAACAGAGAGAGTACCAGAATTAGTTGTTAACCAACAAGGTATGTTTGACACTATGGCTGCTAATGCAGGCAATCCTAATTTAGAAAGAATAGAAATTGGTACAGTATGGAATGAGTGGCAAGATAATTGGGTTGGTAGACCAGTAGAAGCAGGTACAAGAAATATCGGTGGTCAAAGAAGAGAACAAACTTTTGCTCATGGTATTCCAAGAAGAGTTTTACAAACACAAGAGATTACAACTGTTCAACAAGTAAATCAAACTAGAACAGGTGTGAGAAGTGTTGTAGTACCACAAGTTGTTAGACGGTCATTAGGTGACAGAGTTCTTAATGTTGCGTTTATACCTTTTATTAGAAGTAGAACAGTAAACTTTACAGTAACAAGATTAAAACCAAACACTAAAGTATTCCCATTCTTTGATAACATTGATGTATCAAGTTATGTTACACCAACAGGTGGTGCATTAGGTGGTAATTTAGTATCAGACGCTAACGGTGCATTATCAGGTTCTTTTGCAATACCTGACCCGACAGTTGACGCAAATCCAAGATGGCGTACAGGTACAAGAGTATTCAGATTAACTAGTTCATCTACAAATGATTTAAATTCTGTAGTAGAAACTTCAGCAGAGGGTGATTACACAGCAAGAGGTTCTTTAGAAACAGTTAGAGAAACAATTGTTTCAACAAGAGAACCTAGACTTGTAAGAGAAAATACTACAGAGACAAGAAACTTAGCAAGAACATCAACAAGAAGAACAGACAGACAAGTTGGTTGGTGGGATCCTCTAGCACAAACATTCTTGATTGATGATAAAGGTGGTGTATTTGTATCTTCACTTGACTTATATTTCCAATCTAAGCCAGGTTCAAGTGACTCACAAGTTCCTGTAACTCTACAAATTAGAGAAGTTAAAAATGGTTATCCTTCTACAAATATTTTACCATTCTCGGAAGTTTCTTTAAATCCTAATCTTGTTAATACTAGTGTTGACGCTAGCGTTGCAACTACATTTAACTTCAATAGTCCAGTATTCATTCAAGAAAATACAGAGTATGCATTTGTATTATTAGCAAATACACAAGAATATAATGTTTATGTATCAAGAGTAGGTCAAACTAATTTAGGTTCTGATAGAACAATATCACAACAACCTTACGCTGGTGTATTATTTAAATCTCAAAACGGTTCTACATGGACTGCTGAACAAAATGAAGATGTTAAATTTAAAATGAAAAGATGTGAATTCCAAAATGTTCAAGGTAATGTAACATTCTGTAATGACAGTTTACCAGTAAGAAATTTAAAAACAAATCCTATTAGAACAACAAGTGGTTCTCATATTATTAGAGTTTTCCATCCAAACCACGGTATGCACGGAACAGGTAACAATGTTACATTGGCCGGCTTTGAGGCAAGTACAAACTACAATGGTATTGCAGGTTCTTCAATTAACGGAACATATTCAGCATTATCTAATATTACACTTGATAGTTATGATGTTGCAATTGCAGACAGTTCAAATGCAAATTCTTCAGGCGACACAGGTGGTACAGGTATAACTGCTACACAAAATAGATTGTTTGATGTATCAATGTTAAATATTCAAACTATGACTGTACCTGAAACAAATATTAATTATGCTATTAGACCTACAAGTGGTAAATCAGTTCACGGTACAGAAACAGAATTTACAATGATACCTACAACAAATAAAATTAGTGTTATCGCAAATGATAATATTTACTTTGAAGCACCTCAAATGGTGGCTAGTGATATTAACCAAACAAATGAGATGTCAGGTAGTAAGTCATTATTTGTAACATGTACATTATCAACATCAAATACAAAATTATCACCTGTAATTGATACACAAAGAATTAGTATGATTACAGTACAAAACAGATTGAATAGTCCTACAAGTATTAATCATCCTAATTTTAAAGATGATGAACAACCAAGTGGTTCTGCTACAGCAGCTATTTACTGTACAAGACCTGTTGTATTAGATAATCCATCAACTTCATTAGAAGTTAGACTTACTTCAAATGTAAGGTCAGACGCAGAGGTTGAGGTTTACTTTAGAGCAACATCATCCGAAGAAGTTAGAGATGTTAAAGATTTAAATTGGGTGCCATTTAATGGTAACGGTAGTGAAGATATTGCAGTAGCACCTGCTGAATCAAATAATGAATTTAAAGAATACAAATATAGTATAGCTAGTTTACCAGAGTTTACAGCATTTCAAATTAAGATTGCTATGAAAGCAACAAACTCAGCTCATGCTCCTAGAGTTAAAGATTTAAGAGGAATAGCGTTGGCGGTGTAATATGGCAGAGAGATTAAAAGTAGAAGGTTTTACAAGTTTAGTCAGACACTCCCATTCAAACGGTATTGTTAACACAAATGTAAGTGAATATGAAACTTACATGAAAAGAGTTAAAGATAGAAACAGACACGGCGACCAAATAAGAAGTGCCGTAAAAGACATAAATAATTTAAAGACCGAATTAAGAGAAATAAAAGGTTTACTAAAAGAGATAATCAATGGCAGTTAAAAACATAGCAGTAACAGATACACTAGAAACATTTAGAACCAAATTTAATGATTTGGCGGCAACTGATTTCGGTGATATAGCTACTCTTGATAATTCAATTGTTGCAACAAATCTAGTTGACGCAATGAATGAAACAATTAGTATTGCTACATCTACTGCTGGTTGGACAATAGAAGACTCAACATCAACTCAACAGATTATTGGTGGTGGTAATATTTTAAGAGTATTTGGAGCTGCAAACGAAATTACAGCAGTTGTAAGTGCGATTGACACATTAACAATTGGTTTACCGGATGCTGTATCTATAACAACATCATTAACAGCTCCTACTTTATCAACTGGTAACATGTCGTTAACAAACGGTTCTATTACAGATTCAAGTGGTAACATATCTTTTGGTAATGAAAATTTAGCTACAACAGGTAATATTAACGGTGCAACAATAACCGGTACAACTATTACCGGTTCAGGTGGTACTCACACTTTAGGCACAATAGAAGTTTCAGGTAATACAATTCGTTCAACAGACTCTACAGTAATTAGTATAAACGATTCAATATCAGTAACAGGCACAGTATCAACCAACAATATAGGTACAGTTTCAGGAACAGCAGTTAATTTTGGTGCAAATAATTTACAAACAAGTGGTTTTTATTATACATCAAATACTTCAGGTGGTATAGTTTTTGAAGGTGGAACAGCAGATGGTTTTGAAACATTTTTAAATGTAATAGACCCTACGGATGATAGAGTTATAAACTTTCCTGATAATTCAGGTACAGTTATTACAACAGGTTCAACAGACGCAGTTAGTGAAGCAATGATGGCTAATGACGCAATAGGACAAAATGAATTAAAGTCAGTAGTGTCTTTACAAATATTAAATTCATCTGGTACAGTTTTAAAAACATTGTATGGTGCAGGTGCATAGGAATGGAATTAGATTATGGCAGTAGTACGACCACTCTATTATAATACAACAAGCAATAATGTACAAGAGATGTCAGATAGTCAAATTGACGACTTAAAGACATTTTGTATTTTTAAATATCAAACATCTGGCGCAGTAACATTATCAGTAGATTCAAGTAACACAGGTAATCTCTCCTCAATTAGTGATACAAGATTACAGGCAGGCGCAGCTTCAACTAGTGTAACGGCTTTTCCGAATGAGGCAACAACAGCCGAACCAAGTACAGTTACAGTTAATTATCAGCGTGTTACTCAAACAGTAAGTTCAGTACATAACACATTAACTGCTGATGGTGGTACAAGATATCCAGCTTATTACAATTCATCAGGAAATATTCAGGCTATGAGTGCTCAGGATATGAAAGATACTTTAATACATCCAGCATTTGATATTATTTTTTCTACAAATACTACAGTACAACAAGCAGGAACATATTTTTTAAAAACTAGTACAACACTTGGTACTAATAATGACAGAAGCGTACTTACTTCAGCTAATGCTGTTTTTACAGATACGAGAGCAAATACAGCTGCTTATACAGCAGGTGGTATTGGTGAAGCTTTAGACCAACCTACAAATATTACAAGTTATTATTTACATCAAAATTCATACGCTTCAAATCCAGTTTCTAGTATGCAGTTACCATTGAAGATAGATGACAATAATAATTTACAAGAATATCCTACAACAGGTTTTCCTACTTTTGACCAATTGTGTGAAAACTTTATGGGGCATACAGCAACTAGTTCAGCAGATGGTTACACTTTAAGATATGAATTAGGAACATCAACATCTAACTATTCAAAAGGTTCAGGTATTGCAGATACAAGATTAAACGGTACTGGTAATTATCAAACAAGATTTGTTAATGCTGATGATTACAGAGCACAAGAATTTCCAAACGGAACACCAACAACGGTAAATACATATTATTTAAGATTAATTAAAGCATAGTGAAAAATGAATATATTATTAACAGGAAGTGATGGCTTCATAGGCTCTCATTTATATCATCATCTAAAAAAAGAACATAATGTTTATGGTTTTGATTTAAAAAATGGTCATAACATTTTACAATCAGACTTTCCAAAAGATATAAATTTAGTAATTCATTTAGCAGGTTTATCTGGTGTTAGAGATAGTCTAGGCAGACCTGAAGAATATTGGAAAACAAATGTAATTGGCACACAAAGATTATTTGAACACTACAGAGATGTTAGAATAGTTTATGCTAGTTCATCTACAGCACACGAACCATGGAAAAATCCATACGCAATGAGTAAGTATAGTATGGAACAATTAAACCATAACAATGCAGTTGGTATGAGATTTACTACAGTTTATGGTCCAGGTGCTAGAGTAGATATGTTAATACCTAAAATATTAAGAAGTGATATAGAATACCTAAATGTAAATCATATTAGAGATTTTATACATGTAAATGATGTTGTAAGTGCTGTAGAAATTATGATGAATAACACATTTAGAGGTGTTGTAGAAGTAGGCACAGGCATTAGTAATAAGCTTGTTGATATTGCAAATTATTTTAAAATAGATTATAAATCTGTATTAGGAGATGAAACTGAAAGACTAGATAATACGGCTGATATATCTATACTAAATAAGTTTGGATGGCGAGCAAAAATAAACTTATATAATTATATTGAGGAGAACAGAAATGTTAACTAAAGAGTATTTAAAAGACAACTTCATTGACGCATATTTTATTAATGAAGAAAGAGACACTATTGAAATCTTAACTACAAGTGAAGATAAAAAGGAAGTTTTTCCTACTATCATACCTTTCAATGAAGAACATGAAGGATTTAAAGCATTATTAAGTAAGATGTCAGTTGATGATTTACATGAAAGAACATATGGAAAAAAGAAAGACGAAAGAAAAGCTTTTGAAGAACAACTTATTAGAATTGCTAAAAGAGATGGTTTAGTTTTTGATGAAGCTAAAGTAGATACTAAATTTTTTCCAACACTTGTAAAAGCTATTACTGATAATCCAGATAATGAAGACCATTTATTTTCTTTAAAATTAGCATTGTTTGAAGTTGATAAAATTAGAGAATCGGATAATGCAGATTTAAAATCAGTTATTAGAAAAAGTAAAACTAAAGCTGAAGCATTATTAAATGCTTTAAAAATTATCTTGGAATAAAATAATCAGAATACCAACCAGACCAACCTTTTTCTTGAAGGTGGTGCATTTGACCTAGTGTACATATACTAAAGTCTTTTGGTTTTTCATATAGATAATCTTTTATTGAAGGACAAACTGGTTCATAAGTCCACTTGTAATCTATTTCTTCATAATAAAATTCATCACTACCTCTAGTATAATACTCTAGGTTTTCATCTTCATACATTTTAAAAGTATTCCAAATATAAGATACATCACCAGTCCATGAAACAATAGACGAGTTCAAAGGTGTATGAGCAGGCTCACGCCACCATGTATCATCTAATAAAGTAAAATACTTTCTAACTAAATTAGGTAGTTTGTTGAATATAACAACATCTAAATCAAAGTATAGATTTTCGCCGTCTTTAAACTTACTATACATTTGAAGTTTATTAAAAACATTATTATACGGATTGTCTGTAATAACTTCAAAACTATCATACTTTAGACCAGAGTATTTGTCTATCATATGTTTTAAATTATCTACATGCCAATCTGTAAACTTGTCACCAAACTTACAACATATTATTCTCATTTTATTTCTGTTATCTTTATCTCTCTATTTCTAAAAGAGTTGATTTTAAATTCTGGTTTTTCAGGTATCAAATGCCATGCACCTTGTGGGTCTTGTACTTTCTTACCTTTGTTTTCATTCATATCAACAATCAAAGCTTTTCTCATTGGTTTGCCTGTTCTAGGATGTGTTTCTTGACCTGTTGTTGTAATTTTACTACCATTAGCAGCGCCAATCATTAATTCGTGTTCGTCTGATTCCCAACGAGGTCTATCTTCTTGAGCATAACCTATGCCTAAACCATAACAGATTTCCATAGTACCATTTTTAATCTCATCAAAAATTCCTAATTTCTTTGGCCAATAATCATCACCGTTTATATCGTTATGACTTTTATTAGCACCAGTTGAAAGACCCATTTTATTAGCAGTTCTCATTGTTAAGGCAAGAGATATTCCTATACTACAATAAGCATTTTGCCATCTATTTTTATCGGTGTTTTGTTTAACTGTACCGTCAGCGTTACAATTTAATGTGCTATGTGGTTCTTTTGCAACCCATAACATATAAACACTTGCGTTTGATTGTGAGTTACGCCATGTTGCCGGTGGGTTTCTTCTATGAGTATAACCCCAAGTATATCTGGATATTTCTTGAATCATATCTCTATCGGCAGTATAATACACATCAAAGTATCCTTCATGTTGTTTAGTAGGAGAATTAGTAGCTGTCCATAATAATTCATTAACGACCTGTGTTCTTAATTCAGGTTTAATTCTTTCCCATTTAGCATAGTCCCAATTTCTCTGGCATTTTTGCATGTCTAACATAACTTTTCTTTCGCCGTCCCAATCGTAAAACATATGCATAATTTTATGTTCGTTATCTGTTGCCATTTTATCTCCAATACTTGTTTATAAAGTCCATGTTATATTTATGGATAGAATTATGTTTGCCATTAAAGTGTATAACTTTCAACTTTTCATTTACATCATCTAATATCATATAATCAGCCTTAAACATTTTAGAATAAAGTTTATTCATTTCTACCATATCAGATTTATTATCCGTATATTTACCCAACCATTCTTTTGGTGTTTGAGTTATTTTAATTTCTTTTTCAAATAACTTCCAATCAACATAGTTTTGTTCTCCGTAATACTTGTAATGTACATCACCATTATCATAGTAATGTGTTTGCCAATATTCAGGATTTAATGCAAAGTCATTCCAGATATAATCAAACTGACCAGATTTAAACTTATAAAATCCACCGTTTACTTTTATATTTCTTGGCCACCATGTACCATAACTAATAAATTCATTATCAGAAACAGGATGACCTATTAGTTTGTCTATATTACTTGTTATGATTTGGTCAATATCCATAATTATAATCTCATCACCTGGTTTTTGATTTGCAAACTGTGAGCTAAAAAACTTTAGTTTGTGCCAATGTTTTTTAATATTACTATGATGATTGTATGGTAAAATTAAATCAGCCTTAACATCTGTATCACTTATACAAACAAACTCAAAAGGTATAGATGTATTTCTTTTTAAACTATTGTAAAACTTATCAACATAATCTGGTGTATAATAAGACCATTCATCTTGAAAGAATACTGTACATACCTTAATCATATCTTCTCCAAACTAAATCAAAATCTTTATTAATAGCATGTACAATTTTTGTATCTTTCGGAATAAAACCTTGTTTGTCTAAAAAGTAATGCCATTTATTATCTAACCATTGTATGTTCACTTTATTAACTTCTTTCTTATATGAAAAGATAGTTTCATTATCATATCTAAACATGTCAATAATATTTTGTGGGTATAAATCGTGTTTCTCGGTTCTTAATTTTGTCATTAAATTCATTGTATCGTCAAACTTACCAAAGAAATCTAATTTTTTTATGTCTTCACTTCTAGCACCAATAATGCCTGTATTAATAACATCATTATTAGGATTATAACCACCGTCTAATAACATAGCTTGACAATTATAATACTTGGCTGACGGACTTCTTATACCATGATTGACCGTTCTTCGTTTTAACACTTGGTCATTATTACTATAAACGCAAATACCTTTTGATAAATCCCATGCGTCAAAGAAAGATTCGTCTGTAAGAGGTATGGTGTCAAAGTCTAGGTATAATATTTCATCATAATGATTTGACATTGTATTGAGTAAGAATATCTTATAAAAATTAATTAACTCATAACCAGTTAAATAAGGATATTCATGTTTAAGATGTTTGTAACGATAAAGATAACCACTATCATCTACATACATTTTGAATTCAGCACCAATACTATCGGCATATTTTTGTTTACAATCTACTAGTTTTTGATAGTGTTCTTTAAATGCATTTACTGTAACATTAGCTTTTTCTTTTGTATCATGTTTATTTTTAGAATCACCATAATGTTCTTCAGCTGGCACATCAACATATAAACTGTAAATTACTCTACTAGTCATATTGACCTACTAAAAGAAATCTAGTTCCTCTATCATCTTTTATTTCATCTTCAACCATTACTTTAGCATTGTCTGGTAATTGTGATTTAAATTCTTCAATATCTTTTACACAATTGATATGTCCTTCAATCGTATCCATATTATTAGACTGATAAGCAAAGTAAGCACCTGATATTCTTTTAGACCAAGGATTTTTATATTTTGGAGAAGGTCCCCATTCTTTCATAGGTGGCATATGTTCACAAGAGGTATTAATAAACAAGTCTGCTGTTCTATATTGGTCTCTAAAACTTTCAAATATATCACCTGTTATATACTCTACATTTTTATAGTGATTAAATAATCTTTGTTTTGAAATGCCTACTACCACATTGTCTTTATCTACAAGTGTAATTTTCTTAGCTTCTTTAAATGATGGTATTAATATACTACCATACCAACCACCAAATATAACTACTTCTTTAGGTGTCATTATATTTTTGATATGTTTTACTAATAATTCTTTTGATTTAAATTGATTAGGACTAAATGAGTCAAGCAAGTCGTTATTATGCCTGGCCTCTGCCATAATATTTTTAAATAATTGTAGGTCTATATCCATTTTATCACTTCATCAATAGGAGGTTTA
>Ga0315330_10002931_pt1 | contig 11729 bp, 22 predicted proteins | sample M140m34915metaG_FD_203453 | JGI IMG/M metagenome (GOLD analysis project Ga0315330, IMG submission 203453) | Ammonia-oxidizing marine archaeal communities from Monterey Bay, California, United States - M1 40m 34915 | ecosystem: Environmental > Aquatic > Marine > Intertidal zone | place: USA... | reverse complement strand
AGTGGTTTAGTTCTTATTCGTTGTTTATTCTTAACCTTCTTCATCATCACCCTGTATAAAACAGTACAGACTTCCAAAGGATTTTACAAAGACGCACTTCTAACTACCAAACATTTAATCCATTCTTGACATAGCATATGCAGTTATACCATATTTTCTTAGTACTTTTTCATATGCTTCTGCTCCAATTTCTTTTACATCTATAGATTGTCCAACCCAATCAGAAGGATTATAAATATCATAACCTCCACTATGAGAAGGATATCTAACAATACCTTCTTTCTTTAAAAACCTAGCAAATGGTGTAGTTGCAGGTCTAACTTTAACCCAAGCAAAACCACAGCATAATGGCTCATGCATACCACCATATTTTTTTTGATGGTCAGGATTTTCTTTTCTCCATGCAGTTATAAATTTATTAACTGCTTTTTTAGAATCAGCAACTGCTTCATCATGTATTTCTTTTGGTGTTTTATTTTCCATTATTTATTCCTCGTCTTCCTCGAAATTATTTTCGTCTAAAAGTTTATCTAAAGCCATGTTAAACTTAGTAGATTTATCTAACTTTTCTCCAACATCTTTTTCCATTTTATGAATCTCCCATAAAAGATTTCTTTGGGTTCTTTCATCAAGTCTATTTAAAACTTCATGGTATTGCCTATTGTTTTCTTCGGCAACAGGTGTTGTTGGATATAGGTCTTTGAGGTGATAGGTTAGTCTAACTAAATCATAGCCACTATCTATGTAGCCGTGACTAATTAAATACTCTCGCAACTCAAGATTAGAACCATACTCAGCTTTTTCATGGTCAACCTCATCACTATTTCGCCAATAGTAATTACACTCCTCGCCTACTTTTGATAAAATGCCGTAAATAGCATTTATGTCCGATAGGTTATCAAATATTAACATATATATCTCCGTTGTGTGTTATTTATTTATTAAAAATTTAAATCTTAAAGCAATTCTTTTTAAGAAAGAAGCAGTAGTATAGATTTCAAAGTCATCTATAGCTTTAAGAGTATGTTGAACATCAAGGTTATCTGCAATTTGTAAAACTTGCATACCATTATTATCTTCACCTAAAGGTAAAGGTCTAATAAAATGCAAAGGTTTCATAGGATTAGCAAGTTGCTGATAAACAGATACTTTAGCTTTGTGAAAGCCTAAAAACGTATCACCTTTAGTTATTTCATTTCTATTTTGTACAGCTCTAACTCTTAATATATTTATACCAAGTGCATTAGCTCTATTCCAAACAGCTTGTACTGAATGAGGAGCTAACTTAATAGCTACAGTTGTTTTAGTATTGCGTTTACTATAAGTAATCTTACTCATAATTATCTCCATTATTTTATTGTTAAAAAAATTGAACAGTTTTTAATCATGTTCAGGATTAGGATTTTTCTAGTTGAGGTATCTATCCTGTACCTTCTTCATCATCATCATATTTCCATTCAGTTTTTTGAGAAATTAATCTAAAATCAATTTCATCAAAAGGTGCGAATGATTCTCGTAAAAGTTCATATGTTTTATTAGTAGTAAAAGCTCTATCATAAATTACAGTTTCAATAAAACAACCCTTTTGCAAATCTAAATATGCTTCAGTAGCAGGTGTTTTTATTTCTATAGCAAGGATTTCTTCTTCTTTTTGATTAAAAAAGTCCATAATTTTTTCTAAATCATGAATTGCGTAACTTAACAATCTAACTGTATCTGTTTTTTTCATAATATCTCCATTATGTATTAAATCATTATTAATTTTATTAAGGTTTTTCTTAGTAGAGGCTATTACCTTATGCCTTTTTAATTATTTTGCCCTCTCAAGCCCATAAATTCTAGCAACTTGGCGAGGTGCTGTCTAGTAGTTTTATAACTCCTCAGTATTTCCTATGTTTTCATTTACATAACTTTCTGCTATCATAATAGCATCAATAATTGTAATTTCTTTATCCATAATTATCTCCATAATTAATTATTTTTAAAAACTTGGTCGTGCCATGCCTAGAAATTCTAGCAAGACCAAGCCACCCTCGTCAAGCAAGTTATATAACAACTTAACTTACCAAATACTCACAGTATATACATTCACCATGTCCATACTGTAATCATTTTTAAAATCAAAAGTTGATTTAAGTATTGCATTTCTGTCTGTACCTTTTCTTTTTCCAAACAATATTTCTTTACGCTGTTTAGTTAGATTTTGCGTAGCTCTATAAGAAAAACCAAGTTGTTCTAAATACTCTTCTGCCTCCAGTAAAGTATTGAATTTAATAACATTTTTGCTGTTATTAATACTTTGTTTATACTCTTCTGCCAATAATTTATTAGCCTTTTGCTCAGAATTTGGTAAACTATTTTTGTAAATAATACCAGCTTTTTTCTGATTTTCTATCTGTGTTTTGGTTAATTTCATAATATCTCCATTAAAGTTTAATATAGATAACCTAGTGCCTAGCCCTGCCAAGCCCCTAAATCTTGACACGACCAAGCCTCGAGGTCAAGCAAGTTATATAACAGGGGCTAGATAGAATATATAATTATATACAGATTTTGTGTACCTTTTTCAAAATTATTTATGTACCTTTTAAGAATTTTAAAGTTTATACACAGCTTATGTACAAGTTATACACAGTTTATACATAACTTATTAATAGTATATTTTAAATTATCCCTCAATACTTCGCCCCATCTAATACTTTCGACTTTAACATTTAAAAAATTCCTTTCTTACTTTCTTTTTTTTAAATCTTCTTAGGGCATGGTCACCTAAACTCAAACGACTCAACTTGTTGAGCCCTTTTCGTTTGCCCCTACTAATATAAACATATCAACTGAAGTGGAATAATAAAAACTCCCAAGACTTATTAGGTCTTAGGAGTCTTTAAAGTTACTTATTCTTAGCTAAGTAAACTTTGATAGCGTCTGCATAGACTTTAGGAAGTTTTTTAACTTCGAAAAGCAATGAAGCTTCTTCATAAGAAAGTTTTCCTTTAGAAGCAAAAGACCAAAGCGTAGCAGAAACTCTGCTTCTTTTAGTCCAATCTATTTTACCATTAGCTTTTGCAGCAAAATGAAAGCCTAAAGCTTTACATTGCCCAGAAGTTGCTGGTCCTTTTAGAGTCTCTTCAGAGACTTTAGTAGCATCATATGCCATGTTACACCTCATTATGTGTAGTTTTATTTAATTCTTCAACGTAATCTTGAAGAACACCAAACTCAGAATCCTTAGAAGATTTGAGCAATAAGCAATTAAAACCTAATAACTTAGAGAACTTTAGAAACTCTTTAGCTTCATTAAGGTCATTAAGAAAGTAAGTGTTTTGGTTACTTAGTGTTATTAGAATATAATTCATGACTTAACCTTACTTTATTAGATTTTGTTAGTCAAATTGGAGAACCTTTAGAGTCTGTTGCTGAGTCTTCGAAGCTTACAGAGTTTTAAGGTTACTATTTTTATTTACAAAATCTTTAAAGTATTGTTAACTTGATGAATTGTATTTGTAATAACTCTTAGTAAACAAGTTGCTTTCTTACTTAATAGAGCTTAATAGAAGATAAAGTGTTTCAAAGTTATCAAGTTATTAGGTTAAATTGATTAATGCCAACTCTTCAGGATTCTAGAATTTGGTAGCTCTTCAAGATTACTTTGAAACTCTTTTAAATATAACTACAACATAATGAGGACTCTTTGTAACATAGGCATATGGTGATGATAAAGGATTTGTAGAGAATCTTAAGGGCTAAGCAACTCTAGGGGAATGTAAAGGTTTCATTTTGCTAAGAAAGCTAATGGTAACTTAAATGGACTAAAAGCCCTTTAGATTCTGTAGCTTTGGACTTTTGCTTAGTTGTACTTGGAAAACTTATGTTGAAGAAGACTGAATGGTTTTTGAAGTTATTAGAGTTCCTTTAGTCTATGCAAAATTCTCAAAGCTTACTTAACTTAGTTTATGTTCTTTGAAGATTTCTTAGTCCTCATTAGTTTTGTTAGTTTTTATTATGGAATGTAAGGATATGTTTATATTCTATAGGGGCAGGCAGGTGACCATGCCCTCCACCACCCATATATATAGCATGGTCATACAAAATTAATAAGATTGGATGTAAACCAGATTGCCCCGGCTACTAGTTAACATTTTGACTCTAAAGACTAGTAGTTTTTTTATAGTTAAAAGGTAGTTTTATGGAGGTAGTATTTGGACTGAGAGAACTCTCTAATATACTACTATTCACCCGGGGGGGCACTAAAGTTATTATAGCTTCTAAAACAGCTTTTGTCAAGAAGTTTTAAAATTATTTTTAATTACTTGACAAAACTAATTAATACTACTATAATAAAGAGCATGGCAATTCTACCAAGTGTAAATAATACTACTAGTAAACGACAACTTACTGAAAAGCAACAATCGTTTTTAGAACACTTAGTTGAAACTGAAGGTGATGCTAAAAAGGCTGCAGAACTTGCAGGGTATACAAGTCATTATCATCATGTAGTTAAAACTTTAAAGAATGAAATCTTAGAAATAACTAATGAGATATTAGCAAACTCTGCACCTAAAGCAGCTTTTAAGCTTGTTGAGATTATGGAATCTAAACGACCTATAGTTCAAGCCAATAATAAATTAGCAGCAGCTCAAACTCTACTAGATAGAGTTGGTGTTGGTCGTAAAGATACAATAGATGTGAATCACAGGGTAGGTGGTGGTATTTTTTTAATGCCCGATAAACAACCTATAGAAACAGTTGAGGATGCTGAGTATGAAAATATTTCTAACAGAGATGACTAAAGATGGAGAAGTTTTCCCCGGTCCTAATATTATTGCTCAAGATTCAAAACAAGCTAAAGAAGTTGCTGATTATAATGGACTAATATTACTAGGTGAATTTAAAGAAATATTTTTTAAAAATGAATTAATGTCTTATATAGATGAAGATATAACAAATAGAGTATTACATTAAGATGGCTAAGAAAAAAGATTCAAGACTTGCAAAAGCTGGAGTATCTGGTTATAATAAACCTAAACGTACTCCAAACCATAAAACTAAATCGCATGTGGTAGTTGCTAAAGTAGGTGATAAAATTAAAACAATTAGATTTGGACAACAAGGTGTTAAAGGTGCTGGTAAAAACCCAACTTCTAAAAAAGACAAAGCTAGAAAAAAAAGTTATTATGCTAGACATAATGCTCAAGATTCAAGTCCAAGTAAATTAAGTGCCCGTTATTGGTCACATAAAGTAAAGTGGTAAGATTTTCGTTCATCTCGAAAGAGACGGAAGTAGGTTAGACAGGAAAACCTCCCTAGTAATAGGGGAAAGCTAAGTACTAGTAATAGGAACAGAGACCGACATCTACCGAAGGAACGCATAGGCTGTCATTTCAATATGACTTAATATTAACCTATGAAAACTGGAGGCACGATATGGCTACTTACAGAGGTATCAAGGTAACTCTTGAAAATACTCACGTTGAAAAAGCGAAAGCTCAACCGGGTATTTACAGAGGTATCAAGCATGATGCAGAACCTAGTAAGTCTAAGAAAGCTACCAACGGTATTTACCGTGGTGTTAAATGGACTAACTAACCATACTTCCTGAGCAAGAATTAAAACTGCTCACAAATTATGCCAAGTTTAGGAAGTGATGAAAAACCGGTCTTAATGACCAATAAAAAAAATAAAGGTAGGATTGGTAAAGGTTCTAGAATTAGACCATCAGCAGTATCTACTCAACAATTTTCAGATAACTGGGATAAAATATTTAATAAAAAAAATAATGAAAAAAAAGAAATCGACAGTAAATAAAGCTGGTAACTATACTAAACCTACTATGCGTAAGAATCTTTTTAATAGAATTAAAGCTGGTAGTAAAGGTGGTAAACCCGGTCAATGGTCAGCTCGTAAAGCACAGATGTTAGCTAAACAATATAAAGCTAAAGGTGGTGGTTATAAATAAATTTAACTTTGTTATCATTAAAAGGATTTTAAACTATGACAGATTTTATTTTATTAACAACCCTAGCTTTATGTATTATTGCTATGATAGGTGAAAATTCAAACCCTAGAGGTATGAATATTTTTTGGTATAAAGTTAATGTTAAAAGAAAAACTTATTGGAAAGCTTTAACTGAATACGATTCTGGTAATAATAAAGGCAATGGACCAAGATAAAGTAGAAGATGTTAATACAATAATGTTGCGTAACCCTATGCTATATGCAGTAATTATTCCATCGTGTATGACTATTATACCACCAACATTAGCAGTAGCAGTTATTTATTTTTTACAAGCATGAAAAAGAAAGACCCTAAAAAAGGTACAGGTAAAAAACCAAAAGGTTCAGGTAGACGTTTATATACTGATGAGAATCCTAAAGATACTGTTAGTATTAAATATAAAACACCAGCAGATGCTAGAGCAACAGTTGCTAAAGTTAAAAAAATTAATAAACCTTTTGCTCGTAAAATACAGATACTAACTGTTTTAGAACAACGAGCTAAAGTAGCTGGTAAAACACAACAAGCTTCTATAGCTAAAAAAGGTAAAGAAGCAATTAGAAAAAAACATGGCACTCAAAAAAAGTCAAAGAAGTCTTAGAACGTGGACTAAACAAAAATGGCGAACTCCAAGTGGTAAAAAGTCTTCGGAGACCGGTGAAGTATATGCTCCAGCTGCTAAGATTAAAAAACTTAAATCAACTTCTAAAGGTCGTAGTAAACTTGCAGCAGCTAATAAAAAGAAACGAGAAGCTACTGCTAAAGGTAAACAACATGCTCAACATGGCTTACATCGTAAAAAGAAAAAGAAATGATACCTGACGGATATATAAAACGAGCTTCTTCTACTATTCCTTTTGGTTATGAATCAGACGATATGCTTGAAGGTTATTTAAAACCTATACCAGAAGAATTAATAATACTAAAAGAAGTAGCAGCAGCTGTGTTTAATGGTGAAATTAGTTTAGGTATTGCAGTTGATTGGTTAGAAGCTGAGACAGGAAAATCTATGTCTCGACCCGGATTAAAAAAATATGTAGACAAAGTATATGGAAGATTGGGAAATAAATCCTGAAAAGTACTTGACAAATGCTTCAGGAGAGTATATACTTAACAAAGATGGTACTCCACGAAAGAAAGGTGGTAGACCAAAGAATACAGAATTAAGTAGTGTTAAAGCTGCATTACAAGCTCAGAAAGCTTTAAAAAATAAAAACCAAAAAGTTAAAAAACTTAGAAGGAATTTAAAAAGAGCAGAAACTGAGTTAAGTAAAAAAGAAAAAGCTTTAACAACTAATGTTCTAACAGAATCAGATAAGAAAGAATTACCTGATGCAGTTCAAGAACATTTAGATACTACAGGTTCTACTGTGGCATTTATGCCTAATGAAGGACCTCAGACAGATTTTTTAGCTTCCTCCGAAAAAGATGTACTTTATGGAGGAGCAGCTGGTGGTGGGAAAAGCTTTGCAATGCTTATAGACCCACTAAGGTATTGTCACATTAAAGCTCATAGAGCTTTGATAATAAGAAGGTCAATGCCTGAACTAAGAGAACTTATAGATAAGTCTCGTGAATTGTATCCGAATGCATTTCCGGGAGCTAAGTTCAAAGAAGTTGAAAAACTTTGGCAGTTTCCTTCTGGTGCTAAAATAGAGTTTGGATTTTTAGAACGAGATGCAGATGTGTATCGTTATCAAGGACAAGCATACAGTTGGATTGGCTTTGATGAGATAACACACTTACCAACAGAATTTGGTTGGAATTATCTAGCATCACGATTAAGAACAACTGACCCAGAGCTGCCTACGTTTTTACGTTGTACAGCTAACCCCGGAGGGGTTGGTGCTCAATGGGTAAAAAAAAGATATGTTGAACCTTCAGGATATAATAAAAGTTTTATTGGTTCTGATGGTTTAAGTCGGAAGTTTATTCCAGCATTGTTACAGGATAACCCGTACCTTGCTGAAGATGGTGAATATGAAAGGATGTTACAATCCTTACCAGCAATACAGCGTAAGCAGTTACTGGAAGGGAATTGGGATATAAGTGAAGGTGCAGCCTTTGCTGAGTTTGACCCAAACATACATGTTATACCACCATTTGATATACCTACTTATTGGGAACGATTTAAAGGTATTGACTATGGATACGCTTCTGAAAGTTGCTGTTTATGGGCTACAATAGACCCCGAAGACAAGACCATCATTATTTATAAAGAATTATACAAAAAAGGTCTTACAGGGGATGCTCTTGCAGATACAATAACAGCTATGGAAGAAAATGAAGTTAAATCAATAGGTGGTGTTTTAGATACTGCAGCTTGGTCAAGGACTGGTTATACTGGTCCGACTATTGGTGAAATCTTAGTTCAGAAAGGACATAAACTAAGAAGAGCTGATAAAAATAGAATTGCTGGTAAGATTCAAATACATGAATCATTAAGACCTAATAGGGATACTGGCAGACCAAGATTACAAATATCTAGTACCTGTGTTAATTTAATTAAAGAATTACAAGGAATACCTTTATCTAAAAGTAATCCTGAAGATGTAGATACTCACGCTGCTGACCACGCATATGATGCATTAAGGTATATGTTAATGAGTAGACCTAGATTAGATAATCCTTATGATAGGATGTTAAAAATAAAGTCAGAAGTTTACCAACCTTCTGATAGCACATTTGGTTATTAAGTATGGCAGAAAACGACAATACATTTCTAACAGCTAACAATTTATATGAAGAAGTTGAAGGTGAAGCAGGAAAAACATTATCCTTAGAAGATGACCAAAGAATAAATTTAGTTGGTATAATTAAAGATAGATTTCAAAAAGCAGAAGATGTTAGAAATACTGATGAAAAAAGATGGTTAAAATCTTATGAAAACTATCGAGGACTTTACAGTAAAGGAGTAAAGTTTAGAGAATCAGAAAAGTCTAGAGTATTTGTTAAAGTAACTAAAACAAAAGTTTTAGCAGCTTTTGGTCAATTAGTTGATGTTATATTTGGTACAGGTAAATTTCCGATAGGAATTTCCGAAACACATATACCAGAAGGTGAAAAAGAAAATGCTTATCTTGATGCTACTAACCCTACTCCCGGATTAGAAACAAGTATACCAGATAACATTGGTAATAGATTAGAAGACGAACCACAAGAAAATCCTTATAATATTGGTTATGAAGGTGATGGTAAAGTTTTAAAAGCAGGTGCTACTTATGGCACTGGAATGTTTGAAGAAACTATTGAAAATCAAGCAAATGCTTTAGGTTTATTAAAAGAAGGTTTAAGTCCTTTGCCTCAAGCAGTAGAACTTTCTCCAGCAGAAAAAGCTGCAAGAAGAATGGAAAAACTTGTTCATGACCAAATAGAAGAGTCTAATGGGTCAGCTGAGATAAGAAATGCTTTACTTGAAGCAGCTTTATTAGGTACTGGAATTATTAAAGGACCATTTAATTTTAATAAAAAATTACATAAATGGGAAAATAATGAAGAAGGTATTAGAGAATATAATCCACTTGAAGTAAGAGTACCTAGAATAGAATTTGTAAGTTGTTGGGATTTTTATCCAGACCCTACAGCTACTAATATAGAAGAATGTGAGTTTATAATTCACAGACATAAAATGAATCGTAGTCAATTAAGACAGTTAAAAAACATGCCTTACTTTAATAAAGATGCTATTCGTGAATGTATACAAATGGGTCCAAACTATGAAGAAAAAGATTTTGAAAGTCAACTAAAAGATGATTATAATGTTGATGAAAGTTATGCCCCTAACTTTGAAGTGCTTGAATATTGGGGAATTATGGATGCAGAATATGCTAGAGAAGTTGGTATAGATTTACCAAACTCTATAGATGATTTAGATGAGGTACAAATAAACGCTTGGGTATCTGGAGATAAATTATTACGAGCAGTAATAAATCCTTTTACACCATATCGTATACCTTATAACGCATTCCCTTATGAAAGAAACCCTTATAATTTCTTTGGTATTGGAGTAGCTGAGAATATGAATGATTCTCAACAAATTATGAATGGTCATGCAAGAATGGCTATTGATAACTTAGCATTAGCTGGTTCATTAGTATTTGATGTTGATGAATCTGCTTTAGTAGGTGGGCAAAATATGGAGGTCTATCCCGGCAAAATCTTTAGAAGACAAGCTGGAATGCCGGGTCAATCTATTTATGGTCTTAAGTTTCCTAATACAGCACCTGAGAACATGATGATGTTTGACCGATTTAGACAACTTGCTGATGAGCAAACAGGAATACCTAGTTATTCTCATGGGCAAACAGGTGTACAAAGTATGACAAGAACTGCTTCTGGTATGTCAATGTTACTTGGTGCATCAAGTTTAAATATTAAAACAGTCATTAAAAATCTTGATGACTTTTTATTAAAGCCACTAGGAGAGTCTTACTTTCAATGGAACATGCAGTTTTTTGAAGGTGACTTAGATGTGGTAGGTGATTTAGAAGTTAAAGCTACAGGTACAAATAGCTTGATGCAGAAAGAAGTTAGAAGTCAAAGACTAACAATGTTTTTACAAACTGCTCAAAGTCCAGCGATTGCACCATTTGTTAAAGTTTCTAAATTAGTTAGTGAACTTGCCTATAGCCTAGATTTAGACCCAGATGAAATTCTAAATGACCCAGAAGAAGCAGCTATTATGGCACAAATAATAGGAATGCAAAATGCTCAACAAAATACAGGCGAAGAAACTCAACCCGATAGTCAACAACAGACAGGTATGGGAAGCCTTGGAGGAACACCTCAAGGACCTCAAGACCTTGGAGTTACAGGCACTGGCGGTGGCAACATCGGAATCGGAAATGTTCCGGTTGCAGGGGAGGATTCATTCTCTGGCACGATTAATAACACTACCGCAACAGGTTAAAGAAGCATTAACAAGAGTAGAGGAATAATATGAAAGAAAATAAAAAGTTAGTAGGTAGTCAAAAAAAATTAGATGCTAATAAAGATGGTGAATTAACTGCTGATGACTTTGAAGCTCTTAGAGAAAGAACACAAAAACAAATGGGTGGTATGATGGCAGGTGAAGAACTACCTACACAAGAAGAACAAATGCAAAGTATGATGAGTGATAAAACTGAATCAGAAAAAATGCAAGAAGAATTAGAACCTCTTCCAGAGAAACCTAAAGAACAAATGGATTCTGATGATGAAATGGAAGATAAGTATTTAGATTTTGTAATAAATGAAGCATTAGATGAAGAAGAAGAAACAATGCTTATGAATGAATTAGAAAACAATCCACAACTTAGCATGTTATTTGATAAAGTTATGGATGTTGCAATAGAATTTTCAGGGTCTGGTCCTGTAGAAGGACCGGGTTCGGAAGTCTCCGACAGTATACCTGCAAGGTTATCTGACGGTGAATTTGTCTTTACTACTAAAGCTGTAGAAGAAATCGGAGCAGACAATTTAATGTCTATGATGAAAGAAGCTGAAGCTAAAGCAGATGAAAGACTAACAGCTGCTAACGGTGGCGAAATAGAAGAAGAGACTGGTCTTACTCCAATGCCTGTGGAAACACCGGCTGTAAAGCAAGACATTAGAGTTACTAAAGAAACAGTTGGCTCTCAAGCTACAATGCAAGAGGAAGACGATTTAGTTAGTGATGAAATAAAAAAGTCTATGCTTTCTAATAGACCCTACGTTAGAAGCTAAAAGCAATAAAGCTACCCTAGTAATAGGCAC
>Ga0315330_10002928_pt1 | contig 11730 bp, 7 predicted proteins | sample M140m34915metaG_FD_203453 | JGI IMG/M metagenome (GOLD analysis project Ga0315330, IMG submission 203453) | Ammonia-oxidizing marine archaeal communities from Monterey Bay, California, United States - M1 40m 34915 | ecosystem: Environmental > Aquatic > Marine > Intertidal zone | place: USA... | reverse complement strand
AGAAGCAGCCCCGGACGGCGTCGATGTGTATTTTGAGAACGTCGGTGGTGAACACCTGCAGGCCGCCCTCAACGTGATGAATCCATTTGGCCGTATCGCGGCCTGCGGCATGATTTCAGCTTACAACAATGCCAAGCCGGCACCAGGACCCAACAACCTGATGCTGATTGTCGGCAAAAAGATTCGCATTAACGGTTTTATCGTCTTTGACCATAGTGAGATGCAAACGGAATTTCTGGAAAAAATGGTAGGCTGGATCCAGGATGGCGAGATCCAATATCAGGAAACAGTTTATGAAGGTCTCGATAAAGCTCTCGATGCCTTTCTCGCCCTTTTTAGCGGCGATAACTTTGGCAAGATGATCGTAAAAATCTAGCTCACTCTTTTTACCTTCAACTACTAACGAGTTCGGAACTGGCCGACCCCTTTGGAATTTTGGTTGGGCAAAACCTGGATGCCAATAACGCCTTCTGCGCGCAATGATCAAACCGCAGCACTCACAATCCATCGATCAACTGTAGCTGCGCGCAAATACTCTACTGCTGCGTTATGGCTGAGGTATATTGAATGACGCCCCTCAACTCCAGCTTGGCCAGCGCCGCTGCGGTCATCAAAGACACCACCGCGACCGGCGCAACGGAATGGGTATCACTGGTGCCGAACACACAGTAAACCGTCAGTCCATACAGGCTCGCGTACAGACCGGTTTCAGCCGGCATACCGGCCAGCATCGCATGAGCCGGGCTTGAGGAATCAACAAGTTGGCAACGACAAACGCAGCCAGCCTAGAATGGGAATGAAGCGAATAGAGCGCCGGTTTGCTTCAACTAATTATTCGCTCCCGCAGAAGCGCCCGAATCGCAATCTTGAAAGTAAACAAGTTTATTCCTACCCCTGAGCAAGCAAGTTGCGCAAATCAATAATTGCGGCGTTGGCACGCGACACATAGTTTGCCATGGTAAGTGAATGATTGGCAAAAATACCGAAGCCGGAACCATTTAGAATGACAGGGAAAAACACATTGCGCTGACTGGCCTCTAGTTCCCTGATGATCTGCCGCAGGCTGGCCATGGCGTTCTTGTCTACCAGCACCTCTTCGAAGTCCACTTCGACCGCGCGTAGGAAATGCATCAGCGCCCAGGTAACGCCTCTGGCCTCGTAAAACACATCATCTAATTCTAACCAGGGCGTTCGCACTTCCACTTCGGCACTGGTGGGCGTGGATTGAACTGCCGTAGACTCTCCCGCAATGTCAGTGTTAATTCGGGCCTGCCCCACACTAGCGCTGAGACGCTGAGACAAGCTACCCAAACGCGACTCGACATTGAGCAACCATGACGCGAGGTTATCCGCGCGAGCAAAGAACTGCGCATCCACATTCGCAGGGTCGGAAATTCGCAGCAAATAGGAATCCACCCGCTCGATTGCCTCGCGATACTCAGACTCGGTTGGTGGAAACAGCCAGCTATCACTATTGAAGTTAAAATTGGGCTCCGCAATTATCAGGTCAGGGTCTTCAGTGGACTGGCTCTGCGAGCGACTGAAATCTTCCCGCAGAGAGCGCGACAGATCTCTCACCTGAACCAAGGCACCAAATTCCCAGTTAGGAATATTATCCAGATATAAGCCTGGCGGCATGACATCATTGGTGAGGTATCCTCCCGGCTTGTCCAGCAAGGTTTCTGCCACTCTAATCAAGGCCGAAGTAGTGATTGCGCCGGGGACAGTGCCGAGACCTGCACTGGCAAGTTTCGCCTGTGCGTTTAACCTGACATCGAATTGCGCTGGCTCATTGCTCCAATACATCCCGACTAGGAGTATCAGGATAATCAAGAATCCCATGCCATTGAGAATTCCACGACACCATCCCTCACTATTCTCACGCGCTGTGACCAATGCTATGAAGCTAGCCCAACCCTGCATTAACTTGTCGAACATACTCAGTTACTCGCTGCAAAGGGCAAATGGTTGATGAACTCAGTATGGTTCCGCATCAGTCCTCGTCCTCTGGCAATCGTAAGCGCACACCACTGCGACTGGCTAACTCGATATTGCCACGCAAGCGATAGCCGGCTACCGCCTCACGCATGACACTGAATATCCAACGGGCCAGATCATCACTGGGCGCGGTAATGAGAAAAAATGCTTCGTTCTCTCGCGCCTGCTCTGCAATGGCAGCAATCTCTTGCTGGATCGCCTCAGAGCGCTGTGCCAGCCCACCAGCATTTAACTCGAAGAACAGATCGCCAGAGTCTTTCTCGGCCTGCAGCAGGTCGCCAGCCTCGGCGATGGCAGGATGGGCCGGATTGACATAGCGCGCCCTGCCCAACAGAGTCTCCGCTTCCTCAAACAAGCCCTGGCGACTGGCATCCTGCGCCAATTCAACATAGCGCAGCACGATATCCTCGAGGCCTTCGAGAGCAATTGCATTATCGGGATCGAATGACAGTACCCGCTGGAAACGGTCGTGGGCGTTGTCACTCATCGGCGTCAGCAGGCGATCCGCGTCCAATGCCTGCAAAGCTGCAAACAGCAAATCGGCAATCATACGCGGGCTGCCGTTAGCACCCGCGCCACGAATCACTTTGGCCTCAGAGAGAGTCCGGATCTGGATGGCCTGCTCTATCACTGCGGCAGTTTCTGGCTCCGGTGTTTCCGTCGCGCAGGCAACCAGTAAGACTCCGCAACCCACCACCGAGAGCAAACGTAAAGACAGTCTGGGAATACCGCTTGATTTCATGTTGTCGCCGATACTCAGTTAGTGAGTTCCGCAAAAAAGAGATAGCGAAGTTTATCACCTTCTGCTACCGCAGTATGGGGCGGAATGATGGCAAGACCATCTGAAATACTTAGGGAAGCCCCAACTCCCGAACTCTGGTTGTCGATAGGTTGCAGGCTCAAACCTTCCTCTGTATCTCGGCTCAGCGTCACCCGGATGTATTCCTGGCGCTCACCGCTTTTGGCTCGGTCGAAACCAGCGGGCACATCAATCCAATCAGAAAAAGGCCGATCACAGGCCTGCATGGACAATAGAGCCGGGCGCACCAGCAGCACAAAGGTGACAAACGCCGAAACCGGATTTCCCGGCAAGCCAAAAAATTGTTTACCGCATACCTTGCCACTGGCAAAGGGTTTGCCCGGCTTGATGGCAAGCCTCCACATATCCAGACCACCCAGGGATTCCACCGCTGGTTTGATGTGGTCTTCTTCGCCGACGGAAACCCCGCCTGTGCTGATGATGACGTCTACCTGTTTGGCGGCAGTTTTTAACACACTTCGGGTGGTATTAAATTTATCACCAACCACACCCATTTCTATGACTTCCGCACCAAGGTTTCTGAGCAATGCCGCGATAGTGTAGTTATTGGAACTATAGATTTGACCTGGCTTTAATTGAGTGCCAGGTGGCACCAATTCATCTCCAGTAATCAGCAGAGCCACCCTCAGCGCTCTTCTCACCGTCACCTGGGTGAGACCCACGGAGGCCAACACACCAATATCCTGGGGACGTAAGCGGCGCCCTTCTCCGAACAGCTTTGCGCCAGCCACAATATCTTCACCCGCAGCGCGCACGTTCTCGCCCGGAACCACTGCCTGCAGGATACTTATAGCCTCATCTTCAGCCCGGATATTTTCCTGCATCACTACAGCATCTGCGCCCGGCGGCAGTGGTGCCCCGGTGAAAATGCGGGCCGCGGTGCCGGCCTGGAGTGGCTCACCTACCTGACCAGCAGCAATGCGCTGACTGACTTGCACCAAACCTCTTGGTTGACTATCTGCGGCCCTCAATGCATAGCCATCCATAGCGCTGTTGGCATGTGGCGGCACGTTTATCTTCGCAGCCACATCGCTACCAATGATTCTCCCCAACGCTTGCTCCAGTGGAACCGCCTCGATTTCCAGTATCTGCGGCAGGGACTGCAGCAGTGGCGGAATTGCTGCTTCGATGGGTGTTAGTGGCTTGCAACGATGGCTCGGGGGCATCTTTTTACTCTGCTCTTACGCTAGTTTTTGCGCTAAGTAATTCAAGGTTGGTGAATGACAGTTGCCACCTCAAGCCGCACTGGTCTCAGCGGAGTCACCGTCTTCCTGGGTCTGTTTGACATAGCCAGCCCTGTCGCCGTATAAGAGTTTCACAACATCCTGCAGATGACCGCGCCAGGATTTTTGCTTAATTCCAAAAGTGTCAAATATCTTCTTACTGGACATTGTGGAATTACGAATCTCTGGCGCCCGTGCCTCGCGCTCGATAAAGCGCGTGGTGTCCAGCAGCTGGTAGATTTCCTCATCGTAATTAGCCGCATACTTCAGGGTTAATTGCGCAAAATCGGCCTCTTCCTTGGTCTCAAGCCCGCTGTAGTGATAGGTACCCCATACGTTGGCTTCACAATCTACCTGCCGGGCAACTGCGAGAATTGCGGCAGACATGTCGCCGGTATGGGTCGGACTAAAGCGCCGCTTGGTGACCTGCACTTCACCTCGATTCTTGATCGCGGTTCGAACCCAGGACTTGATCAGTCCCCGCTTCCACTTGCCGAAGAGCCATCCCGGTCTCAGGATGATATGTGCATTATGCTGTCGCACGGCCTGCTCTCCCGCCAGCGAGGAAAGCCCGTAGACTCCCCGTGGATTGGTGTCATCACTTTCGTTGTAAGCGAGGCGCTTGCCGCCATCAAAAACATAGGGGGTGGACAGGTGCAGCATTGGCACATTCAGATGATTGCAGATTTCGGCCAGGGTACCAGGCAGCTCCGCATTCACCTTGTGACAGCGGTCCACCGCAGATTCTGCGCGCTTTAGTGCGCTATGGTTACCTGATATGAAGTCGGTTAGGTTGATCAGTTGGGTCGGGGCGTAATCCGTCACCATCTTGGCAATAGCCACACCATTATCCGGGTCAAAATGCTTATCCGGGGGCGCCATGAAACGAATCTTGCGGCGCCGCAAAATTTCGATGAGATCTTTGCCGGTAGGACTATTCGCCCCGGCGATGAACAACCGCATCTGTAGAATACATCCTCAAATCAGTGAGTTAGCTAGTTCGAACTCTCTAACTTCAGGCAAAGCCCGACACAAGTCAAGTGCCCGACCCCTCGGCACGGGTAATCAGCTGTCGACAGTTGACTCTGACTATAAAAACAGAATTTGGTAACAGGCACCTGGCGGTCGCCCGCCGCTGACGGTGAGCAAGCTGGCTATGAGTCTCTAGAAAGGAATATCGTCATCGAAGTTATCGAAATTCTGCGGTGCGGCAGGCGCGGCCTGCTGCTGATTAGATTGTGGAGCCGGCGCCGAAGGCTGCTGTCCACCAAAATCCTGTGAAGCGCCACCACGAGAATCCAGCATCTGCATTTCATTAGCCACAATCTCGGTCGTGTAGCGCTTCACGCCGTCCTGTTCCCAGGAACGTGTCTGTAGCCGACCTTCAACATAGAGCTTGGTGCCTTTCTTGACATACTGCTCCACGATTTCCGCGAGCCGATTGAAAAACACCACCCGATGCCACTCAGTTTTTTCCTGCTGGTCGCCAGTATTCTTGTCCTTCCAGGTCTCGCTGGTTGCCAGAGACACATTAGCCACAGCATTGCCATTTGGCATATACCTGACCTCAGGATCATTACCCAGATTACCGACGAGAATTACTTTATTTACACCGCGACTTGCCACACTTTTCTCCCTAGCTGCCCTAGCTAACTTTTATTTCGAAAATCACGCAAGTCTATACCATCGATCTGATTAAGTGGAATTTTCCGCTGATAATCTCTTCTAGGGGCATCATGTCATGCGGCCAACCTGCCTGATAAGCCGGAAGTTGGCGCGTGGAGCAGCATCTCACTTCTGGACACGCTGTAAACCCATCCATTGGGGCTCGGGTGCGGCATCCAGGCCGCACCCGGTCCTGAAGCAAGAAGCTGAAAGCTCGTAGTGAAAGCCATATGGGAATTTGATGAGACTGAAGGGCATGAACTCAAGATGAAGATTTTTAGTAAACCTTTCATCAGCTGAAAATCTGTAAGCCAAGCACTGGGGGCAAGATAGTCTTAATCATAAAATTAAAAACTCTCTGAACGGCGCCGACGTCTGTCGCGGCCAAATCTCGCCCTTGGAGCCTTCGGCCGCGATCTCTGCACCAACAAACCTACCTTCGCTCACTTTCTCTGCACATTAAAATCCATCTCATCTTTGCTCTCGTAATTAAAGTCTCGGATAATGGTTTGTTTGGCTCAGCGCGTGAGATTTTCATGGATAAGATCGTAGTACGGGGTGCCCGCACCCACAATCTGAAGAATATCAATCTCACGATTCCCCGCGACAAGCTGGTCGTGATCACCGGTCTGTCCGGTTCCGGCAAGTCTTCCCTAGCGTTCGATACCCTATATGCAGAGGGTCAGCGCCGATATGTCGAGTCGCTCTCAACCTATGCACGGCAGTTTCTGTCTATGATGGAGAAGCCGGATATCGATCATATCGAGGGCCTGTCCCCGGCGATCTCGATCGAACAAAAATCCACCTCACACAATCCCCGCTCTACTGTCGGCACAATCACCGAGATATACGACTACCTGCGACTGCTGTTTGCCCGGGTGGGCGAACCCCACTGTCCGGAGCACAACACCAAGCTGGAAGCGCAGACTGTCAGCCAGATGGTCGACAAGGTGATGGCCCTACCAGAGGACTCCCGGGTAATGGTATTAGCGCCGATTGTGCGTGAGCGAAAGGGTGAACATGTCCACGTATTCAATGAGCTGCGAACCAGCGGCTTCATTCGGGCACGGGTGGACGGCCTGGTTTGCGAGATCGACTACCCACCGGAGCTGGAGAAAAAAAAGAAACACTCTATCGATGTTGTCGTTGATCGCATCAAAATAAAGCCCGGACTGGAACAGCGCCTGGCTGAGAGCTTTGAGACCGCGATTCAGCTTGCCGATGGACTCGCCATGGTGGCGTCCATGGACAAAGAAGGCGAAGAAGACATGGTGTTTTCTTCCCTCTTCGCCTGCCCCAAGTGCGGCCACAGCATCTCCGAATTGGAACCACGGCTATTCTCATTCAATAACCCAGCCGGCGCCTGCTCAACCTGCGATGGCCTAGGCCTGAAGCAATTCTTCGATGAACAGCGCGTCATCATCGATGAGACCCTGGCGCTGCCTGAGGGTGCGATCCGCGGATGGGACCGGCGCAATATCTTCTATTTCCAAATGCTCACCTCGGTAGCCGACCATTATGGCTTTGCTATCGAAACCCCGTTTAACGAGCTGCCGAAGAAATATCAGCAGGTCATCCTTTACGGCAGCGGCAAAGAAGTCATCAAGTTCCAGTACGTCAATGATCGCGGCAATACCTATACCCGAAGCTGGCCCTTCGAAGGCATCCTGCCCAACATGGAGCGGCGCTTTCGCGAGACAGAATCCTCCATGGTGCGCGAGGAGTTGGCCAAGTACATGAGTTCACAACCCTGCCCGGATTGTGAGGGCACACGACTGCGAAAAGATGCGCGCTTTGTTCTGATCAAGGGCGCCAACTTACCCAGCATCACCGAAATGACCGTTTCCCATGCGTCGGAATACTTTGCTCAACTCAAATTGAAGGGCAAACAAGCCAAGATTGCTGAGAAGGTATTAAAGGAACTGCAAGACCGCCTGAAGTTCCTGGTAGACGTAGGGCTGAACTACCTGACCCTGAGCCGCAGTGCCGACACTCTGTCCGGCGGTGAGGCCCAGCGCATTCGCCTGGCTAGCCAGATCGGCGCCGGACTGGTGGGTGTCATGTACATTCTTGATGAACCTTCCATTGGCCTGCATCAGCGCGACAATACGCGACTACTAAACACGCTGTTTCACCTGCGTGATCTCGGTAACACGGTTATCGTGGTGGAACATGACGAGGAAGCAATCATCAGCGCAGACCACATCATAGACATAGGCCCAGGTGCTGGTGTGCACGGCGGGAGTATTGTGGCGGAAGGCTCGCTGGAGCGGATCAAGAAGTCACGCAACTCCCTTACCGGTAAGTACCTGTCCGGCAAGGAGCGTATTGCTGTGCCTGATGAGCGCCACCCCCGTGCTGAGGACAGACTACTCAAACTGCATGGCGCCAGCGGTAATAACCTGCAGAATGTAAACGTCAGTATTCCCATTGGGCTTTTCACCTGCGTAACCGGTGTGTCCGGCTCGGGCAAATCGACCCTAATAAACAACACCCTGTACCCGATCACCGCCACCAAACTTAACAAGGCGACGACGCTTAACCCGGCACCCTATGAAGACCTCGACGGATTGCAGCATTTAGACAAGGTAGTAGACATTGATCAAAGCCCCATCGGTCGGACGCCCCGCTCCAACCCCGCCACTTACACCGGGATTTTCACACCGGTGCGCGAACTCTTCGCCAGCACTCAGGAAGCCCGCACTCGTGGTTATAAACCTGGGCGCTTTTCCTTCAATGTAAAGGGAGGTCGCTGCGAAGCCTGCCAGGGCGACGGTGTGGTCAAAGTTGAGATGCATTTCCTGCCAGATGTCTACGTGGCCTGCGATGTCTGTGGCGGCAAGCGCTACAACCGTGAAACTTTAGAAGTTACCTATAAAGGCAAGAACATCAACGAAGTCCTGGGCATGACTATCGAGGACGCGCGCGAATTTTTCGATGCGGTTCCAGCCATCGCCCGTAAACTGCAAACCCTCATAGATGTGGGACTGTCCTATATCTGTCTGGGTCAGTCTGCAACAACTCTCTCCGGCGGCGAGGCGCAGCGGGTCAAGTTGTCGCGGGAACTCTCCAAACGCGACACCGGCAAGACGCTATATATCCTTGATGAACCCACTACCGGGCTTCACTTCGCGGACATCAAGCAACTGCTCGCCGTGCTGCATCATCTACGTGATCAGGGCAACACCATTGTTGTAATCGAGCATAACCTCGACGTAATCAAAACGGCGGATTGGGTGGTGGATCTCGGCCCCGAAGGCGGTAGCGGCGGCGGAAAGGTCATCGCCGAAGGCACGCCGGAACAAATAGCAAAGAAGCGTGGCTCACACACCGGACAATTCCTGAAAAAACTTTTAACTGGCTGAGAACGAGCCTGTTCAAAAACGAAGGAGCGCCATCAATAATGGCAGCCCTACTGTTTAATTACTCGCCAGATTGAGGCTCAGCAGGTGCAGGCGTGAGGCTCCTGCTTATACTATTTTCCCCAATAACAAAAAAACGCTTGGGGATGCTGCTGTCGGTGTGACAAAATTTACTGGAGGTTGCGCAGCGGGGTCCTGTTCGGCAAACCATTGTAAAGTCTAATAGTCAGAATTACGCTTTGCTTAAGGACCGGACATATTCGATAAAACTCCCCGCTGTAATACAAATGCAATCACAAGACCCTTTCAATAAGGGTCTAAAACACCAGCCGTAGCGGGCGCATGGAAGCGTTTCAAAGCAATCGAGAGCCGCGGTTCAAACAATCACTACACACATACCCTTATACTCTATCAGGAGGAGCACATGCGCTACCCACATGGTGCAAAGAAACTGCTGTGTGCCTCTGTTCTGGCAGCCATCGGATTTACCGGTGAGTTGGCAGCACAGGACACTTCATCCGCAATCCGCGGGCGTCTCGTAGGCGCTACCGGCAACCCCTTGTCGAACGCCACGGTTGTTGTTCAGGACTCCAGAACTGGCGCTACCCGTACGCTGGAATCTAACAACACCGGTACTTTCTATGCCACCAACCTCCCCGTCGGCGGCCCGTATATCGTTACCATCAATAACTCCAAGACGGTCACGATCAACTCAATTCAACTGGGTGATATCTATAATCTCACGGTCGACATGGGCGCGCCCAGTGAAATCGAAGAGATCATCGTATTCGGTGAGGCTAATACTCTGGTCGATATCGCAGCTGGCCCATCAGCCACTTTTGGTACCTTTGACCTGGATACAGCGGTAGCCTACAACCGTGACATCCGCGACGTGTATTCTCTTGATCCGCGCTTCAACCTGGACGGTGATGCACGCGATTCTCAGACCAACTGTATTGGTAAGCACCCCCGCTTCAACTCAGTAATGCTAGACGGTGTTGCCCAGAACGACCGTTTCGGTCTCAACAGCAACGGTTACGCCACCGCAACGGGCATGCCATTTCCCTATGCGGCGGTCGCCCAGGTTTCTGCCGAGTTGGCACCCTTCGATGTGACCTACGGTGGCTTCAGCGCCTGTAACATCAATGCGGTTACTCGCTCCGGTACTAACGAGTGGTCAGGTAATGTCTTCTACGAATTCACCAATGACAGCCTGCGCGGCGATTCAATCGAGCGTCGCGACGGTTCTCAGCAGATGTTCTCAACTCCAGACTACGAAGAAGAGTACAAGGGTTTTAGCATCGGCGGCCCTATCATCAAGGACAAGCTGTTCTTCTTTACTGCCTATGAAGAATCAGAGCAGCCCGAGTTTATTGGACAGGGTGTCGCCGGTTCTGGCAGCGGCGTCGAGCGCGACTGGCTGGATCTGGATACTTTTAACCTGATCGATAACGCTGCTCGCAATCTCTACAGCATCGATACCGGTGGTGCGCCAACCGACGGCCAGCAAACCGCTGAAAGCTGGATGGGTCGCCTGGACTGGAATATAAGCGAGCGCCACACTGCCTCTCTAATCTACAACCAGTACGAAGGCATCGAAGACCGTGCCTCTGACGGTGATCAGAATGAGTTTGAATTTGCCAATCACTTCTATAAGAAGGGCGCGGATCTGGAAACTCTGACCGTCAAGCTGAAGTCTCAGTGGACCGACGCCTTCTCCACCGACATCTTTTACAACACCAATGAGATGATCGATTCCCAAGTGACTGTGGGCCCTAAAGATGTTGGCGATCACCAGATCAGCGTTAATGGTCGCAACAACGTGGTCTACCTCGGTGCCGATGACTCCCGCCAGGCCAATGCCCTGAACTGGGAATCCACCTATGTGCGTTTGCTCGGTGAGTACCTGGTTGGCGATCACATCGTAACTTTCGGCTACGAGCGCGATGAGCTGGATGTATTCAACCAGTTCGTGCAGCACTCTAACGGCGGCGAGTACGACTACTTCGACGATTCATTAGGCAATCCTGCTGCCTGTGCGGCGCTTGATGCCCAGGGTCGTTTCAATGATCCAGCTTGTAGCCTGTCTGGTATTGACCGCTTCCTGCTTGGTCGTCCCAGCCGCATCTACTATGGTAGCGGTGGTGGCACCAACGATGCTGCTGATGCCGCAGCACGGTTCCGTAACAACGTAGACATGTTCTATATACAGGACGAGTGGTACATCCCTGATTACAATCTGACTCTGGTGGGCGGCCTGCGCTATGAGCGCATGAGCATGGACGACCGCCCCCAGTTCAATCAGGCATTTACTACCCTGACGGGCGTGCGCAACGATGCCAATATGGATGGTGTCGACCTGTGGATGCCGCGCCTGGGTTTCACCTGGGAAGCCAACTACAACCTAACAGTTCGCGGTGGTGTTGGCCTCTATTCTGGTGGTAACCCCAACGTTTGGATAACCAACGCTTGGAGTAACGACGGTATCTCAAATGTGCAACTGCAATACCGCAATTTTAGCGGTGCAGAGTCAATTTTCACTGACGTTGCACTGAGCGGTCAGGGTCGCCCTGGCTACGACGTGCCACAGTCACTAGTTGACCAGGTTGCTGCAACCACTGCTGCCAACGCTGCCAACGAAGGTCTGGTGATTATCGACCCC
>Ga0315330_10002923_pt1 | contig 11744 bp, 11 predicted proteins | sample M140m34915metaG_FD_203453 | JGI IMG/M metagenome (GOLD analysis project Ga0315330, IMG submission 203453) | Ammonia-oxidizing marine archaeal communities from Monterey Bay, California, United States - M1 40m 34915 | ecosystem: Environmental > Aquatic > Marine > Intertidal zone | place: USA... | reverse complement strand
TAAAAGCGCTTATCAAAATTGCAACATGATGATTTTTAATTAGCAGACTTAGGTTTTTCTGTAAAACGCCTCTAAAGAAATATTCTTCACAGAAACCTGGAATAATTGCTATGGTAAGAATACCTATTAAATATTCGAAATTATTTTCAAAGGAAACTAAATGTATAGTAACGGCCTCAAGTTGTTTTTCTTTTGCCTGAGCCCAAAACTCAAAAGAAGATAAAAAATCAGGAAAATTTATTTCTTTATTCCATTCTATTACCGGTGAATTAATAATTATAAAAAAAAAGGTTGATAATGTAACTAGCGCTAAAGGATAAATTGCAACGTTCCTCATTCCTAAGTTATAGTTAACATTCTTTCTTATTACAAAATATGGGACTAGAAATAACAATAAAAAAACAGCATTTGAAATCATTAACATCTTTCTATCTATTCTTTCAAATGACATATCTGAAGGTGTTTCTAAGATATTAGAAATTATAGTCATAAAAAATAAAGGGGAAACTGATAAAATAATAAATATAAATTCCTTTAAGTGTTTGCTCATTTATTTTTTTATTTGTGGAAATTTTAATGTTAAAATACTTCTTTTTATGAAGATAGGCAATATTGAATTAGGTGATTTTCCTTTACTTCTCGCTCCAATGGAGGATGTTAGTGACCCTCCGTTTAGATCAGTTTGTAAAGTAAATGGTGCTGATCTAATGTATACAGAGTTTATATCTTCTGAGGGCCTAATAAGAGATGCTGAAAAAAGTGTTCAAAAACTTGATATATATAATTCAGAAAGGCCTATTGGGATTCAGATATTTGGGGATAATATTGAATCAATGAAAAGGGCAGCCTCTATTTCTGAAGAAGCTAAGCCTGAAATTTTAGATATTAATTATGGGTGTCCAGTAAAGAAAGTTGCCTGTAGAGGTGCTGGAGCAGGTATACTTCTAGACCTTGATAAAATGCAGAAGATGACAGCAGAGATTGTAAAACAGGTAAAAATTCCCGTTACAGTAAAAACGAGACTTGGGTGGGATGATAATTCTATTAAAATTGTAGAGGTTGCTCAAAGACTTCAAGACGTGGGGATACAAGCCTTAACAATTCACGGAAGAACTAGAAAACAAATGTACAAGGGAGAAGCAAATTGGGATTATATAGCAAGGGTTAAAAACGACCCTAACATTACTATACCAATTTTTGGTAACGGAGATATAAATACCCCTCAGAAGGCAAAAGAATATAAAGAGAAATATGGTGTTGACGGCATTATGATAGGTAGAGCCGCTATAGGTAACCCATGGATTTTCAATCAAATAAAACACTACCTAAAGAAAGGAAAGTTTTTAAGCAAACCCGATATAAATGAAAGAGTTAATGTTGTAAAGAAACATCTAGAGTTTTCAATAAAGTGGAAAGGTGAAAAGCTTGGACTTATAGAAATGAGAAGACATTATACTAATTACTTTAGAGCAATTGAAAATTTTAAAGAATACAGAATGAAATTAATACTAAGTGAATCATTAGATTATTCACTAGAAATTTTAAAAGAAATTTCAAATAAATTTAATTCAATTGAAGAGAAGTCAATTATATGAAGAATAAAGATGTACTTGCTTGGGCTCTTCTAATTCTCCTTGCCTTTATATGGGGAAGTTCCCCCCTCCTTATAAAAAAAGCATTAGTTAAGCTTGATCCATTTGAGATTGGTGCTTTAAGATTAACTTTAGCCTCTTTGGTTTTGATGCCTTTTCTTTTAAAGAACTTAAAGGGAATTAAACGAAAAGATTATTTTATCCTTTTTATATCTGGCATAGTTGGAAATGTTCTTCCATATTTTTTATATCCTATAGCGCAAACAAAAATAGATAGCGCTACATCTGGTGTTCTAACATCATTAACCCCTTTTTTTGCTTTAATTATTGGTGTTATATTCTATAAACTAAAAGCCACAAAAAATAATATCATTGGATTAATAATTGGATTCATAGGAACTTTCCTTTTGATTTTATTTTCTGGTTCTTCAGGTGGTTTCATGGCTGAGGTATTTGGGTTATTTGTTGTAGCCGCCACATTGCTTTATGGAATAAACCTTAATTTAGTTAAGTATCATTTAAATCACTTGAAGCCTATTACCATTACAAGCTTTTCAATTATTTCTATCCTACCCATAACACTTTATATATTATTTTTTTTATCTCCCTTCCCTAATCACCTAAATGATTTTAATTTTTATAAAGTTGAATTGGGATATGTTTTAATTCTTGGTGTTCTAGGAACATCTATAGCCACAATTATTTTTTATAATTTAATCAAAATAAAAGATACAGTGTTTGCTTCCATGGTAACATATTTAATGCCGCTTGTCGCAATTTCTTTAGGTATTTTTGACGGAGAAAGTGTAAATCAAATACAGCTTTTTGGTATGGCACTAATTTTAATTGGAGTCTTTATCAATGGGAAAAAAAATTAGGCTAAGTCCCAAGCTTTTGTTAGCAGTTTCTTTGTGAGCATAATTCCCTCTGATTCAGAATGACTAGTCCCCTCGTATTCAATAGAGATACAACCGTTATATCCAAATGATTTTATTATTTTAATCATCTTATAAAAGTCTATTTCAATAGTATTTCCGTCAGAATCAAAGTTCAAAGACTTTGCACTAACGCTCTTGGCATAAGGTAACATTTCTTCAACACCCTTATATTTATCATATTCTACTGCACACCCATCTAAGCCTCCCCAATCTGAAAACTCATCAGGTTTAGACTTAATACAAAAGTTCCCAAAATCTGGAAGCGTACCTACATTTTGCTCATTCAAACTTTTAATTACATCAACTAACCATTTTGCATTGGAAGAATATCCTCCATGGTTTTCTACTATTATATTAATATTATAAGGCCTTGCAAACTCTGCTAATTTTGATAAAGACTCTGAGGCATACTTAGCAACTTCAGATTCAGAACCATCGCCTTGAGCATTGACTCTAATGTTTTCACAATCAAGAAAATTTGCTGCCTCTACCCATTTCTTATGATTATCAACTGCATTTATTCTTCTTTTATTATTAGAGTCCCCCAAACTTCCTTCATCATCTATCATTATCAAGAGGTTTTTAACACCAACATCATGGGCTCTTGTTTTCATTTCAGATAAATACCTCAGGTTTTTTGCCTTATTAAAAAAGAACTGATTTACGTACTCAACAACATCAATATTAAATTTTTCCTTAGCTGTTTGCGCAAAGTCTAAATTATCTAATCTACGAGATCTAATTTCACGATGATAAGACCATTGAGCTAACCCTATTTTAAAGCTTGATTCTTTTTTGTTTAAACCAAATAATGATCCGCTTGAAACTATAGGTAATGAGAATAGTGATTTTTGAATAAAACTTCTTCTTAACATTTTATTAATTTATAAAAAATTATTGATAGACACTACTAAAGAGAATTCCATTATAGTTTTTTTCTCCGGCAATAACTTTGAAAGGTAATATGTTTTCTTTTGAGGGTATAGGGCACGTAGTAAATGTTGAAAATACACAAGGGGGATTATAAGCTTTATTAAAGTCTATAATTATATCTCCGTTTTTTTTAGGTGGGTCAATATATAAAAACCTTCCTCCTCCATAAGACTCATTCCCATTTGTTTGATCACCAAATACTATAAAAAACCTACCAGAAGGAGCTATGGTTGGTTGGAGAGAATAGTTGTTGTTATTAAAATTAAAATGAATAATTCCAGGTATAGTATCATTAAAAAAACCGCCTTGAATATTTTTTAGTTTTTTAATTGAAGGCTTACTAAACCTCTCAAAATTAGCTTTGATGTTCATTTTAGGTTTGTATGAAAAAAAATTAATATCTAAATCCTTTTCTAGTAATGGGTGTTGGAAGTTTCTAATTCTAATGCCCTTAACTCCTGAATCCATGTGAACATACCAAAGAAATGATCCAAGGGTAAAATTGTTTTGATATTTAAAATAATTATACTTAAAATATTTAGTTTTTAATGTATCATTTAATATCACATTATCATTAAAATAAAAAGAAATAATTGAATCTTCTATAACAGCTTTTCCAAAATTTTCTAGAAAATCTTCTGGAAACTTTATATCATTATAATCTCCAGATCCTATTGTGTAAGAGCCGTTTTCAATTGGATATAGACCGGCTAAATTTAGGTAACCATCTTCAGCGTAAAGAGCAGACTTTCTTTTGATTTTCCATTCTTGATATTCAGAAGGGGGGCTTAAATTATTAGTGCAACCAAAGAAAACTATAAAAATTAAAATTTGTAATTTCATTATCTTTATAAAGTTAACATTAAAAATGATTTCAATATATTCATTATTTATTCTCTTATCTACCATAACCTTTTCACAAAAGAAAGAATTTATTCAAAAAACCTTTAGTTCAGAAAGAAGTGATTTCTCAGTTTTAATTTTAACTGAAACCCAAGGCTTTGTTCATCATGACGCAATAAGGGAGGGAACAAAACTTATCACAAAGCTTGGCTCTGAAAATAATTTTAATGTTACTCACACAAACAGCTCAGAGTTTATTTCTAAAAAAGAATTAAGGCAAACCGATGTAATTATTTTCTTGTGCACAACATTAGATGTATTCAATGATAATGAGCAAAAAATGATGGAAGACTTTATAAAAAACGGAGGGGGATTTGTTGGTATTCACTCAGCTACTGATACTGAATATGATTGGGAGTGGTATGGGAAACTTGTAGGTGGATATTTTAAAAATCATCCAAAGATTCAAAAAGCTAGAGTCTTTACTATAAATAATAAGCATATCTCCACTTCTCATCTAGATCAGAGTTGGGAAATAACAGACGAGTGGTATAATTTTAAAGAATTAAATCCAAACATTAATGTTTTACTCAACTTAGATGAGTCAAGTTATAATGGTGGAGAAAATGGATCAAATCATCCCATCACTTGGTTTCACGAATTTGATGGAGGAAAATCATTTTACACTGGCCTGGGACATAAAGCTGATGTGTATGAAGACAAGAGATTTGTTCAACTGCTATTAGGGGGAATTATGTATGTTTCTAATGATTAAGGTTGAAAATCATTAATAATATCTTTACTGCTATCATAAACTCTAAAAGCCATTACCTCTGCAGATGCTGTAACCTTATTAAGTTTCAAGGGCATTAGTTCACATTTTATTAGAATCTTTTTATTAGAATACGAAATTACTGAAGCAATAAGTTTTACTGGCAAGTTTGGAGTAGGGGAAATATATTTAACTTTTAAAGTTCCTGTTGCATATTTGTATTGTGGGAATGATCCTAATAATCTTTTCTCGTGTTTGAAAGCATAAGCCATAGCTGTACCCATTGAGTGACAATCTATAATTGTAGCAATAATTCCCCCATTCATTATTTTAGACCATCCCTGATGAGATTCACTGGGCTCCCATATACATTCTGATTTATCATTATGCCAATAACTTTTTATATGCAGTCCATTTTTAGTGTGTTTACCACATCCAAAACAAATGTTTCCTGGCATAAAATCTTGAAAAATTTGAGGTGAATTTTTTGATAACATAAATACTTAATTAATATTAGTAAATATGATTAAAATTATTGACATAAATTTTCAGGGTTTTGACTCAGCTGTAGCCTGCTTTTTAATAAAATCTAAAAACAATCTTATTCTAGTAGAGACAGGACCCTCAAACTCCTATTCAACAATAAAAAAACAGATGAAGGCTCTGGGGGAAGATATTAATAAAATTAGTCATGTTTTTGTTACTCATATTCACTTAGACCACTCAGGTGGAGCCTGGAGGTTTGCAAAGAATGGGGCAATTATATATGTCCATCCAAAAGGAGCCCCTCACTTAGAAAATCCCGAAAAACTTATTACTTCTGCTACTAGGATTTATGGTAATAAAATGGATCAATTATGGGGTAAAGTTGATAAAATAGATACAAATCAAATTTATAGCGTAAAAGATCGTGAGAAAATTAAAATTGATAATTATTGTTTTAAGTCACTATATACCCCTGGACATGCTGATCATCATATTGCATGGAAACTTGACAATATTGTTTTTACTGGAGATGTTGCAGGAGCTAGAATAAAAAACGGACCAGTTATGCCAGCTTGTCCACCTCCTGAAATTAATTTAGAATTATGGGAAAAAAGTATAAAAATTATTGAGGACGAAAAACCAGAAAAATTATACTTAACACATTTTGGAGAACATCAAAATATAAAATTTCATTTTAATGAATTAAGAAAAAATTTAAATCTATGGTTTGATTGGATTAAAAACAATAGTTTAGAATATAAAAACAATGATATATTAACTGCTAAATTTAATAATTATGTTTTAGAAGAAATGAAAAAAGAAAACATAAAAAAGGAGCTAATAGATCAGTACTTTGCTGCTAATCCACCATATATGAGTGTTTCTGGAATAAAAAGATATTGGAGTAAAAAAAATGAGAATAAATAAACTTGATGAAATTTCTGGAGATGAAATTATTCCTGGCTTTATAGGAAAGTTTATACACGGAAAAGAAATGAGCTTAGCATTTTGGAATGTTAAAAAAAACTCAACGGTTCCTGTCCATAATCATCATCAAGAACAATGTCTTTATGTAAAAAAGGGAGTGTTCGAGCTAACAATAAATTCTAAAAAAAAAGTCCTAAAAGAAAATGAACTTATAATTATTAAATCAAACGAAGAACACTCAGGAACTGCGCTGACTGATTGCGAATTAATAGATGTTTTTGCACCTACAAGAGAGGACTATAAAAATAAATAAAAATGGATTTTTCAAATAAAAAGTTTCGTAAACTATTAAACCAATCATATGAAATGATTGAAGAATGGTACTCTAATAACTTGAGAGGGGAAAAAATTTATAATAACACAACACCAAATGAAATCAAAAAAGTATTTAAGCTAATTAATAAAAATAAAAAAACAGATCCTTCAGACGTTATAAGTCATCTTAAAAAAAACCTTATAAAACATTCTAACTTTAATCCTAGCCCAAATTATTATGGATATATAACTGGAGGAGGAAATCAAATTGGAATATTAGCTGAATTTATAAAAAGTGCCTTAAATCAAAATAATTTAAAATGGCATAGTGCCCCTGCAAATACTGAAATCGAAAAAATTACAATAGACTGGATATCTGAATTCATAGGATATAATCACAAGAAAAGAGGAGGTGTACTGGTAAGTGGAGGTTCGATTGCTAATCTAATGAATATTGCGGTGATGAGAAAAATTAAAGGTGAAGGCTTTCTCTCAAAGGAGGGTGTTTATGGTAATCAAAAAATGAGAGTATATGTGTCTGAAGAGGCACACTCAAGCATTGATAAGGCCATGGATATTCTTGGCCTCGGATCAGATAATCTAATTAAAATAAAAACTAAAAACTTTAAAATTGATTCTAACTTATTGAAAAAAAAAATCAATGAGGACTTTAAAACAGGATATAAGCCCATTGGTATCATCGGTATAGCCGGAACTACAAATACAGGTTCTGTGGACCCATTAAAGATATTAGCTAAGATTTGTAAAGAATTTGACCTCTGGTTTATGGTTGATGCGGCATACGGTGGTCCTGCAGCTAGTATAAAAAAATTAAAAAAAATGTTTGAAGGAATAGGTAGTGCTGACTCAATATTAGTTAATCCACATAAATGGATGTTTGTCCCTTTTGAGGTAGCATGTGTAATAGTAAAAGACAAAGAAGCGCTTAAGAAAACATTTAGCCTTATTCCTGAATATCTTCTTGGTGGTATAGAAAATGAAGATAGGGATGACTTAATGAATTATAGCATTCAGCTATCAAAAGATTTTAAAGCTTTAAAGGTTTGGATGACAATCAAAACATATGGTTATAAAAAAATCAAAAAAGGAATAAAAAATGATATTTCAATGGCTAGATATGCATATAAAATAACGGAGAATGATCCCTCTTTTATACCTATTCATTTTCCTGAACTATCCATCTTTTGTTTCAAATACAAAAGTAAAATCAAAGGTGTTTCTGATTCCCTTATAAACAAAAAAATTACAGAAATGATAGAAGATGACGGAAGAGTCTTTTTTTCTGGAACAAAAATTAATAATGAACATGTTTTAAGAATTAATTGTGTTAATCACAGAAGAAACAAACATGATATTAAGTTTTTATTTAAAGTTATAAAAGAAGTTGGTCTAAAAGCAGAAAGCTTTTTCACAAAAGGTTAACCCTCTAGCCTTTCCATATACTTTTCTCTTATATATTGAAAAGCGTTTTCATGTTCTTTTAATATTGGATCTCCTTCTGGCAAATCATTTTGTTTATACGGGTCCACTTGTCTGCCGTTTCTCCAAAATCTAAAACAAACATGAGGCCCTGTTGCTAAACCTGTAGACCCAACAAATCCTATTATGTCACCTTGTTTAACTATTTTTCCTTTTTTAATTCCTCTTGCAAATTTTGACATATGAAGATATTGGGTTGTATATATATTATTATGTTTAATTTTTACAAAATTTCCATTATTCCTTCCCCACCTTGCCTCGGTTATCTCTCCATCTCCAACACTCATAATTGGAGTACCTCTAGGTGCTGCGTAATCCGTCCCTAAATGATCTCTATATCTTTTTAAAACTGGGTGAAATCTTTTCTTCTGAAATTTTGATGATATTCTATAAAAATTTAGAGGAGACCTTAAAAATGTTTTTCTTAAACTTTTACCTTCATTATCAAAAAAATCATTCCCAAAACCTTGATCATAACTAATTGCGAAGTATTTATAGTTGTTATGAATAAGTTTTGCGGCCCTAATTTGTTGAACTCCAACTACTTTATTGTCAATGATTTCCTCAATATAAATTATTGTATATTTATCGCCTGGCATTATTCTAAAAAAATCAACTTGCCAGGCATAAACATCAACCATCAAGTTAACTAAATCTAAAGGATACTGGTTTTCTGAAAAACTTAAGTAAAGACTTGAGTTTATTACGCCTGTTATTTTCTTTTCTTTATATATTATTGGTTTACTTATTTTTTTAAAAGAAACAGGAAAATCCAAATTACATAAAACATAATCATACTTACTAGATTCATAAATAAAATAAGAGGGTTTATTATTTCCTTTCTTAAAGAATAAAGAGTATTTATTTCCCTTCTTAATTTTTCTTAAATTAAATACTCCTTTTGACTTTTGAGATGCCTCATAAATAGTTTTATTTGAAATACCATGTTTTGTTAGGATATCAGAAAAGTTCTGGCCCCATTTAATTTTGCTTGTTATATATGAAAACGAATCTAGGTTGATGCCGTAATAATATTCTGTTAGGGAAGATTTAATTTCTTCTTTTATTGATCCTTCTTCAAGGCTTTTGTCTGATAATTTTACCCGATTATTATCACATGAAACTAACACAAAAATATAGGTGAAAAAAAAAATTTTATTGATCATAAAAAACCTTAAGACCATTACCTAAATGTGATAAATAATTTTCTATATCTAATTCATATCCCCATGGTTTATAAATAACCTTTTCTGAAAAAGGATCTAATATTACATAAAATGGCTGAGCGTTATTGTTAAATCTTGTTATCTGAAAGTCAGCGTTTTGTTTACCTAAAGTTTTTTTAACTTTTGAATCGTATTTCGAAGTGTACCACTGCTCTTTAGGTAACTCCGTCTTATCATCCACATAAAGAGATAATAGCACATATTTATTATTGAGATAATCTCTTACCCTTTCATCTGGCCATACTCTGGACTCAATGTCCCTACAGTTTACACAACCGTGCCCTGTAAAATCTAAAAGGACTGGTTTGTTTTCTTTTTTTGCATATTCAATAGCCTGATCATAATCAAAAAATCCTTGCAAATTATGGGGTAGCTTTAAAATATCAGAATATTTAACGTTTTTGAGGGTAGAATCTTTTTCATCATCAAAAAAAGATTTTCTTGAAAGCGAGCTTACATCAATATAAGTGGACTGAACAGGTGGCAAGTACGCTGCAAAATATGAAAGTCTATTACCAAAAATTCCACTGATCAAGTAAAATGATAAAATACTAAATAAAACAGATAGGGCTTTAGTTTTATAACTTTTGTTTTTAATGAATCCATCAGGAAGTTTAATAAGACCTATTAAATAAAAAGCTAAAAGAAAAAACAATAAAGACCATATTATTAAAAACATATCTCTATTCAAAATATTAAAATGATAGGCTTTATCAACTACACTTAAAAATTTTAGTGAAAAAGCTATTGCCACAAAACCTAAAATAACCCTTAAGGTAACCATCCAACTTCCAGATTTAGGTAGACTTTGAAGTTTCTGTGGAAATATTGCTAAAAAAGTAAATGGTAATGAGAAAGCTAAAGAGAATGAAAGCATCCCAAGAACAGGCTTTATTTGTAATCCACTTGCAGACTGAACTAATATGCTTCCTACTAATGGGCCTGTACATGAAAATGACACCAAGACCAAAGTAAAGGCCATAAAGAAAATTCCAATAAACCCTCCTTGTTGTGACTTTTTATCAACTGAAGTAATAAACCTTGAAGGTATAGTTAATTCATAAAACCCAATTAAAGAGAGACCAAAAGCAACAAATAGAATAAAGAATATAGTGTTAGGAATCCAAGAAGTGGCAAGCTCATTTGCAGATTGAGGCCCCATTAACATCGATAAAAAAACACCTAAAAAACTAAATATTAATATAATAGACAGACCAAAAACAAAAGCATCAAGAAATACCTTTTCGTTATTTTTCTTATTTGCAAAATAAGAAACTGTTAGGGGTATCATCGGAAAAACACAGGGAGTTAGTATAGCTAGTAAACCAGCAAAGAAAGAAAATAATATAAATGTTAATAAAGACTTTTCTTCTTCAAAAACTAGTAAGTCTTCCTTAAAATCTGTAGGAGTGGATTCGGTATCATTAAAAAAGATAAAATCTTTTTCTAAAGGAATACACATTTTTTCAATTTCTGAACAAACCTGATAGGATATGAAACCACTTATAGAAACATTATTTCCAAGTGGCTCTACTTTTTGTTGAAAAGATCCTGAGTTATCTAAATATCTAACTTCAGAATCCCAAACCTCATCAAACTTAGTTTTAACGTTTTGAGGCACAAGACCCCCTTTAAGCTTATATGTTTTATTAGGATTAAACTCAAATTCTGTTCTTGGCCCACTATCAATATCGTTGTCACTAGAATAAATATACCATCCCAATTCAGTAGTTGGTTTAAAAACTAAGGTTAATGATTTGTTTGTATCAAAAAGAGAACTGTCAACTTTTATATCCCATTTAATAGGCTCTAGGATTTGGGAGTTAGATGTAAATACAAAAAAAAGAGATATGAATGTTATAATAACAGTTAAACTATTCTTCATTTTTAGCAAAATTCTGATAGAAACATGTAATAGTTTCTATGCCTTTATAAAAATTAAATAATCCGTAAGACTCATTAGGAGAATGAATCGCATCCTCATCTAATCCAAAGCCCATTAATATTGAATCTAGACTAAGCTCTTTTTTAAAGAGAGCAACAATAGGTATGCTACCTCCATCAAAGGTTGGCACAGGGTCTTTCTTCCATACATCTTGAAAAGCTTTATATGCTGACCTGTAGCCTTTAGTGTCTGTATTAACAACACAAGGTTCACCCCCATGGTGTTCCTTCACCTTAATTTTGCATGATTTAGGGCAAATATTATTTA